>Ga0208458_1001323_pt1 | contig 20882 bp, 18 predicted proteins | sample AD_UKC085_MetaG_FD_184432 | JGI IMG/M metagenome (GOLD analysis project Ga0208458, IMG submission 184432) | Active sludge microbial communities of municipal wastewater-treating anaerobic digesters from USA - AD_UKC085_MetaG (SPAdes) (version 2) | ecosystem: Engineered > Bioreactor > Anaerobic >... | reverse complement strand
TTCTCGTTCATCATAGAATTTCCTATGATGTCTTTTGTAAGTCCCATCTTCTTGAAGTTTATAATCGTCCCCGAAGTATCTTTTCAAAAATGGTAAGGTTGGATATTTATCAAGTTCTTTAATCCCGTTATCAATTAATGCTTTTATTATCCAATTTGAGTCGTTATGAATATAAATTACAGGACTTACCCCTAATTTCTGAAGGTATCTTTTATTAATACCCAATCCGTAATTTCCAAACCAGTTTAAATGTGATTTAATCATTCCCAATGGGATATCGCAGAAACATTTGGCTGCGACAATATAGTACCATGTTTTATTGGGTATGGGAATGCGTTCAAAAATGTATCTTGGTATAATTCCGTTTTCAAGCATGTCCATCATATAATCTAATTTCGAAGTGAACGTAAAAAGCGTGTCCGAACTTAGATTTTCTGATAATTTTGGGATTGGGGGATTTGTTCTTTCCATTATTTGACTTTTACATACGTAACCTCACACCCCTTACACAACCTCTTCTCCTGATAATACTCTGCTATATCATACCACCCATTCGTCTTCTGGTAAATGTCCAGTCCTCGTCCAAGGACTATCTTCCAGCCATTGTCCAGCACAATGGAACGGTCATGGGTATTTTCAACAAACTCATAGGTAAATTGAATGCCGAGTGTTTCCAATGAATCAGCCATTTCTTTAAATGCTCCCTTCGAGTTTTCAATGTATTCCTCGTTGTTGTTGGTTATCAGGTGTAGTATAACCTCTTCCAGTTCACTTTTTTTGGTCGATACCAGTTTTGCAAACTCCATGAAATTTCGAAGTTGGTATGGCAACCGAATGTACGGGTCGGTTACAGTTATTTCTTTTGCACCTATAAGGTAAGCACCAAACAGCATGTCGTATGATATCCCTGACTGGTTGTCACGGATTATCTTCTGACCTTCGGCTAATTCTATGCCTTTTTCAGGCTGGTCTATTTTTGGAATGGTCTTTTCTATCTCTGGTATGGGTTCGTCATCATCTTCCAACCCTAACATTTCCCTGTGTTCAATGTATTCAAGTGTCTGAACATATACCTTCTTGCTGGTCTTTTTGTTGATATATGAAAAATCAACCTTTTCGAATGTTTCATCCATTCTGCGGAGTTGGTCTTTCACTCTTCGCCTGTTCTCGATAGCAAATTCAAGTATTGTCTTGGCTTCCTCTTCGGTAAATTCACCATGTGGGAAGATTATTTTAATTAATCCAGAGAAGGTCTTGGCAATGGATGTTTTATCACGGGTTGTTATTGAATCGGAGAGGTCGAAATATCTTGTGTAATCATTCATGCGGTCTTCTTTGCGCAGTTCCTTCATAACCTCAGCCATATAATCTACGATAAAACCGTAATTATCAGTGAACATCTCATTGCGCAACTTTTGCACTTCCCAGCCAGCAAGATAACAGTGAAGCCTGTCAAGAAATGCTGTATCATAGTATTCTTTCGGGAGAGCATCAAACAGGTTGCTATGCTTCAGCATATATGGAATTGGATGTTCTGTATTGCCTATGAATGCCATTGATGCAGATGCTCCATAAATTTCTTTTCCACGGCTGAAGGACTTGTTTGCCATATAGTTTTTCATGATATCGACCAAACCACGGTCAACCTTCTTGGTTTTACCTGCAAATTCATCATAGGTGACCACATCCCAATAACCAACCAGTCCAATATCTCCAGTGCTGTTGTTTACAAAGAGTTTGGCTTTGCTTACTTCTCCACCAGAAATGAGAATGCCATGTGGAGACATCTCTGAGTAGATATGGCTCTTGCCAGTTCCTTTCGGTCCTAATTCTATCAGGTTGTAATTATTCTCGCAGAACGGAATTAATCGTGCCAGTTGAATGAGTTTGGAGCGGAAGGTAAATTCTTCAGGATTTAACCCTATGGATTGTATGTATAGGTCAATCCATTCTTCGGTGGTGAATTGTTTGCGGATTTCCTTGTATTCACCCACATCCACATTGGAAATCTGGATGGGTTTCAGGTTCTCGATTATCCATGGTGAAGCATCCCGTTCATCAGAGGGTTGATACCCCATCGTAATCAAACACCAGACACCACCTGAGAGCAGTCTTTGGTTTTGCTTTACAATATTCTCGTTTATCACCACCTTGTTCAGACCGAGGTTGGCAAAGGATGTTTCATATACATCCCTTTTATCATTCAACCTGACAGATACTTTATCGATGATGCGGTGTGACTTGCTGTCACGGATGGTGGCTTTTATCAGTTGTGCTTCGTCCCGATGAACGAAGTGCTTTGCAATGATGCTCCTTACCGTTTCCACGCCCTGAGCAATGGTTGGTTCATCGTCTGTGGCACAATATTGTCCGAGAAGGTATTCCAGCACATACGTTGGCACAATGGCATTGCCTTTCACCAGTTTGGTCAGGTCTTTTCTGACCACTTTGCCACCGAAGTGTTGGTTTATTTTCTTATCCAGTTCATTCATATTACATGTCGTCAAAATCGTTTATAAATGAAATATTCAGCGTATAGGAATATTCTTTGTAGGTTTTCCATTTGCTTGTTCCTTCCACAGGTTCTTCCAGCAACAGTTTCACCCTTTGGTTCTTATACTTTCCACTCGCTTTTGAACTCAGGTGGAAGCGGTGTTTTACTTCACGCATTCTCTCTGTGCCCTCTGCGATGTCGAAATTGTAGGTGAACTGGTCACTGAGCATTTCACTATCTTCAGCGTAAATGGCACTTCTGATTTGCCTTGGCAATACTTTTTCACTCACCAAATCGGTTTGCAGGAACGAAACAGCCAAAATATTGGTAGTTATTTTATCGGTGGATTTGATGATATCCACATCCACCTGTTTTGTGGTGTCCTGACGTGTTTTGGTGACTTTTAACAGGGGTATGACTATTTCCTGAAGCGATGCTCCACCATGCACGTATCGTGAACCTGCACCTTTAATACGAATCCTGTTGATTGATTTTGGAATCAGTACCTCAGCATCACCAGACAGGTTGAGTTGCTCTGCGGTAAAGTGTTTGGTGCTGGCATCGCCTTTCAAGTTCTTTCCGATTACATATCGTCTGGATTCTTTCCAAATTTCACCTTTAACCTCACCAATGGAGAAATCACTTTCTTCCAGTTCATTATTTTGATATAAGAATCCGTGGTCAGCCGTAATGAACATATTATTACCATTCATGTTGGCAATCTTTTTAATCACGTCCATCAGGAATTCCAGTTCCTGTTCCACCGCTTCGAACACTTTTTCTTCGGATGTTTTATCATCACCAACCTTATCAATACGATTGTGGTAGATATAAATCAGGTCATACTGTTTCACAAATTCCCGACCATCGGTGGAAGAATTCATTTTCATGAAATCCTCTGCATTGATGGCAGTTGCTCTTACGCCAGCCATTTGTTCCAGTATCTTGTTTCTTCCCTGTACACCTTGGGTAGAATTACCATTGATTAGGATGTTATCACTATCAGGATGGAATGTCATATTTGCATTGGGTAGTAGTGCTGCCATACCCAATTGAGTGTAAGATGGTAGTGATGAAACCATGTATTCCAGTTCCCCTTCAAAACGTTTCTCGGTCTGGATTTTCTGCAAGTATTCCCACCCGCATTCATATCTCAGAGCATCTGATATGAGGATGAACAGTCTCTGTCCTTTGGCAACAAATGGTTTAATGTGGTCGCTGAAGAATCTCTGTTGTCCAATTTTGTGTTGGTTATACCATTTCTCCGTTGAATCAATGACTTTCTGCCATTTGTTTCCATGATTCAGTAACCAGTCGTTGCAATAAACCTTTTCAACTTTCTCTGTGAGCAGGTGAAGAACTTTGTTTTGCTTGGCTTTACGATAGTGGTAAATATACTTACGATAATAATGGTCAATATTATAGAGGTTCTGGGCATAGGTCTGGATTCCTTCAGCAAATGATTCGACTTTCAACTTGTCCGTTTTTCTGACCGATGTAATCATCTGCATCCCGTTCTCCAGACAGGCATAAAAGTCCTCGTAATCCTGATACCAGTATTTGTTTTCCCTTTGCTTTATGAGTTGGTTCAGCCTGTCATTTGATATGGATTCTTCACATATTAATTGAGCAAGTTCCGATATAATTCGTTTATCAATCAGTTCGAATAAATCATCCTGAATAATATCATCCACCCTGATGTTATTCAGAGCCGACTCTATCTTCAAATCACCAGCAATCTTCTGTGAAAGTTTTCGATAAGCCTGTTGGTACGATATTGAATCCTTCCACATGCTGATGAGTATCTTGGATTCTTTCGCAATGCCAGTTCTTTTGCCAATGGAGAAATTATTATTGAATACTTCCAACAGGAAATCATAGATGGTTGGAGTATCGTTGGAATAACCATATTTGCGGTCAATCTCTTTCCAGTAAAAGTTTTTCAAATTATACCGCTCCAGTTCCCTGTCGTAACGTTCATTGCCGTCATTGAATGCAGAAGCATGAACCTGAAGAAATGACACAAGGCTTACATTATCGGTATTGAACAGAACCGCCAGCATTTTATATCGTATGGCTTGGTAATCATCATCCTTCCCAAGCAGTTCTTTCAAATCTGCCCTGCGTTCTTTGTTTTTAAAGAATTCAATGTGTTCAGCAATCAGGTTGGTAAAATCATAATCCAATTCCAGTTCCTGTGCAAACATGGCTTCCTGTCGGGTCTGAAACACATAATATGCAAGTTCCATGTCCAAGAGCCAATTTTCAACATTATTCGGCTTATTGTAAGGCAGATAAAGCAGAAACTGTGTGCTTGGCTTTTCACGACTGATAAGATACTTGACGTAGAACTGGTTGTTCTTAATGACAACCTTTTCTACGCCACCCAAAACCAATTCTTCAAACTCTTCTTTCAGTCGTTCCTTCTCATCGTACCAGAATATGATGCGATGCTTGTTGAATAGTTTCGATAATGCGTCTTCTATCTTGTTCATCTTATTATTCCCCTTTATGATGCCAATCGGATTCGCTCAATGATTGCAGGTAAATTTGTACCTCATTTAATACGCTGAGTCTTTCAGCAAATTCCAAGTGATATTTGAATCTTCCCAATTTTTCTTCATCTGTAGTCTCCCACCAAGCAGCCAGAATCAATGGCAAAGCAACTCTTGCATCAGTTTTTGATTTTATAATTTCCCAGACTTTATTCCATTTCTGTGGTTGGGGGCATATACGGTTATTAATCAATAATCCTTCCATTACTATCGGATTTGCGTTGTATCAATCCAATCAAACTGCTTCACCTTCTTCTTGGTTGCTGGGTCATTCAACCCATTGACCTCTTTTACTGCCTTTCCGAACTTATTATAGTTTACCAGCACACCATCATCCAAATCAATTTTAATGCGTTCTGTTGCTAATGGGTACAGAATATCCCTTTCATATTCATGCAGTTCAACAAGCATCTTTTGAATGTTATCACTTTCTTTAATGGCTCTGACTTTGTCAGATGCAGAGCCAGTTTCCTTAACTCTTTCGAGATGTTCTCTTCGGGTATTTAATTTCCCGATGAACTCTTTCAGGTACTTGTTTAAAATGTTGCTGACCGTATCTGGGGTATAACGATGCATATAAATCAACACATTGAATGAACCCTTGGGTGATGAAAACATCCAGTATATTGGGCGTTTTTTATAGCGTTTGATATGGTCTGGATAAAAATCTTTGATGAAGTATTTCCGAATGTCTTTGCCAATGTGTTCTTCAATGAATGCAAGGTTTTTATTGAAATTATTTTCTCCAAAGGTCACATTTAAGAAATGGCAGAACTTACCTACTATATCGTCTTCAAACCAATCTTCTTCGAGTACTGGAATAATGTTATCTCCATCAGGTAGGAAGGCGCATTCTTTTTTGGTTTTATCAATTTTATATAAATAGTTCTCAAGTGTTTCACCCTCATTAGCCAGTATCAATCCTTCTTTATCCAAACTATATCTGCCAAACATACATCCAACTGAATAACTAATGAATTGCGAAAACACTTCACTTGAAATAAACGGCAAGGATATATTGGTATAATTTATTACATGTAATGTTTGAGGGTCACGGATTAATTCCTTATTTAATTTCTTAAGAATTTGCCTATCACACTCATCCGATAGTATTGTTATATCATTCAAGTCAATGTCAGGAGTTATTGAATTTCTAAGATTATTATTTTGAATTAACTCATATGATAATTCTTCTTCTTGCTTATGTAATAATAGAAATTTTCTTGTCCATTTCTGGACATATGAATCGTACAATTCCTCAATTGTTAGTTTGCTGTCATTATAAATTTTCAATAATTCATTCTTGCAGAAACTCCATGAGTTCTCTTTTGAATCCCATTCTTGTTTAGATATTTCCGTGTTGCTTCTGGCGATATCTATCAATCTATCATCAATAGTATCGATAAAAGGAGTTTTAGAAATTTGTCCAACCTCGTAATTTATTGTTGGAGCGATATTCTCTACCAGAGTGTTCTTAAGTTTTGAATTAAGTTCGGCAGATATTTTTAACAGAGTTTTGTTTTCAGATGCAAATATTGAACATCCTGCAACATCAAATATAAAACCTTCTGGAAAATATCTAAGAGCGAAACCAGCAGCAGTGACCTTGCTCCAAGAAAGAGACTCTTTAAAATAATAATTTATGTTTTGAGGTCTTGACTTTAATTTCCCTTTGGAATCGTAGCAATTCTTAATTTCATACCCATCGTTTTCCCAGTTAACAAAGTAACTCTGATTGCCATACCACTTTCTGTAATCTCCACCACTATTGTATGGAAACCATTTTGTGCCGTTATTGAGGGATGAATTTCTAAGACTTACTTCATGCCAATACCTGCGAAATCTATCGTTATCTGAAGTAGCAAGTCCTTGTTTACAATCAGCAACATCATTGACTTGACGGTTTGAAGTAAAAACATTTAACACATCTTTTGATAACCAATATCCTATTGGAACATTCGGTATTTTTTCGAAATTTCTTTGGTCTGCAACAAATCTTCCATACGTTGGATTTAAAAACAATTTTCGAATTGTATCAACACTCCTAACCTGTACGTGTTTATCAAATAACCTTCTGAAAATGCTATCGCCTTGAACAGATTCTTTTTTTTGAAGTGAAAATGTGACTGAGCCAAAGTCAGAACCGAAGATTCCTCTTCCAAGGTGAAGTAATGATTCGATACGAAATATTCTAATAAGTTCTATTCTAAAATCTTCAAAGGAAGATAAGAACATCCATGATGGTAGATTTATCATTCCCAAATATCCATTGTTATATAGTCGTTTATGAGCATTACTCATGAAACAAGTCATTAAATCTGCCTTACTTTTTGGATATTCAGTTTTCACAAATTCTGACAATGCAAGATTCATACTTCCCCCACCCATATAGGGTGGATTTGCCACAATGCAATGGAATTTTACCGCAAGTTGTTGTAAATGTTCCAATGAATTTGTAATTGCTTGCACTTTATCTCGCTTGAATACATCAGTATTAGGTAAGGATTGTATAACTTTTTCTGTGGCATGGTTTATTTCTATCAATCCAGCATGTGGTAATATTAATGAACCGAAGTTGGTGGCTTGTTGCATTAATAGCAAATCATGCATTAATTCAACCGATACATTAATTTGAAGTTGACTTAAAAGTTCTTTGACTTCATCATTAGCAACTTCTTTAAAGCATAAAATATTGGGATTGAGTTTTTTGTGAAACAACCTTCGATTGTATTCTCGTGCCTTCATCATCAGTGCCAGTGCTGAAAGTTGAGCAGCACGTTCGTCAATTTCAAACCCATACAAGTTGCTTTCGATGATTAGTTGCGGTATTTCACTGGTATTATAGCCTTCTTCTTCGTAAATCTTCGTAAATAAGTCAAAAGCATATACAAGAATATGTCCACTTCCACTTGCAGGGTCTAAGAACTTAATTTCTTCAGGTGAATTGATTTTTAGGTAGTCTCCTGCTTCATGGGATGCCGATTCAATGAAGTATTGCATATGCTCTCTCAAACGAGATTTAGGACGATTTTGCAGCCAGAGTTTTCCTAAGGTATTCTGCACCATATATTCCACAATCCAACGTGGAGTGAAAAGTTGAGTTGCAGCAGGGATGTCTTCCTTTTTTACCTTTGATTTGGATGCAAATACTTCGTCTTTTTTCTCTGAAATATAGAACTGGTACAACCATCCGATGATTTCCACATTTTTACAATCCTCTATCAGCATTCCATCTCGCACATCTTTTACGATTGAAAAATCACTGGTCAGGTCATCTGGTAAAAGAAGTTCAGTATAATCATTAATCTTTTCAAACAAGAAGGGAAATGTTGTACTAAGATGGTTACAGGTTGCAATCAACAACTCCTTATAGGCTTCATTCTGTGGGTTAGTGCTTGGTATTTTGTTATCCAGTAAATCGTATATTTTCTGTCGGTGTACCTTCAATTCTTCAGGAATATTACCACGTTTTGCCTCGTCCAATATTTCTGGGATAGTATAATTATCTTTTGGAGTAATGATTCGAATCCCCAACGGCTGATAATCATTTACATCCATGAACCTCAGTGCCATCAGGCGGTTAAACCATGTGTAGGCAACCTTTTCAATTAATTGCTCTTTGGTTGTTCTGCCGAGTTCCTGCCTCAGTTGCTTTAACTGCTCAGTTTTTTCCCTTAACTCAGCCGAATCGGTAGTTAAAACAAAATTGAGTTTTGCACCTACCTGTTCGAGCAGTTTTCTTCTGGCTTCCTGAGCAAATTTTTTAAGATGACTGGTATTCATGGTTTAAAGGGATATCCTTTTGTTATCGTTTATTAATTCGTTGAGTTTGGCTTTAAGTGCCTCAACATATTTTTCCACATCCTCTTTTGTCTTGAGTTCAGTTTTCGGGAATTCCACTTTCACATTGTTGATTCTTTGGTAGTGCACAACAGGCGTGTCATCCTTTTCAGGTGGCATGGCAAGTTTTGCCATTTCATTCAATTGCTTCTCCAGTAACTCTCCCTTAACGTAAGCACGTGTACCCCTTAGATTGGCAATAAAACGCTGTTCCTTAACTTTCTTGGTTTCTTCTTCGAAAGGTTTCAGTACCTGCTTTCGCTTCAAGTCATCCAATGCTTTAAAATCATCGTGGGATTGAATTCGGTTAATTGCTTTTTCAATATCTGATTCCGTAAGTTTGCGTTCTTCTTCAATTTGTGCAAGTACTTTCTTAGTTAATGCATCTTTTGCAGATTTTGCATCCCTGATGATATTCCCATAATAAGGGGTTTCATGGTCATTTACTTCACGAAGCACATCCAGTTCTTCACATTCGATATATTCAAGGTTCGATTGATTGCCTGAAAAGAACCCACGGATTCCATCATAAATCTTTTTTTGCTCACCATTCCAGAACCGTTTTATTGGGTCAACAGTTTTTTCTTTATGGTCAAGCAAGTCGTCCTCAAAATCTTTAATATTAGTCAGGTAATATGTGTATTCTTTTTTTGTCAGTTTTTCGACAAACTCAGCAACAGGCTCAAGTACTTTCAGAAATGGATAGTTTTCCTTACTCATCAGCATTTGGTTTAACCACCCCAATTCCTGAGTGAGTTTTCCCTTGAATGCCATTGCTACTTCTTTGGCGTCTTTTGCTGGACAGGATTCATCGAAATAATCACTGTACACGGTCATCAGTTGCTTAATGAGTCGTGGGTCGTAATCAACCTGTGGCTCAAGCAGGGTATTGCTGTACAATCTGTTGTTCATGAAAGCATTCAGAGCACCATCATCATCCAATAGATTTGAATCCTGAGAGAGTTCAACCTTTCCTCGCTTGTACAATTTGGCTGCAATGCTGAATACGGCATTTTGATACCAGCCATATGGTTTCTTCGCAAAGTGGTCACGGATATCAGTCAGGGATGTCCTTTCCGACATCTTTTTTCTTCTGTGAATAATGTTCAGTACCTCACTTTCGGCTTCCGACATGGTTGAATCATCCGTTCCGAACAAATCATCCTGCCTGTCTCTGATAATGGCTTTAATGGTATCTTCTGAGAATTGAATGCTACCAAGCATCTTCAGGTTCGGATAAGCCAGTTTAATTAGATTCTGGAACGCATTAACCAATCTTGTTTTGCCATCCGAAGTACCATTTACATTCTGCTTCATTCCGTTCATATACACGGCTGATTCCCCCAATAATCTTTTGAGCAGTGTAACAAGGGTCGTTCTTCTGATGGTGTTCTGCTGCGCCTTCTCAAAGAGAATACGTTTCACATTATCCTTATTGGTGGTGGATTGGTTCTGACGGATGTATTTTTCGGTTTTAAGATACATCCTGATGTCCATGAGCATATGCTCATCATAGGGGAGAACCATCATCACAAGAGTGTTGTAACCCATGGTTTGGGATTTGAAGAAATCCTCTCTGTCGTGGTCTTGGAAATTGGGTGTAATGATTTCAACGGTAAGTTCCTTCTCCTTACCTAATATCACTCCATCAATTTTGCTTGTGAAATCATATTCCTGCTTATTTTCCAAATACCGAATTTTGGCTTCACCAATAATGGTATCGAATATGATTTGTTTAAACAGGTCGGTTACCTGACCATTGTCAATCTCGGTGGATTTTATCTCTTCTTCGATATCTTTTTCATCGTCTGTCAGGTACTCATAAAGGTCACCGCTTCTCTGGATATAGGTTTGGTTCTCAAGAATAGCAAGTGCTTCATGGACTTTTTTATCATGGTCTTTTATATCGACCTGAATGCTGTCAATCATCAGGGTCGAGATATTTCTGGCAGTTGTCTTGAAATTGCTGTAATACTTAACCATAAAAAGTGCCTTCAGTACTTGTACGGCAAATGGGTTATCGACCTGTCTCTCTGCAAGAATAATTGCACTTTGAAGTTCGCCACGAATGGTGGAACGTATGCCCTCAAATAACAAATCAAAACTTACAAACGCATTCTGGTCTTTGGTTTCAATCTGCTGAATTACATGCTGGAACACTCCAAGCATAGAACGTTCCCCAACTGATGCGTGTTTTCCCTGAAATGCATTATGGTTTGAGAGTGCCCTGATACATTGCTGGAACAAATCAAACTGATACGACACGAATGGGTATTTGCTGATAAAATCCTTCTCGTCCTGATACCCCCTGAACTGAATCCCAACTTCCGAAAAGGAGAGTAGGGTTTCCATCTTGGATTGTTCGTTCTTCCATGCGGTTTTGAGCAGGTCTCTTGCTGGGTCGCTTTTACTAAGCAGCCTCTTTTCAATCACTTCATCCACATTGGCAGATGTTAAGGGTATTTTCAATTTAAACCGTGCCTGAATTTTCGAAAAGTCATTTTGTTGGCTCTTGTTCATATCCCCGACCACACGCTCCATATCTTCCTGCGAGGTAACCAGTATCCATGAATTGCCTTTGGTTCTTGTGGCAAGGGTTTCGGCAATTGTCTGAAGGTTCAGCATCAGTTTAGTGTTTTCAGATATGAACTGACCCACCTCATCAACGAAGAAATTCAGTCTGAACCCCTTTGGTTTGGTTTTAATGTATTCGCTAACCTTCGTGCAAAAATCATCCACCGATATGCTGGAATCAGTTCTTATGGTATCGATGATATTGTGATATTTTTCAGGAGCATCACCCAACAATTTTGAAAGAACCTGACCAATACCTTCTTTAACCTTTGGAGAAAAATATTTTCTCCGTGCATTCGACCAAAACTCACCAGTAGAGGTTTCAAATTCTTCCTGAAACTCCTTGTATTTCCCTTCGTTATCAATCCATCTTTCAAACTCAGCCACATGCCGTTGTGCACCAAAATATCCAAGGTGGTCATTAAAGACTTTGTAGAAAACATTCAGAAGAGCATCCTCTTCCTTTTTGCTGGTAATCTGTGCCTGTTGGTCAATATTGAACAGGATTGACTCCGATGGAATACGTGTCGCACTTTGAATATCAGCCTTGAGTATTTTGTCGGTCTCAATTTTTTCAGCAAACAGTTCACCGAGTCTATATCCATTGAACTCCTTGTTCTCCAGCACATAGGAAAGAATCTTCAGCAGGTGGGACTTACCAGAACCAAAGAAACCCGAAATCCAGACCCCATTTGCTCCACGGTAGTCATTATAAGCAGAAAAAAAGTCACCAATCTTCTTTGATACCTCATTGGTGACCACATATTCCACTACTTCATCCAATACATGTTCTTGGTCATCTGCTTTAATAACCGTCTCGATGGTACGGTTAATGTCTTTTACGAAGAAATCTTTGAGAATCATTTCTTTAATTTATAGTTAGCGATGTTGAATGCACGGTAATAGTTATCGTCTTTCATCAGACCGAAAAGTTCCAGTGAATACCCGTTGTATTCCCCTGCAAAAAAGGCAACAGTAGGTGCTTTCTTGGCAACATTCTGAAGGTTGTTCAGCACATTATGGCTTCGAATGAACGGAAACACAAGACCAATTCCCGTTAAGAAGTAAACTTTGGCAGATGTGGCATCAATCATGCCCTTAATTTTCGGAATCAGCACTTCGTTAATATCCAAAATAGATTGAAGTGCTTCCTTGAACTCCTTCTTATCCATTGTCTTTTCAAGTTCGAATATCTCACCCTCACCAAGTTCTTTATTCAGAAGTTCCAGAGCGATATCATATAAATTCAGTTCCAGCACTGGAATACCGTTGGTTTCGAGTTTATTCTTCAGGCTTCGGATTGCACGGTCAACTTCAATCTGCTGCTTCGGGTCAAATGCAGCAACAAAGAAGGGAATCTCACCGCCCAACTTTCTCATCTGAAGAAAGTCTTCATCTGATATGACCTTGTGCAAGTGGTCAAATTTCTTTACAATATCTTCCATTTCAGTGCCTTAGTTGTTTAATGTCCCTGTCGGACATCATGAATATTTTAAGCCACACAGGGTCTTCTTTAACAAGAGCATTGATTACATCCTGCTGAAGAATCTGTGGTTGTATGGTTTTTTCAACGGCATTATTGATTATACCAGCCTGTTCCAGTATGCGATACATCACCTGTTTGGCTTTCTTTCGTGTGGATTCCGAAAACTCTTCGAGTTCAGGATGCAATAATATCTTACTGTTTATGAATGAATTATAATCCGATTCATGTAATTGATAATCAAACAACAGTACTTTGTCACGGATAACTTCAATGGTATAGTCCATGATAAATGCATAATGCTTGCATACAGCAAGAAAAGCAATTTGTTTCTGGCTGTTCAGGTCACCGTGAATGAGGATGTTTTTTTGCTCGTGGGTAAGTTTCTCCAGCCGTTTTCGAATTTCACGAAATTCCCTGTCGGTTGTCCTGTTTTTTACCGAACCAAATACAACACCACTTTCTTTTACTACGTTCAGGTCAGATGAACCATTATCTTGGGCAGCCAATGCAACCTTGACCATCTCATTTAACCGTAATGATGCAGCAGTAAAGGACAATATGTACTTTGATTCGATTGTCATCAAATATTGATAATGGTTTTTACTGGAACTTCAAGAATTTCGCTGATTTTCTGTAGATGTGCCTTTTTGGGCACACTCTTGCCAACGCACCAGTTGGAGACAGTAACTTCGCTAACACCAATCTTATCGGCAAGCCATTTTTGTTTCAGACCTTTTGATTTCAACAGTTCTTTAAGAAGCATCGATTTAAGAAAAGTTAAAGTTTTGGAAAATCGAATGTACGGAATTTAATTTTGAATTACTAAAGAAAAAAAATGAAAAAAGATTGGTATTTTTTGGAATATTATTGTCTGGTATAGAAAAGAAAGGGGTGCAGCATCTTCTTAAACATCTACACCCCTAATTGAAGTTAAAATGGTAATTCCACCTCATCTACTACATCTATGCTTGACACATCAACGCACCATGCGGCAGGGTAACCTTTCTGTATTTCGGTATAACCAATTTGTATGCGGTATACAAGTTTCTTGGTCAGATGTGTTGCAGCAAACAATCCTGTGTTGTGCTTAACGTATACATAATGTATGGTATCATATCCCGCTTCTTTTAATGCTTCAATCCTATCCTGCATAATCGGGTGCTGATTACTTACAGCCTTTATATCGCTTATTATCTCTTTTAAAATCTTCACTTCCATTGATATTCTTGTTAAAATTTCTTACATGTTATTATCCAACGTATTCACCATAATTCAAACGCCACGACTGAGTTTCGTCACCTATTGATTGGACAATACGGCTGGTTTTGCTGATGCAATAGCAGGTCTCACGCTTCTTACCTTTTCTTATTGTATCGAAGCCATTCTCTGCCATGAGTTTGCCAATCACCAATACATTGATTCTTTTACTCGCATGGGGGAATCTACCCAGCAATGCATTTACCAAATCCAGATTGGTAATCAGGAAGATGTCACCAACGGTTTCTGGTTTCTGTATGTACTCATCGAATATCAAATCGATATCTGAATATTGAATATAGTCACCGTAAATGTGCTTCAATTCCTGTTTGTTATCCTGCTGGTATGAGTATGGGAAACCATTTACAAGCAAGTTATAGGCTTCCATAAACAAATCCGTGTAGTCGATTTCAGCCAGTTTTTCAAAATGAATCTTTTCAATTTCAATAGGAATTATTCTGCGATTTTGTTGTTCCCTAACAACAAAAAGGTAATTTCCACTACCAGCAAAACTGCACCTGCGCTTAATTGTAGATATTCTACGGTCATACTTTCTGCGCATGGTCAATTCTTTGGTGCTCAAAACCGTTTTGAATGTTTTATCTTGTTCATACGAGCGACCATCCATTTCATCGTCCACAATTAGCAATGCCTGTGACATTAAGACCTTGAAATCATCATCAAAACTCAGGGAATGTTCTTTTCGGTAACAGTGAAGTTCTTTCGGAAGAGTGTAGTTCCTGAGCAATGTGGTTTTTCCAACACCTTGCTCAACAGACAAAAGAGTTAAGAAGAACTCGTTTGGAAACTCGTATCCCAGTGCCTGAGCAATCATTCCCACATACCATTTCTTCAAGTACTTTATGAGTACAGACCTGTCAATGGATTTGTTCTTCAGCACCAGACTCTCCAACCATCGTTCAAACATTCCAACGGGATGCCTGTCTTTATTTGATTCAATGAATTCAAGAAGCGGATTGATAACCGTGATATAGTTGGACTTAATAGTCTCTTCGAAACGTGTCCTCGGAATCTCTTTGTCGAAATGCTTTTTCAAATCGATATACAGGGTGTTATAGTCCAGTTCCTCAATGATTTTTCCGTTGATAGTAAGGTCTTGGATAAATGTATCGTATCTGACACCTTTAGAATTAAGGTATTTAGCAATATCGTCAGAAGTTATTTTATCAGGTTTTGTCTTTACTTCAAATCCATAGTCTTTCAGCAATCTGACTGTGGTTCGGTAATCATTCTTTCCTTCCAGCACCTGCAAAATCTGAAAGTGGTTGTAAGGTTTTTCTGATTGAAATTCCGTTGACGTGCTGAAACAAAAGAAGGTCTTGGTATCTTTGAAATAATACCCTGAATGAACTGCTGAAGACCCATCCCTAAGAAGGTAAATCTTCTGGTCATCTTCTTTCACGACAGACCAGCCATGTTTTTCAAATAACTCAACAATGGAGTATTTATCATTGAATTCATTGATGGCGGGTTCGCTATAAACAAATGCTTCACCGTTCTTTGATGTATTTCCTGTTGGAAAAAATCGGGTCAGACTTCTCGCTAAATCAAGGAGTAAATTCCGTTCCTCTGGTGTGATGGATGGAATGTCCTCACAGAGATTTTCAAGGTCGAGTACCCCTTGCATAATCTTGTTATTGACTTTGCTTGTGCAGAAGTAACCACCTTCTCCACGGGTTTCGATGATAACAGTTCTATCTGAGTGAAGTGCCAGTTTGAGGTTTTTATCAATAGTTGTGTCAGGGCATCTATAGATAAAATGGCGACCACCACTTGGTGTTGATTGAATAACCAACTTTTTAAGAAGTTCAGGGGGAATAATATTGGAATATTCCGTGATGATTTTACCTGTCGGGTCATTCTTGATGTCAATATCAATGCATTCAAGATTACCGCTTATTTTTCCCGTAATAATTCCAACCGTACCTTGGTTAATGTAATGCGAGTGCCAAAGTGCTATCGGGGCGATTGTGTTCTGGTACTCCGACCAAGATTTAAAAGGTATCTTCGTAGTAGATACGGGGATGATTGACAATCCAAACTTTTTGGGGTCAATCTTCGTGTCTGTGCTACTGCTATTAAAGTCCCATTCCAGTTCTTTCATTTTTGGTTAAACATTTATCATCGCTGTTATTTTTTTCAAGCAGGTTCTTCATCAGATACTGCTTAACCCATGTGGCTACTCGCACATAGTCTTGTTTTGCCTTCTCCTGAAGCAGTTCAAAGAATTCACGCTCAAGAGAGAGGTTCATTTTCACAACTTGTTGTTTTTTAATCTTTTTCATTTTTACAAGATTTTAAATACATGTTATTTTTGAGGAAACAAATTGCTCCCTTCTGAAACTAAATACTTAGAAAAAAAGCAAACGGTATTTTTTTGTTACTTTCTTTTAATATTCTTTATCTTTTTTTGGGGGGGGTAGACAAGTAGACAAGATAAAAGTGGTTTTGAACAGGAATTGAAACAGTGACAGTGTAAATCAGTGCCACCAAAAACGACTGTCACTGTTCCGTAAATATTTTGAAACTGGCATTGTATCTCGTCTATTTGTCTACCTATTCTATTCATCAATTGTCACCCCCCATTTCATGGCAATCCGTTCTTTGGCAATCTCCATAAACCATATCTGGTCTTCAGGAGAAAGTTTCGGAGTGACGTATTCAAGGTCTTCGTTAATACACTCACATCTGCTCATGCAACGATTCGAATTGTGATATTTCACAGCATTTTCTGCATAGTCTTCAGGAGTCTTTGCCCATCCGAATTCTTGTTCATTCTCATCGAGCCAGTGCTCGATGTCGTACCTGTAATAAGTTAAATCTGTTTCCATATTGAAATTTTTAATTATGTTAGCAATTGTGCCTGTTATTCTTTTTGCATCATTGCGTAAAAAGTCAAAGAGCAACTAAATGCGTAACAAAGGTACGTATTGCAACAAATTGATAGTAAGGTATTTAGATATACTTACTTTACTCAGTAAACAGAGTAAAGCATTTTGTATGGTAGGGTTGGTGAAGCCAGAACAGAAACAAGGTTAGAAACAGCCGATAAAAAAACAAATATGGTTATGGATGGTGTTGATTATTTGCTTTGGTCACCATCAGTCTGGAACAGTTCATCAATTAATTCAGCGCCTTTCGGAGCACCTTCTTTTAAAAAAACCGTGACATTTGCTTTGACACCTTCTTCTATTGGCATATAAGCACCTATATCCCCTTTATAATATGTAAAACAGTATTGAAGATTAATCCATGTTGGTCTCTGCGGGATATAATTATTGCTGATTAGATTATAAAAGAAATAAGCGAACAGTTTTGCTCCCTTTTCCCATTGCACTGGCTTTTTTATTTCAGGTACAGGTGTATTAGTGAAGATGGCTTTAAAATCTTCTATATCAGTATCTGCTGAGATTAATTCATTTAATTTAAGTTTGTTATAGAATTTCATCAGCAGTTCATCATCTTTCAACCATTTAAAGGAACGTCTTTCCTGTGGCTCTTTTTTCAGAAGTTCTTGTTCGGATTTGACCTGCTGGCTCAGGATAAATCCTTTTACTTCATCGCAAATCAATGCTTTGGTTTCAAACATTTCCCTCAAGATTTCATCCTTCAGTTGTTTTGATTCATGGATTGCCTGCTCAATTTCTTTCTTGGTTTCATCCAACTGTTGTAATAATTCATGTTTGAGTGAATCATTCGTAGCATGATTGCCTGCAAGAAACTCATTCTTAAACTGCAGGAAGGATTTTTGAAGGTATGCATCAAGTTCAGATGCACTTGCCATTCCATTTACTACAAAGTATCTTAATGAATCTGGAAGCAAACCATCATCGTCCAGTATGGCTTGAATTTCAGCAATTATCTCTTCCCTATTATCAACCTCTTCGGGTATATCTCTATAATTTGTTGTGTACTGATTATCGGCAAGGATATCCATTAATTTTTGTATGAAGGACTTCATAGTAATAATAATGAGTTATGTACAAAATTATAACTTTGAAACTCGATGTAAAATAAAATTTCTTTTTTACAGCGCCCTTACCGATTTTAATTAATAATGGACATTATCTCCGAAGGCTGAATGCCATAATAGTCGGCTAACTTGAGCAGTGTTTTAATGGTATAATTCTTCGAATTTTCAACTCGTAACAGAGTGTTACGATGCAATCCACTTTCTTTGCTAACCTCTATTTGTGTCTTAAATTCTTCGAAACGCAGTTCACGCATATAAGCGCTAATAAGGTCGATATGCTTTTGATGTAAATCAGTATCCTTTGACATAATTAAAAATGCTTTCTAATAAATACTGATATTGCATAATATATTATGTTTTATCATGTACAGTAATTACCGATATCACTGATAATAATATATCAAATACTGAGTCTTTTTCAAATAATCAATTTTTATAAAAGTGCCTGTTTATGCGATATTGAACGCTAAGCATGCACTGTTTCATTGATAGAAACCAGAAAAAATGGGTGTCCACCATGCGTGTCTCACCAACAATTTGAAAAAATCACAGAAGAATTTCGTGATAGTAATATCACTGAATACCTTTGAACAGGTCTTCGATTTGTATTCCAACTTTACGTGCAAGGATTATAATCGACTTTAATGATGAATTTTCACCACTCTCAATGCGACTTAACGTGACTTTATTAAAGCAATGGGTTCGGGCAAAATCTTCATAGTTGTTGGCTATCTGTTTTCGTTGAGATTTAATCCTTAAACCTATTTCTTTCAATATCTGGTCAACATCTTCAGTAAGACGTGGGTCTACATTCTTTTTCATTTTCTGATTATTTCAACAAAGATATCAAATACATAAAAAATTATGCAATTTTGTTGTAATACATAATATATTATGTATTTTTATGGCATGAATAAGACAAGTAAAATCATTCAGCAATACATAAACACAGATGATGAAAGTCCAACTCGGCATATGGTACTCATCGAAGTGAATGGTTCAACACCGATAAAAGCATATATCGTTGAACTCCCAAAGGATTGGCAATTTTGGGATGAGAAATACAGGTACTACCAGATAAACCAAAACTAATAATGTATATGAAACACATAGCAATTTATGTTCGTGTCTCGACTAAAGAGCAAACGGTAGTAAACCAAACAGTAAGATTGGCTGATTTTGCCAAAAACAATGGTTACACATTTGATTTATATGAGGAAACAGAATCGACCCGCAAGACTCGCCCTGTAAAACAAAAACTTATGTCAAAACTCAGAAACCACGAGTATTATGCTGTAGCCGTTTACAAACTTGACAGATGGGCACGGAGTTCAAGGGAGTTAATTCTTGACACACAAGAATTAATTGACAAAGGGATTGGGTTCATTAGTATCAGTGATAACCTTGATTTCACCACGGCATCTGGGAAACTCCAGTTCGCAATCTTAGCGGCTTTCAGTGAATTTGAAAGAGAATTAATCCGTGAAAGAACGGTCAACTCGCTTCAAAGAAAGAAAGCACAAGGCTACATATTTTCGGGGAGACCACGTGGAGCAAAAGACCGTAAAAAACGCAAGACTGAAGGTTACTTCCTTCGTGAAGCCAAAAAACGGAATGCTTTAATTAAGCAACAATTGTGTTGCCTAAATAACTGATATTGAATCTTGTACAGATTAAATCATATTCTACTACCTCTTCATGAGATTGCGGACTATTCCATATCCCAGATTTTCCCCTTGTAGCCTTTACTTTCCATAATTTCTGTAACTTTTTCCTTATCTGATGCTTCAAGGGAGTCCACATAGTGTTCAATACCATTTTTTAATAATTCTCTCACTACTTCTTCCTCTGAATACTCATGTTTCCAAATTTCTTTGAATGCTTCTACTGCTGCATCCATTTTTTCGGTCAAAAAAACTTTTACTTCTTTCATGAATTGTAGGCATTATTGTTAGTTATACCATCCTTGCAAAATGTTGACTAAGATAACAAACTATAAAATAAAATCCATGTATTGAATACCCTACTTGAATATACAATTGTAATTAACTCAAGACCGAAGGTTACTTTCTTACCGTGAAGCCAAAAAGCGAGAGATGGCACACCCCAAACTAACCCTCTCCCCAAACAATTGACATAAAAAATATGGCATCCAGAACCACTGATTTTCCGTATTCATCCCCCCCTGTCAAAAACCTGCAAAAAAGGGGGTGGGTTATTTTGGTCTGGTGATTAACAGGAAGTACCACTCGCCAAAAAAGGCGAGTCTGATTTTCACGTACTTATAACTCCCCAAAAATGGGGAGTCTGATAATCAGTAGGTTTGACTACAAGAGCAACTGATACGTTTATTTTGGTAAGGTGGTCAGTGTTTCAAAGTCAGCCAGTGACCATAGCCACCAGTCACCATCATATTCCATGTTCCAACTGATATTATAGCACCTTAGGGTTTTAAGGTCTTGGACATTAAGATAAACCACTCCTTCGTAATCCTGATAGTTCTGCAGCCTGATGGCAGCAATGTCATTACCAGCAACTTTCTTTTCCAGTTTCAAGTAAGGCATGTTCTTGGTTAAACGCTTACCTTGGGTTTCGATGAATGGCAAGTTCAGTACAATAGTGTCAGGTGAAAGATATTCCAGCACCTTCCTGCCAGCACTATTGATATATGGTTTATTATCC
>Ga0208458_1001308_pt1 | contig 21050 bp, 16 predicted proteins | sample AD_UKC085_MetaG_FD_184432 | JGI IMG/M metagenome (GOLD analysis project Ga0208458, IMG submission 184432) | Active sludge microbial communities of municipal wastewater-treating anaerobic digesters from USA - AD_UKC085_MetaG (SPAdes) (version 2) | ecosystem: Engineered > Bioreactor > Anaerobic >... | reverse complement strand
TTTGATTTCAGTATTGTTCCAAGTCGATTAAATGTCCCTCTAAAAAGAAAAAAGGCGACTAAGTATTTTGTGGGTTCGATGAGCGATATTTTCCACGAAAATATGCCTGAAGATTATTTGGATGAAATTTTTGAAGTCATAACAAACACGCCTCAGCATACATATCAAATTCTGACAAAAAGAGCGGACAGGATGCTTCAATATTTGTCACACCGAGACATACCTAAGAATATATGGCTGGGTGTTACGGTTGATAACCGCAAAGAAGGTTTACCAAGAATAGATAAACTAAGAAACTTGCAAGCAAGCGTAAAATTTCCTTCTGTTGAGCCATTACTTAAAGATTTAGGGGTAATGAATTTAAAAAATATTGATTGGGTTATTGTTGGCGGTGAAAGCGGAAACAGAGCCAGACAAATGGATAAGGAATGGGTCGTAAATATTAAAAAGCAGTGCGAAGTAGAAGATATTCCATTCTTCTTTAAACAGTGGGGGACTTGGGGAGAAGACAAGATAAAAAGAAATAAAAAATTAAACGGAAAAGAACTTGACGGTATAGTTTGGCAACAATATCCAGACATAATAGGGATCGCATAAAAATCTCTGAATAATTGCTTCGGAAAAGGCAATTTTCTGATCTGATAAGAATGAAACTATCCCGATTAACGGAAATGTCAGTCTGAAAATGAATTAGTGTCTTTTAACTGAGTTAGCACTTTTAACAAAAGAATATAATCCTATGCACCTGTACGTTTTAGATATCCTTTATGATGAAAAGGAAATAATAATTACCAGAAGCAAAAAACTACTCTGGAATTTGATACCCATAAGTCCTGAAGCATTCAAATTATTGCAGGAAAATTTTCCTGAATATTCAATAATTGAAATTGATGAAAGTGTTATGGTTAACATGAGCGACAGGAATAAACTTATGAATCCAAACTAAACCAGAAAGAAAAAAGATAATGAATCTAACAACTTTAAGGTCAATGATAGTATTTATAAATGTGGGGACAAGAGTAATACATGTATCCCACAACTATAAATAACTGTATGTAAATTATTTAATTATGGAATTAGTAAAAGGTTACAAAACAAGATTTGAGATCAAGAACAAGAATTTATACTGCAGGATGGATAGCAGCATGATTCAACGTCTTAAAGAAATCAGAAAAGCAACTGGTATTAGTTGCTCAGAAACAGTAAGGGAAGCAGTCAGGCGATTGATAAATGAAATTGATGAGTCTGGCAGCATTAGCCTTAAACTTCACTGAAAAGACTGAAATAAACAAGAGTAGCATGGATACTATGATGTTTCTAAGCCATGCTACTCTCGAAAATGATTTTTATGAATGTAAATATAAATACTTGGCATTTTGTAAACAGGATCATAATTCCGGATGATATTCACCGGTTCAGCATACTGTTTCCTCTTAGATTATCAGATAATAATCCTTCCATCAGTATAATCCATCCTACTAAGATCGACTTGCAAAAGCAAATTATCACTCAAGGGATTTTAAAAGTGAGGACGTATAATACATATACCAAAGGGAAGGGAATATCCCCCCCTGTCCTCACTTTCTCATCTTAACTAATTTTTCTGATATGACAAAGGTGAAAGATGATACTGTAAAGGTTAATTTGAGTAAACCGGGAAACTTAAATCTTGAGGAATTGATAAAGCCTGAATCCAAGTATTTCGTTTCTGTCAGAAGAAATGATGGCTCAAGTTATTGGGATGTGATAAATGGTGAAAAGTTAAGCAAGTACATACCAGCCATGTACTATTTTATCCATGTCCTTCTCCAACGTCAGCATATAAGTTATGATACCCTAAGGTTAAGGTATGATAAATCATTCGTTAGGGTTTTTGCACGAGACATCGAGCCTGTGAAGTCAAAGAATTACTTCAATTTAATTGTCTATAAACTAATTACACTGAAAGTAATTGAAAAAAAAACCAGCAGGGAATCAACAAAGCATGGATACGTGGTAGAAGGACAGTATTTCAGGCTGACTGAGGAATACTTAAATGCTGTTGTTATCCAACATGAAATTACTCTGAAGAAAACTACTGCAGAGAAACTGAATGTTAAAATTGGCATAAAGAGCAATGATAGTAGGGATACAGCAAGCATTTCATCTTTTAAGCAGATACCAGCGATTTATCACCAATACCTTGCCGTGCAAAACATAAAATTCAATGCTGTAGGAGCAGAGGAATATTTAACCCGGTCATATGCTGATAAAACGATTGAGATTGGCAGATTGAATACCTGTAGGATTTTTATGTACAACATCGTTAACAGGAGGTTTTATTATACCTACTCCGATGCCTGTGAACGGTTTTTTACGACAGTGAATGGAATGCCAAAGGAATTACGGCAATTCATTCTGGATGGCGATAATAAAGGACTGGCAGAGTTGGATTTTGGTAGTTCAACCGCATATGTCATTTATAAAATTATATCCAGCGATATGCCAGAACATTCTTCTGTTGCGGATAAAATATTATTCGAGACAGAAGTGAATTTATATAAACGGTTGCTTGAGACAGGAGATTTTTATACTGCAATAAAGGATATTGTTTTCAATGATCTTGAACTTAGCCGTGATCAGATTAAAGAGATTGTGATAAAGCATTGGTTCAACGCCTCACCGGGTTCAAAGAACAAGTACAGAAAACAGATTTGTAAGGTATTCCCCCGGATAACTGAATTTATTGATAGCAAGAAATCTCCTGTTTATGAGGACTTTTTCAATTTTGTCATGCTTCTGGAGAGCAAACTGGTGAATGGAATTATTTATCAGAAGTTCATCAACCTTCACCCTGATGCGGTGATATATACAGTATTTGACAGTTTCCTCATTGATCAGAAGTACTCGGATGAACTATTCGAGTTAATGTTAAATGAAGGCAGGACATTTTATAATGTTGACTGTGTTGTGAGGAAGAAGAATTATGCCTCACTTAATGACGAAACCGGAGAAATTCATTAGTTTGAATCAAATAAGGATTATGCACGATTGGGTGGGGTTTTAATTTGTATTAGTTGGCAGGTATTTTAACCCGGATTATTTCGGCTTCAGTCGAATAAACTCCCCTGCTTTGGCTTTTTAAGGTTAGTGCTGGGAATTATAAAGGTATTTTCAGTTTTGTCAGCGACCTTAATCACTAACTCATAACTCATCTGCATCAGGTCATCAATATTTTTCAAGTAACCTGTGATGTAATCTCGTAATAATTTATGTACATTCGTTAATCCAATAATTTAACTTTTCTTAAATCAATGCTTCTTAAAGAACTACTGAAGACCAAAGGCATTAAGCAAGTTTGGGTAGCCAACAAACTGGGCGTATCCGAAGTAACGGTCTCAAAATGGTGCTCAGGTAAGAGTGTACCCAAGAAAGCACATCTTGAGAAGTTAAGCCGTCTACTGGATGTTCCAATTAAAACTATGGTTAACCTTTAAATGAGTCGTCCTTCAAAATACATATTATCCTTTACTGCTGCATCATTACGGTTAAATGAAATGGTAAAGGTCGCAACGGCTGCATTAGATAATGCTGGTGGTGATCTGGCAATGGTGAAAGAAAGTGGTGTTGTTTTCAGTTCCGTCAAGACAAGAACCTCAGACAGGGAATTCCGGGAAGTTCGAAAACGACTGGAAACATTGACAACTGACCAAACGGCAATCCTAATCCGGGGTGACTTAATTTCTCAAAAGCAGATTGCATTTCTTTCTGTCTGTAAGAGATACACTTTCATCCAAGACTTTGCTGTAGATGTTATTCGTGATAAGGTTTTGGTATTTGATTATCAATTAAACGAATCCGATTATAAATCATTCATAAATAGCAAACTATCCCTTCATCCGGAACTCGAAGAGTTTTCGGAATCAACACTCAAGAAAGCAAAACAGGTAATGTATCGGATTCTTGAACAGGCTGGAATAATAAATAATCCTGTTGACAAGCAAATACAGCCACAGATTCTTCAACAGGATGTAATCAATGCAACTGTTAGAGACGATCCAGCATGGCTGAAAATATTCATGATGTCAGACAAAGACATAAAACAATTAAGGCACTGAAATGGAAGATATTGCAAAGAAATTCGAGCACCTATATCAGGTCATAAGCAATCCAGAGTTTCTGCGAATGGAATCATTGGGTGGTGAGATACCATTCTTTATTGCAGCATTCGATCCCAAGCAACAAGTTGAAGTTGATAAAGCAATCCGCAGTCTGAGCAATAAACTTGAAACCAACGGCATTACTGTACTGGAACTGAACCTCTATGAGATTGCTATGGAGTTGTTGGACAAGGAACTTGGTGAGGGTGAGATATTCGAACTTGAAAAGACTATGGATAAGAAGGAGTTCAAAGAAGCACTTCAATCAATATTAGATATTAATCAGGTACTCATACCTAAAATCAAAATGAAAATTGAAAGTCATAATGCCAGTGTTTATTTTCTAACTGGCATTGGTCTGGTGTTCCCGTTCATAAGGAGTCATAATGTATTGAACAACCTTCAAAACGTTGCCAAGAAAGCACCGACTGTTGCATTTTTTGCTGGTGATTACAACGGGTATTCACTGGAACTTTTCGGTCTGATGAAAGACGATAACTATTACCGTGCATTCAACATCGCTAACTATAAATTAAAGAAATGATAATCAGGGATTTTTTTGCAAAAGATGTTAACCGTACCATTGAGACGGTTATTAAAGCAGATGACCAAGAACACATTCTTGATGAAGTTGTGGAATATGTTGTCACCAATGAGGTAACAAAGAAAATAAGGGACTTCTTTTCTGCTTATAACGATTACCGAGACGCAAATGGAGTCTGGATTAGCGGATTCTTCGGCTCTGGTAAATCACATCTGCTGAAAATGCTTTCCTATGTGTTGGAGAATAAAGAATTCAATGGTTATAAACTTGGGGAACTATTCGCTGAAAAGATTGAGAACGATTCCATCCTAAAAGCAGATATCCTGAGTGCCACACGTATCCCATCAGAATCTATCCTGTTCAATATCGACCAGCAAGCACAAATAACCAGCAAGCAGGAAGAGGATGCCTTATTGAATGTCTTCTATAAGGTCTTCTATGACCACCTTGGATATTTCGGTGCACAACGCCATGTCGCAGAATTTGAACGATGGATTGATAATGAAGGTAATTACAAGGAATTTCAGGAAGAATTCGAAAAATTAACTGGCGAGTTCTGGTCGAATGCACGGAGAAAATATTTCTCCCCCAAGGTTAAAGAAGGAATTGGTCAGGTTCTTTCAAAACTGATGGGTGATGAGCCTGAAGAATACTCTAATATCATTGACACAATGAGAGCCGATTCGAATATCTCTGTTGATGATTTTTGCACAAAGGTTAACGAATATATTAAGACCAAGCCAAAGGGATTTAGGCTGAATTTCTTCGTGGATGAAGTGGGTCAGTTCATATCGGAAAATACTAAACTGATGCTAAATCTTCAGACGATTGCCGAAACACTTGCCACAAGAACCAAGGGAAATTCTTGGATACTGGTCACTTCACAAGAAGACATGGTAAGTGTAGTTGGGGAAATGAATAAGAACCAACAAAATGACTTTTCAAAGATTCAGGCACGGTTCAAATTGAAAATACCATTGACATCAGCCAATGTTGATGAAGTGATAGAGAAAAGACTTCTTAGCAAGACTGATCCTGCGCAAGACTTATTGAAGACAGTATGGAAAAACGACCAATCCAAGATGGAGACGCTGTTATCATTCTCTGAAGTTGGTGTTCAGTTCAGGGGTTATCAGGACGAAAAGGATTTTATAAGTAAATATCCATTTGTTTCTTATCAGTTTGATCTATTTCAACAGTGTATTAAAGCGTTATCAACCCATAACGCATTTCAGGGGAAGCACGCTTCCGTTGGAGAAAGATCGATGCTTGGGGTGTTCCAGCACGTAATTCAACATATTGAGACCAAAGACCAGAATGCTTTTGTCAGTTTTGATTTGTTGTTTGAAGGCATACGTTCCACCATACGTGGAGAACTACAAAGCGCAATTATTCTTGCTGAAAGGCAGGTTGGTGATCCATTTGCAGTAAAAGTATTGAAGGCACTATTCATGGTGAAATATTACACCAATTTCAAAACCACTGCCCGGAATATTTCAACCCTTATGATTGACAGCATTCAGGTTGATTTAAAAGAACATGATAAGCAAGTCAATGAGGCACTGGCTCTCCTTGAGAATCAAACCTACATCCAAAGAAACGGTGACCTGTATGAATATTTGACAGATGACGAAAAGGACATTGAAGAGGAAATTAAGTCAACAGATATTGACGATGGTCAGGTAACCGACTTATTCAAGCAAATCATATTTGACACGATAATTGGAGAGAGCAGGATACGATATATAGAGAACAAACAGGAATATGACTTCACAAGCAAAATCGATGGTGTAATACTGGGTAAGGAGAAGGAACTTACGGTTGAAGTTATTACACCAAATTTTCAAGACCACGATAGGGAAGACTTCTTCAAATCCCAGACGATGGGTTACAATACCCTGTTGATGATGGTTCTTCCTAATGATGAACATATGCTCACGGATGTGAGGATGTACATAAAAACTGAAAAATACATCCGACAGAATCAATCCACTACTAATAAGGATAATGTTAAGCGTATCCTTTATGAGAAAGCGCAGCAGAACTCACAAAGAAGAATAACTCTTGTGACTCTGCTCCGGAGATTATTAGGTGAGTCAGCCGTTTATATGAACGGAATGAAACAGGATGTGAATGCCACATCCGATGGAAAGACAAAAGTTGTCAATGCATTCCAGAACTTAATTAAACTGGCATATCCGAACCTGAAGATGCTTGGCAGTACTCAGTTCTCGGAAGAGACCATAAAAGCAATTATCAGGAATAACCAAGACGATCTTTTCGGTACTGATGACTCGACTATGTCAGAAGCCGAGAGTGAGGTATTGAACCTTATACACCGGAGAAAAAAGATGTCTGAAAGGACATCCCTGACTGATATTCGTGATCAATTTGCCAAAAGACCATATGGCTGGTATCAAAATGCTGTATTCAGCATTGTTGCCAAATTATATAAGCGTGGGAAAGTTGAACTGTCTCAGGATTCAAATCTTTTAGATGATGATGGTGCGCTTAATGCTTTCACAAACAACAGACTTTACAGTAACACCTTGCTTGAACCACAGATTGATTACGATCCAAGGTTAATAAAACAACTAATGACGGTTTACAGCGATTATTTTGATGAACCTTGTCCAGCAAAAGAAGCCAAAGAAGTGGCAATGGCATTTAAAAACAAACTCACTCAGGAATTGGGGTGGTTAAACCAGATGCTGATGGGTAAGGAAAACTATCCATTTCTGAAAGTACTTGAGCCTGTGGAAGATTTTGTGGGAAAACTTTCGAAAAAGGAATATACATACTACCTGACTAATGTTGATGATTTTGAGGACGTTTTGCTTGACCATAAAGAAAAAACGATTGACCCAATCAAGCGGTTCTGGAACGGAGAGCAAAAAAAGATTTATGACGGAATCCGTGGATTCTTTTCAGGTAACCAATCCAACCTCGAATATATCGAATGTGAAGAACTGGATGTGCTTCGTGAGGTAAATGACCATGAAACTCCTTATTATGGGAATATCATCAGGGATGCAAAAACAGCAAAAGATGCATTGACCAAAAAGGTTCTTGCACAAATAGATGAAGAAAGGAAACTTACTGAAGCCGAGATTAACAATGCCATTAACCGAATTCAATCGCACGATGATTTCAAAGCCTTGGATGACTTGAAGCGCAAACAGGTACTGAAACCTTTCGAAGAAGAATCAAAGAAAGTTAAGGAGCAGCGTTTTATTGCCAATTTAAGGGGTACACGTGCTTCTGTTAAAGGAGAGTTGCTGGAAAAGCAATTGAATGAAATGGCAAAACTTGCTATGCCACCAGAAAAGGATGACACGCCTGTTGTGCACTACCAGAGAATCAACAACGTGAAGGTGGATTTCCCGAAAACCGAACTAAAGACGAAAGAGGACGTGGAAAAATATGTGGAAGCACTGAAAACCAAACTCAACGAATTAATTAACGATAACAAAAGGATATCCCTATAAACTATGAATACCAGTCAACTTAAAAGATTTGCTCAGGAAGCCAGAAGAAAGTTGCTCGAACAGGTAGGTGCAAAACTCAATTTTGTTTTAACCACTGATTCGGCTGAATTAAGGGAAAAAGCAGAGCAGTTAAAGCAACTGAGACAGGAACTCGGTAGAACAACCAAAGAGCAATTAATTGAAAAGGTTGCCTACACATGGTTTAACCGTCTAATGGCACTTCGTTTCATGGATGTAAATGATTATCAACCAATGGGGATTCGCATCATAACTCCTAAAGACGGATATACAATTCCTGAACTTCTTGATGAAGCAAAGCGTGGCAATATTCCTGAAGAATTGAAGGTAAATCGACAAAAAATATATGATTTACTGGATAACAAAATACCAAGCAGCAATCCACAGAATGAAGCATTCAGGGAATTATTGATTTCAGCGTGCAACCACCTGCACACCACTTTCCCTTTCCTTTTCGAAAAAATCAACGACTATACCGAACTATTGTTACCCGATGACCTGACCAGTGATTTCTCAATAATTAAAGGTGTGCGAGATGGAATACTGATAGAGGATTGTAAAAATGTGGAAATCATCGGATGGTTGTACCAGTTCTATATTTCGGAGAAGAAAGACGAAGTATTCGCATCCAAATCAAAGGTAAAAAAGGAAGACATTCCTGCCGCAACTCAACTTTTCACTCCACGATGGATTGTGGAATATATGGTTCAGAACACATTAGGAAAACTCTGGCTGCAAAATCGTCCTAAATCACGTTTGCGAGAGCATATGCCTTACTTCATAGAATCCGCAGCACTTGAATTAGAAGACTTCCTTAAAATCAATTCACCCGAAGAAATAAAGTTCTTAGACCCCGCCAGCGGTAGCGGACATATTCTAATTTATGCATTTGATTTGTTCACCAAGATATATGAAGAAGAAGGTTATAACACCAATGAAATACCCAAACTCATAATTGAAAACAATCTGTATGGGTTTGAAATTGATGAACGTGCTGCACAGTTATCTGGATTGGCATTATTAATAAAAGCACGTGAACATAACCGTAGAGCATTTCGAAGTATTTTAAAACCGAATATTCTATATTTCAAAGATTCGCAATTATCTTCACAAGAAACAAAAGAAGTATTCAATGTTTGGAATATAAATTACTCCAATGAGTTGCTTCATGATTTGAGTCTTCTTCATCACGCCACTAATTTTGGCTCAATAATAATACCACATTCTGGGTTAAGTGAAATAGAGCGTATTACCAAAATACTTACAAGTAATATCAAAAGTTCAGATGTGTTTCAGCACAATAAAATTGAAGAGATAATAATCTCATTAAATCAGTTGGAACTACTTGCGCTGAGATTTCATTGCGTGGTTACGAATCCTCCATATATGGGATTTGGAAATATGAATAATGAACTCTCTGAATTTGTAAAAAGCAATTATCCCACAAGCAAAACAGATTTAATGTCTTGTTTTATGGAACGTGCATTAAATATGCTTTCTCCAACAGGATTCTTAGGGATGATAAATCAACAAAGTTGGATGTTTTTGGGTGCACATAAAAAATTCCGTGAAAAAATAATTAACTCACCTGTATCAGTTGATACCTTGTTACAACTCGGAGCAAATGTTTTTCCTGAGATATCTGGTGAAGTTGTACAAAATGTTGCATTTACATTCATTAATTCTCCTGAAAATGTAGGTTATTATTTCAGGTTGATAGAGTCAGATGATTCCATATCAAAAAGAGATTGTTTAGTTGAATATATTAAGAGCAATAATTATAACAAGAGAACATTCTCAGACTTCCAAGGTATCCCTGAGAATATAATGGGTTACTGGTTATCTAAAACACAACTCGAATATCTAATAAACAAACCAAATTTTGAAAATTACGGGTCAACTCGTGAGGGCTTAACTACTGCAAATAATGATGCATATTTGAGATTCTTTTGGGAAGTCAATTTTGACAAATTAAACTCATCAAGTAAATCGAATCCAAAATGGTTTACATATCAGAAAGGGGGATTATATCGAAAATGGTATGGCAATAATGAAATTGTTATTAATTGGGAAGATGATGGAGTACTAATTAAAAACAACATTGACCTAAAGACTGGGCGAATAAGGTCTCATAATTACAATGGGGAATATGCATTGAAAGAAGGAATAACATGGACAGCATTTTCAGGGTCAACCATTTCAGCAAGATATTCAAACAATGACTTTTTTGACTCAAGAGGACCAAAGTACTTCCCAAAAACAAATCTTGATTATTTTCTTGGATTATTGAATTCAAAGATTGCAACAGCCTACTTAGAAGTATTTTCTCCAGCAATTGATATTAAACCGGGACATATTTCAAAACTCCCAGTCCTGCTTGATAGCGTAACGTCAATCGAAAAATTAGTAAAAGAATGCATTATTATTGCTAAAATGGACTTTGACTCATATGAGACATCTATAGACTTTAAATGCAATAATCTACTTAATTTAAAGCAAGAACAATCAGATACAATTGAGGAAGCATATCAATCATTTATACAATATTGGACGATTAAATTTATTAGACTTCATAATATTGAGACCATTCTTAATAAGCAATTTATTGGTATATACGATTTGTCGAAAGAAGTATCTCCATCAGTTCCATTGCGGGAAATTACATTACTTCAAGATGAATTGGATAGAAGGAAATTAGAAAGACTGAATAAAACATTATCATTCAATTCAGAAACTTTTTGTATAGAGCACAATCAAGAAATTAACCTTCCTTTCATTTGTTCTGAAACTATCTCGCATTTATTGAGTTATGCAATTGCGTGCATGTTTGGTCGTTACAGTTTGTATAAAGAAGGTCTGATACTCGCAAATCAAGGAGAAACGCTGGAAGAATACTTGCACAAGATTGAAAAGACTGCACATGAATGCGCCTACCTGCCAGATAGTGATAATATTATCCCTGTTCTGGAAGATGAATGGTTTGAGGATGATATTGTAAGCAAATTTTATCATTTCCTTAAAGTCACATTTGGTGAAAAGAACTTCAATAAAAATCTTGCATTTATCGAAGAGCAGATTGGTAAAGACATTCGAAAATATTTTATCAAGGATTTTTATCCAGACCACATTAAACGCTACAAAAAACGCCCAATTTACTGGATGTTTTCTTCACCCAAGGGTTCATTCAATGTCTTAATTTATATTCACCGATATACACCAGATACAGTTGGTAACATTTTGAATAAATATCTGAAAGAGTTTATTGGCAAATTAAATACTCGTAAAGAGCATCTTCAAAATGTTCAGGTCACTGGTTCTGCATCTGACAAAACCAAAGCCATTAAAGAAAGTGATAACATCCAAAGGATGTTGGTCGAGTTACATGAATATGAAAGGGATATTCTCTACCCACTGGCAACAGAACGCATTGAAATTGACTTGGATGATGGTGTGCTGGTTAATTATAACAAGTTTGGGAAAGCAGTAAAAGAAGTTAATGGTTTGAATGACCCTGCAACCAAGAAAAAGGTGAAGCAGTTTGATTGGATTGATACATCACAAATCCGTTAGAGATGGATGAACAATTGATAAATAACCGCATTTGTCCAAAACCACAGCAGTGGAATGAACTATGGAAAATCATTCAATCAAAAACAGATGAAAAGATTTCAGCACCCTTGATTTTGGCTGCGTGGTGGGAGACAACTGATGAAGAAAAGTTAGGAAGGTTTAAATATCATTTGGATACTGCTGAAAAACTCAGCCTATTAAATGAGTTACAAATCTTCCTACAAACATTGAACGAAACCGATTGGCATCATAAAGGGGAATAAAAGATGAATAAGATAGAAGAAGCATTATCGAAACTATTCAATAAGCATCGCATCATCTTCTGGTACGATGAGAACGAAGAATTGAAGCAAGAGTTTGATGAATTGGTTTTGGATGGTGTTGAAAAGGTTGTTGTCAATAATAACCAATTCTACATCAAATATCTTATCAGTCGAGCACAACCAAACAATCAGTTTTTACTATATCTGCCTTACAACAGACCGAATAATGCTGAAAACTGGCTCTTGGACATGGAACTTGCCTATTATGTGTTTCAAGCCAGACAGGAAGCCATGTTTGCACAGGAATTAGGACTGAATTATGAATTCACCAGCCTTATTGCTGAACACATAGATTTTTTTAAAAATAAAGAACGAAGATCAAGAATAAAAGAATTGATTGTTAAGGAAGAAGACCAACATACCTTGCGATATAAGATGCTGGCGGTATTATTCAACACTATCGATGAAAACCTTGCTTCCTTTCTTCAGGTTCACGCAACAGCCTCTATTGATGATAATAGTAAGTTTGACAGGGAACTGGAACGTTATAACTTGAAGAGTTTTTACTGGAAAGAGATTGTGAGAAAGTATGGTTACTTTAATGAATCACCAAGAATATATGATTTCCTGCTTGAAGTATTCAAAAACAATTTTTCAATCGGTAAGAAAACTGGCATTGCAAAAGAGTCAAAGATTTTGTTAAGTACGTGGAAGGACTCTATATCTTTTCGAGAAATATTTCGTGAACTATCACAAAAAATAGAGCAAGATTCAAATGTCGAGTCGGAATTAATTAATGTAAGGCTTGATGACATTATACAGGATGACTTGTTTAAATCAATTGACAAGAGAATAATATCCGAACTCGTACAATTGATCTGTGAAGAAAGTATCTCAGGCGAAAGACTGAATCAACTGTTGCAGCAGCGAAAAAACAAATTCTGGTATCCGGACTGGGAAGACTATTATGCATGTCTTGAAAATGGTATGCAGATGATAATGCTGGTTAGAAAAACAAATGAAATAAAAATCGAATCGTTTGGGGATGGTGTACAATCTTATGTTCAGAACTTCTATAAGATTGACCATTACTATCGAAAATATATCTTCCACTCCATTAATACCAACCATGATAAAGTATTGCATGCTTTAACCGAGAAAGTGGAGAAAGTGTACTCCAATGATTGGCTGCTTAACTATGGGAACAAATGGCAGAAAGTGGTTGACGCATTGCCACGATGGTTTAATCAGCCAACGGTTTCTCAATACAGATTCTTTAGTGACCATGTTAAACCGATGGTCAAGAATGGGCAAAAACTGTTCGTCATTATTTCGGATGCACTACGCTACGAGTGCGGTTGGGAATATCTGCAGAAACTTCAGACTGAAAAACGTTTTACAGGGGAGATCGAATATATGGTCTCCGTGCTCCCATCCTATACCCAGTTAGGTATGGCAGCACTGCTTCCAAATAAAAACATGTCTTTTCAACAACAGAGTGAAAACATACTTATCGATGGAAACTCCACACAAGGAGTACAGGGAAGAAGCAAAATACTTGATCAATATGCGGGAGTAAGAGCCACCGCAATCAATGCTGAAGATTTCAAGAATATGAACTCTGCCACAGAGGGTCGTGAATTTGTGAAGCAGAACGATTTGATATATATCTACCATAACGAGATTGACAAGGTTGGTGATGATAAAACATCTGAAGGAGATGTATTTAAGGCAGTTGAGAGAACCTTTGATAATCTCTTGAATGTTATTAAAAAGATCGCCAATATGAATGGAACTAACATGTTCATTACGGCTGATCATGGGTTCTTGTATCAAAATAATGTACTTCCAGAAAGTGATTTTTCCATTGGTGAGTTCAAGGGCGAAGTCTGGAAAGAATCAAGACGATATGTCATTGGTAAGAACCTGAAAGGCGATTCCAGTACTAAACACTTCACTGCAGAACAACTTAACTTGTCTGGAGATGCAGAGGTATTGATTCCAAAATCAATCAACAGGATGCGAATTAAAGGCGCAGGATCAAGATATGTTCATGGCGGGGCATCACTTCAGGAAATCGTAATACCTCTGTTAAAAGTCACAAAAACACGTCAGGACACCACAAAAAAAGTCAGCATAGATATAATCAAATCAACCGATAAGATTTCAACTAACCTGCTGGCTGTTTCATTCCTTCAGACCGATTTGGTGAGCGAGAAAGTCTTACCAAGACCAATTCGCTGTGCCATTTATGCTGATGATGATGAAATACTAAGCGATCTGTTTACATATAATTTTGACATCGCAGAAGGCACTGAGAGAATGCGTGAAGTCAAACACCAATTCCATTTGAGTTCAAGAGCAAGTGGTAAATACAAGAACCAAAGGGTAAAATTAGTCCTGAAAGAACCTGTGGAAGGAACAAGCCAATGGAAAACTTATAAAGAATATTCCTACACTTTGAATATTTCATTTACAAACGACTTTGACGAGATGTAATATGAATGAACTGGATAAAAAAATAAACCAGCACTTCGCTGGGAAGGTGGTTAGAAAAGACCTGACCAAATTAGTTAAGGGTAATGCTATAGTCCCAACCTATGTTCTTGAATACCTTCTCGGACAATATTGCGCTACTGATGACGAACCAACCATCGTACAGGGTGTGGAAACGGTGAAAAGTATTATCGCTAAGCATTTTGTTCACCGGGATGAAGCACAGTTGATTAAGTCAACTATCAGGGAAACCAAATCGCATCGCATCATCGATAAAGTTTTGGTTAGGTTGAATGACAAACGGGACATGTACGAAACTTCATTCGCTAACCTCGGACTTACCAAAGTGGCAATAAATGAAGGGATCGTAAAACAAAACCAAAAATTGCTGTCCGGTGGAGTGTGGTGTTTGGTAACTATGGGTTATCAGCCATCTGAGGAAAGGGATGCATCACCTTGGGTAATTGAATCACTGAAACCGATACAAATCTCGAATGTTGATATTGAAGAATTTAAGGAGTTACGTGTACAATTTACCACCGAGGAATGGATAGACTTATTAATGCAGTCAATAGGTTTGAACCCGGAAGAATTTACATTCCGTTCAAAACTCATTCAGTTAGCACGCTTGATTCCCTTTTGTGAGAATAACTACAACTTGATTGAACTTGGACCAAAGGGTACGGGGAAGAGCCATATATACTCAGAGATGTCACCGCATGGTATTCTGATTTCAGGTGGTGAAGTATCCAAGGCAAAGTTGTTTGTGAACAACAGCAATGGAGATATTGGACTGGTTGGCTACTGGGATTGTGTGGCATATGATGAATTTGCCGGAAAGTCCAAGAAGGTTGATCGGGGTCTGGTTGACATTATGAAAAACTATATGGCAAACAAATCCTTTAGCCGGGGTAAAGAAATTTATGGTGCTGCAGCGTCAATGGCTTTCATCGGTAATACGGAACATCCAGTGCCATATATGTTGAAGCACAGCAACCTCTTTGATGCTCTTCCCAAGGAATATTATGATACAGCATTTTTGGACAGGGTGCATTGTTATTTGGCTGGATGGGAAGTGCAGAAGTTGCGCAATGAAATGTTCACCGACAATTACGGGTTCATCGTGGATTATCTGGCTGAGATCATGAAGGAACTTCGTAAAGAAGACCGCATGAATGATTACACCCGATATTTTGAATTGTCTGATTCAATAACTACACGAGATAAAACATCCATTGCAAAGACATTTTCAGGATTGGCAAAGGTTATCTTTCCTCACGGGGAGTTTACAGATGAAGAGGCACGTTTAATGCTTGAATTTGCCATTGAAAACAGAAAAAGAGTGAAAGATCAACTCCGTAAAATGGATGAAACATTCGAAAGGGTTGATTTCTCATACATCAATAAAGCAACCAAAAAGAAAACCTTCGTTCAGACACTTGAATATATTGAAAACAAGAATCTGTTGGGTTTGGAAGATGATGAACCCGTGCCTGAAGTAATTTCACCTGTCTCCGTGAAGGTAGAGCCTAAGAAAGGTCTTGAGTTAGCAGAGGGACAAAAAATTATCCGTGACAACCAGTCCGGGATATCATATGATATGCTATTTGGTGCGTATTTAATTGGAGCAAAAGAAATAATAGTCACTGATCCATACATCCGTCTGCCATATCAGTTACGCAACTTCATGGAGTTCGCAAAACTTGTTTCGATAAAAAAGGATGATCTGGAAGAAGTTAAACTTCATTTGGTTACCAATAACAACGAAGAATACATAGAAAACTCCAAAGAAGCCTTTAAAGAAATGGCTGACTCTCTGGAATCACTGGGGATAGTTTTTACTTATGAATTCGTTGATAATACCCATGACCGCTCTATAGATATGGATAATGGTTGGAAGATAGTTCTTGGTAGAGGTCTTGACATTTATCAAAAGACAAATGGATGGCATGATATTGCTGAATATTATCAGGAGAAGAGGCTGTGTAAGGGGTGTGAGATCACTTACGTTAAAACCAAGTAATTATGAAGGTTCTTAAACCCGATGATTATATAGAGAAGATCAATTCATACTCAGAACAAGACTGGAAGCCTCTTCTCGACTTAATCCCGAAAATTGAAAAAGTTGAAAAATTCGGGGATGATACAGAAGCCATGAAACTTCTGGAACAAGGCATCATTGATATGAATCCTTATGTCGAGCATGAAATTGTTGAACAGTTCCGTAAAGTACTATATTCAATACCCATTGCTATTGATTTTAATTGGGGAGCATGGGATGAAGGTCGAGCAATAGTCAGCGATGAGAACTTTGATTATGACAGCATTGATATCCCCACCAAATGCAAAATAATTACTGCAATAGCAAGGAATGATAGATTCAGTAGTGGCAGGTTGGTTGAAGCGTTTGAAACCGGAATGATGCAGAAAGTGTTGAAGTCGATTCAGAATCAATTGAAATTTTAAATTTCCAAGAAAATGATACCTGATTATCAATCTGTAATGCTTCCACTACTTAGACTTGTTTCTGATAAACAAGAATATAAGTACCGTGACCTAATTGAGAAATTAGCAATTGAGTTCCAACTAACTGAAGAAGAGAGGAAGGAATTACTTGCAAGCGGGAATCAACCAATTTTTGACAATAGAGTAGGTTGGGCAAAAACATATTTAAAAAAGGCAGGTTTGATTGACTCCCCAAAGAGAGCAACATTTGTTATAACCGAACTGGGACTTCAAACGTTGCAGGAAAATCCTGACCGAATTGATGCAAAATATTTAAGAAAGTTCCCCGCTTTCCTCGAATTTGTTCATGCTGGAAAAAGTGAAAGTGATGATGAACCAGTTTTGCAGGAAATAACATCGCAAACCCCCGAAGAAAATCTTGATAGAGCATACCAAAGAATAAGAAAGTCATTAGCATCCGAATTGCTAAGTAAAGTGATTGAACTATCTCCTGCCTTTTTTGAAAGACTGGTAATTGAATTATTGGTTAAGATGGGGTATGGTGGGTCACTTAAAGATGCAGGTAAAGCAATAGGTAAAAGCGGTGATGAGGGAATAGACGGTACGATTAAAGAAGACAAATTAGGTCTTGACATTATTTATGTACAAGCAAAACGTTGGAAAACAGGAAATGTGGTTGGACGACCTGAAATTCAAAAATTTGTTGGAGCATTGGCTGGTCAGGGAGCGAAAAAGGGCATATTTATCACTACTTCAAGTTTTACCAAAGAAGCATGGGATTATACACCCAAAAATGAAACTAAGATTGTTCTTATTGATGGTGAGCGATTGGCTCAACATATGATAGATTTTAACATTGGTTGCACCACCCAGCAGATTTATGAACTCAAAAAAGTTGACAGTGATTACTTTGAGGAAGAATGACAACAGACATTTTATTTATTCTTACCAGCAGATAAGCAAGACGTAACCAACCATCTTCCGTGAATGCTGAATTACAACGATTTAAAATCTTTATTGATTACCAAATTTGATTGGATTGTTAAGTAAAATTGCTTGATTATATATTGATTGCATGGAGAATCTGATTTTCAATAATATCAGCAAAATCATTGAAAGGGATAGTAAAGTAACCACCTATAAATATGCTCTTTTACGTGGAGTTATCGATCTTATACAAGACAATTCACCATACATTACCATTTCAGAAGGAAGAATACATATCCCAACAGGTTTACTGATTGAAAAATGGATTTTGTACTACTATCCTATCTTGGAATCATCAACTTTTATTCCACAGATAAATGGAGATGTTAATCTTGCTTTTGGCAACCAGTTAAACCAAATAATCTCAGCATACCGACCCATTGGTGGCTTTTCGGCATTTTATAATGATTTAAAAAACAAGGGTATTCCAAAAAGTATTGAACAGGATTTCATTGCTCTGGCAAAGAAACTTCAAGATACAATCACACGAATGCCAATGAAGTATATTGGTCGTTCTGTCAGTAATGATTTCTATTCGATTTTTAACTATCAGTCCCAAAGACTCAGAAAGAATACTTCAACCAAAATTGACATTGAATATCTGATAAATAATTTCGGTTCTTTTTCAATCCCGGTTGAATATTATGAGGCATTCAAGGTATTGGGCAGTTTCATTGGCGGTCAGGATTCGATACTTTTTAAATGGGCGGAATTTTCGGTGAATGCGTCTGGTAAAAGGTTGTCCATTGAAAATGTCGTAAATGAAGTTTTGAGAAGTCCAATAACCGAAAGGGATGTTACTGAATCAAAGAACATTTACAAATCAATTCTGAAGAAAGAAGGAAAGGTTTATTGTGTATGGACTGGCAAATCAATAAGCAGGTATGATGTTGACCATATGATCCCATTTTCTGTTTGGAAGAATAATGACCTGTGGAATCTTCTGCCATCACAGGCAACCACAAATAACCAGAAGCGTGATAAGATTCCATCACCACTATTGATTGAAAGGAGAAAAGATTTAATCTTACATTACTGGGATTTAATAAATCAGAATCAGGCTATGCGTTTCAAAAAAGAAATGCAAGTGGCATTGTTGGGTAATAACCCTTTCAATTCTTGGCAAAAGACAGCAATAACGCAACTTCAAAACAGTTGCGAGTATTTGATCTCAAACCGTGGTTATGTTGAATGGGACATCAAATGAAATATCATGACAGGTAAAGTTTCTTATTGCCCATTTTGCAATCCAGAATCTGGACGGGAGATAATACTGGAAAATGAATTGTGTTACAGCGTTTACGATAAATTTCCTGTTTCGAATGGTCACGCTCTAATAATTCCCAAACGCCATTGTGCCGATTATTTTGAACTGACCACAGAGGAACAATCAGCATGTTGGAATCTGGTGAATGCTTTGAAACACATTCTAACCCAGAAATATCATCCTGATGGATATAACATCGGGATTAATGTTAACGAAGCAGCAGGACAAACAATTCCACATGTCCATATACATTTAATCCCAAGATATAAGGGTGACGTGAAAGAACCGGAAGGTGGGGTACGTGGGGTTATTCCTGAAAAGAGGTTGTATAGACCCAAGAAATGGAATAAACCGTTGAAAATTGATTACATAAGAGAACTACTGGAAAACATCACTGATGATAGGTTTGAAGAAATTAAGAAAGAGGTTCATCATAAAGAATCATTATTAATCCATGCTGCCAAGGAAGGGGATGTATTTGATCAAACCCACAGGGACATGGTCATGGATGCGATCAGGGACAGCAAATCTCCTTCACGACCAGAAACAATCAACAGATTGATGCTTCAATTGATCAGCAGTGCATTTAGTTATAACCGTGTCCGGAATCAATTGAAAAGGATCAATAAGTCGAAATTCCATCATGATTCTTATCCGATATTGGATGATCATAAAATATTGCTGGGTTATTTGTTAAACGATGAAAGATTTGAGGACGAGGATTACTGGCATCCGGTTAGATTCAAGGCTTTAATTGAAGAGGTTAAGGATAATAGAAAATATGAGGAAGTCCATGAATTAACAGATTATTGGCTTGAATACATTCTGAATATTCTAAGCACCGCACCTTCAAGGTTGATTGAAATCACAAACCAGAATGTAAGTGAATTCTACAGTAAGGTTGATGATATTTGTAATCAAGGATTCAACAATGATATATTTTTTAAGTCAGAAGTTCTGTGGAGAATTGCAACTGACTTTAGTGTTGGCATAAGGAATGTTGGATCAAATCTGATGTGTGATTTTTTAAAAGAAAGTGGTTTCACGGATTATGCAAAAATGGACGTGCATATGATTCGAAGCATGTCTGAAGTATTGCAAATTAATAAAGATGATAAGTTGCCAGACTATGAATCTTTTGCGACAACCCAATGGTTGGCGAACAAATTAGGAATGACTCCGTACATGTTGGATAAAATTATTTACGTGTATGGTGTCTATAGAAAAGCATTTCACTAATTTATAATCATCAATAATGAAGATAATTGTACTGATTGCCTGTGTGTCAAAAAAGGGTAAAAGCAAAGCGAAAGCAAAAGACCTTTATAAAAGTGCCCTCTTTAAATACAGTCTCGCTTATGCATATTCAATCAAGCCTGATAAAATTTTCATTCTCTCGGCACTTCACCACCTTCTTGATCCTGAAACAGAGATCGCTCCATATGATGTTACTTTAAGTAATGTGCCAAAGAATAAAAGAAAGCCGGGTTTAAAAGTTTTGACCTCGTCAGAAAAGATCGATTGGGGTATAAAAGTTATCCAGCAGTTGTCTGAAAAATCTGATCTTAAAAACGACAGGTATATAATTTTGGCTGGACAACAATATTTAAAACCAATAATAAAGCACATCAAGCATATTGAGCAACCTTTAGCAGGACTCCGGCAAGGAGAAAGGCTGGCATTCTTAAAAAAGCATAGTAACAATGAATAAACTCTGGAATGAAATAACCAGAGAGGATGTTATCAAAGCCATTGAAATTTTCGATGCAACCCATAAGCCATTTCCTTTACCACGAAATACATTCTTGATTT
>Ga0208458_1001304_pt1 | contig 21109 bp, 20 predicted proteins | sample AD_UKC085_MetaG_FD_184432 | JGI IMG/M metagenome (GOLD analysis project Ga0208458, IMG submission 184432) | Active sludge microbial communities of municipal wastewater-treating anaerobic digesters from USA - AD_UKC085_MetaG (SPAdes) (version 2) | ecosystem: Engineered > Bioreactor > Anaerobic >... | reverse complement strand
GATAGAAAATAAAATTTTCCGGGGGGTATTCATTCATCGCTGTGGAAGTATTGTTCTTGGGAAGTTATACTATGTCCTTATTCATAAATCATAAAGGACAGAAAAAGTTCCGTAGGAACGACAGATATTAACAACGGGTTTCAACCCCGTGATAAGAAAACTGTTATCCCTAAAGTGACTTTTATTAAATGACCTTTCAAAATGAAAATTATATTACAGGTATTGGGAATATAAAAGATAAATCCCCAAAATCCTGTTCATCCCAAACCTATTATTATTAAATCTAAGTTATCTGTGAGAAAAAAACTATTCCATAATTGCTTTCAACAACAACGGCACCATTATTTCATTCTGCCCTATGAAATAATACCCTTTCCCTCCGTTTTCTACGGGTCTTTCTGCTACATTTACCTTTGCCCTGTAGTGCACATTAAAATCAAAAACGGCAGTAGTAAAATTCTGAACCTCGCCATAAATATTTCGGGCAATCGTTAATGCTTTCAAAAACACCTCGGGAACAATCACGGCTGAGCCCAAATTTAAAAACACCCCTCCCCCATTAAGTTCAGAAACCTTTTCCGCAAAAATCCGAAAATCCCGCATAGAACAATCACCAATTGCTTTTCCATCCGCATAAGGACTTTGATGAATAATATCTGTTCCAATAGCAACCTGCACGCAAACAGGAATTTCCCATTTATAGGCAGAAGCGAGTAAAGAAAGGTCTTTGTATTTTGCCTTTGTATAAAGTTCTTTGCCAATTGCCTCACCTAAACCCAAACTCTCTTTAAAACCCTTATTTATTGCTTCATTAATTCCCTTTACTGTTTCTTCCGCCATCCCGAAAGAACCATCTGATAAAGCAGAAGACACATCTTCCGAGGTCTTGCCAAAATTGGCAATTTCATAATCATGAATCGCTACGGCACCGTTACACACAAAAGCGGAAACAAAATCCTCTTCCATCATTTCTATTAATAAAGGTGCCAATCCGCATTTGATAATATGAGCTCCCAAACCGATTATTATGGGTTTATGGTTTTCTCTGGCTTTTTTGCAGGCAAGAATAAGCTCCTTCAGGTCTTTGGCAGCAAGGATATCGGGAAGGCAATTGAAAAAATCATTAACCTTCACTTTCCCCTTTTTGGCAAAAGCATTTATATTCACCTTACTATAGCGTTGGTCAATCGGATAGGTCTTTATTTTCTTTAGGTCTATCTCTTTGTATTTGCTCACGGTAGCGTTCCTCTTCACTAAATATACATCCGCAATATTGTTGACGATAAAGTCCGGCTTCTTTAGCTAATTTTCTGCCTTCCCACCATAAAGATCTCCAGTCCTCATAGAAGAAGTCAATGCCGTATTTGGCGCTCATTTTTAACGCTATATCCACAATGAGTTCATGTTTTTGATATTTACTGTAAAGCATTGTAGTGCTGAAAGAAGAGTAACAAAGTTCTTTTGCTGTTTTGGCAACGGCATTTAAACGGGTTTCATAGCAATATTGACAGCGGTTATTAATATCTTTTAGGGTTGTCTGCAAAAAATTCATCAGACCGTATTCATCCTGTTCAAGCAGTTCTATATTCTCTTTTCCAGCAAAATCGCGCAAGGTATCACGCCTTTTTTGATATTCTAAAAGCGGATGAATATTGGGATTAAACCAAAATGCAGTCAGTTCTTTCCCTTCAGCTTTCAGCTTATAAAAAGGCGCAATCAAACAGGGTGCGCAACAGCAATGCAGTAAAAGTTCTTTTTCTGCCATAATTCTATCTCATTGTAATTCCTGCGTTCTTGTAATACCTCACAAGCACAAATCCATTCATTTTTCCCCCCTTCAAAATAGATCCCGCATTAAGCGCGGAATGATAATCACCAATATCTGCAGAAAATCGGATGTTCCCTCTCTGTTAATACTCTTTCAGCAAATTGGCGGCAACTATATTTCTCTGAATCTGATTAGTGCCTTCATAAATCTGTAATATCTTTGCATCGCGCATCATTTTTTCCACAGGATATTCTTTCATATAGCCATAACCGCCTAAAATTTGAACAGCATCGGTTGTAACTCTCATTGCTACATCGGAAGCAAAATATTTGCACATAGCGCTTTCTTTGGAATAATTTCTGGCACCACTGTCTATCATTCTTGCAGTTTGCATCACTAAAGCCCTTGCTGCCTCAATTTGAGTAGCCATATCTGCCAGCATAAATTGGATACCTTGAAAGCTGGAAATCGGTTTACCAAACTGCTGTCTTTCTTTGGAATACTTTATTGCCGCTTCAAAAGCTCCGCGAGCAACTCCTACGGATTGAGCTCCAACCATCGGACGGGATTTGTCAAAAACCTTCATCGCAGTAATAAAACCGGTGCCTTCACGCCCAATCAAATTCTCTACCGGAACTTTACAATCCTCAAAAATAAGCTCTCTTGTAGCGGAAGCGCGAATACCCATTTTGTTTTCTTTTTTACCAAAATTGAAGCCGGGAGTGCCTTTTTCCACGAGTAAACAGGAACAACCACGCGCCCCTTTAGTTTTATCCGTCATCGCAAAAACACAATAAATTCCTGCTTCTCCGCCATTTGTAATCCATTGTTTTGTGCCATTTAAAATATAATAATCGCCTTCTTTTTTAGCAGTGGTCTCAATTGCACCGGCATCACTGCCTGTATTTGCCTCTGTTAAAGCAAAAGCAGCAAGTTGTTCTCCAGCTGCAATTTGTGCCAAATATTTCTGCTTTTGCTCTTCAGTTCCCGCAATCAAAATAGGATACATTCCCAAACCTGTTGCTCCAAAAGCTAATGAAATACCTACATCAACAGCACAGAGCTCTTCTGTAACTACTGCCAAATCAGCAACTTTACCGCTAATTCCGCCATATTCTTCCGGAACTAAAATAGCAAAAAGATCGCTTTGTTTCATCACTTCTACGATGTCCCAAGGGAAAATGCCCTCTTCATCGTATTTTTCGGAAACAGGTCTAATTTTTTCCTCTGCAATCCGCCGTGCTATTTCTTGCATTTCCAATTGTTCTTCAGTTAAAAAGTAGTCCATTATGTAACTCCTATATTATTTTATGGGTTATATATTTTAGCATTAGGCAAAAATTCCCTAAAACTGTCAATCTATTTTTTCCTTCCTTAATTACAGCTCATCATCCACCCATCCTCAACCCATCGTAAAGGTTGGGTTGAGGATGAGTGAAATGTAGGCAAGCTATAGGTACTTTGCGGAAATGAAAAAATGTGAGTCAGGAACCGTCACTGCCGAAATAACTTATATACTACCCACGAATTTATTTGGCAGTGAGGACTCGTGACGACCAGAATGAAAAATGAAAAAATTGAGAATTATCAATAAATCTCGGTATCATCAGTGTTCTCAGTGTAAAAAATCTTCTCTCTTTTCTCTTTCTCTCTTTGTAAAATTCTCCTTTTTTCTCTTTCTCTCTTTTTCTCTTTGTGTAATAATTCTCTCGGTGCTCTCGGTGTAAAAAAAATCTATATATCTCAAAACACACAACAAGGAAATCCATATTTTGTTTTTACTCCCCAAACCCAAAATATAAAATTCTATATTGGGATTTTACCCCCTAAAACCAAAATATAAAATTCCATATCTTGCTTTATTCCTTAAAAACATCAATATATCTTTTAAACATAAACACCCTATTTCTGCTGTATCCTGTTGTTTCCTCCAAAATATTTATCTCTACAAGGGTTTTTATTAATTCATTGGCAGAGTAGTATTTAACGCCCAAAATTGATTCCACTTGCTTAACACTAACTACAGGTGACTGATATAAATGCTTCAATAATTTTCTGGCGTTATCGGTTTTTTTACCAAGATTCATAAGTTCACTTTCAATATTGGTATGTAAATTTAGAATTTGGGCAAAAGTCGTTTTTCCTTTTTCCGCTGTTTCCATAACCGCTTCCAGAAAAAAACGCACCCACTGTCCTAAATCATTGGAGTCCCTAACTCTGGTTAGTGAATCGTAATAAGCTCCCCGATGTCTTTCAAAAAAATCGGAAAGATATAAAGTCGGTTTAATTAAAAGATGATTACTAACCAGATACAATGTTATCAGTAGACGTCCAATACGTCCATTTCCATCTTGAAAAGGATGTATGGTTTCAAACTGATAGTGAGCTATAGCACAACGAATTAAATGCGGAACAACAATTCTGTCATTATAAAGAAAATGTTCAAAATCATCAAGTAAATCAGACATATCATCTTTATGAGGAGGTATAAAAGCTGCATCAGCTAAAGATGAGCCACCAATCCAATTCTGACTTGTGCGAAACTCACCCGGGGTTTTATGTTTTCCTCGGACATTAGTCATCAATATCCGATGTGTATTTCTAATTAAACGCAAAGAAAGTGGTAAGTTTTCTAACTGTTTTATGGCTTCGTTCATTGCCTGAACATAATTTTGCACTTCCTGCCAATCATCCCGTTTTTCAGGAAAAACTGAACTCTCATCTAAGACCACATCTTCAATATCGGTTTTAGTGCCTTCAATCCGACTGGAAGTATTTGCTTCTTTCAAAATATGCATCCGAATAAATAAGTCCACATTAGGAACAATTCGGGAAAAAGCATTTAATTCACCCAATGTCTGTGCTGCTTTTTCCAGTAAAAGATTAATCCTGGGATCATCCCAAGTCCATTGATGGTTTATTTTACTTGGTAAAAAACTCTTATATTGAAATTGATTTTTATAAGTTCCGGATTTGAATTCTTCAAATTTCATCTCATTAAACCTGCCTGTTTCTTTTAGTTAATTACTCTTTCCTTCCTATAATTACGCATATTTAAGTCAAGAACTTTATGCGATGGCAAAAAAGATTTATTTTTTACACCGAAATCAGAATGAAGAATGAAAAAGGAAGAAATGTGAGTCAGGAGCCGTCACTGCCGAAATAACTTATATACTAGCCACGAATTTATTTGGCACTGAGGACTCGTAACGACCAAAATGAAGAATGAAAAAATTGAGAATTGAGAATTATCAATAAATCTCGGTGTTCTCAGTGTTCTCAGTGCATTCGGTGTAAAAAATCTTTTCTCTTTTCCTCTTTGTAAAATTCTCCTCTTTTCTCTTTCTCTCTTTTTCTCTTTGTGTAATAATTCTCTCGGTGCTCTCGGTGTAAAAAAAATCTGCTTACCTTCTCTATTTTACTATTATCTTCCCTTGCGCCTTTCCGCTGTGGTAAAAATATAACCCGCTTCCCATTCCTTTTCCCCTAAGGTCTATGCTTGCTTCTCCCTTTTGCACAGGCAATTGTAACACTTTTTGTCCCTTTAGATTATAAATCTTTAGTTCTCCGTAAAAAGCATTATCCGCCTTGAAATTGAGAATACCATCTTTATTAACTGGATTAGGATAGATAGTTATTTGAGGCAAAGGCAATTCTTCATCGGAAACAGGGGTTTCATAGCTAAAATAACAAATATCGGTTGGGATTAATGCAACCGTCCACTGAGTAATCGGTTGCCAGTTATTACTCCTTAAATATACAGTTCCGTTTTGACTATAGGGAGCATAAAGAACAGCAATACAATCAGTTGAACCGCTGATCATTATCCCTCCCGGAGTTAAAGGATTACTGCTGTTATGCATAATTTCCAGGGTTGAGGCATTATAAGAATATACTCCGCTGTTATATCCCTCTCCCAAATAGGCAAAACCTTGTGGGCTAATCCACACACTCCAAGGGTTGCCTCCAATTAAAAGACGGTCTATGCGTTCATCTGTAATCGTATCAATAATATCCACAGCTCCAGAAATGGAACTCCAATTACCGGTGCATACTATATGCAATTGTGAACCAAAAACAGCTATATCCTGAGGGTTAGTCCACACAGGAATGGTTTTTATCACGCTAAAAGAATCCAAATCAATCACAGAGACACTGCTATTAGCATAACCGCTGGCATAACCACCTGTATTACATACATATAATTTTCCGTTACAGACCCCTAAACCTTCCGGGGCTGTGCCAACTGTAATTTGATCTACAACTGACCAGCTTTCTTGACTGATTTTATAGACCTTATTAGTAAACATTCCGCTTACATAAAGATAACCACTATCTTCTACTACATCCCAGGGATTGGAACTGGAGGCAATAAAAATATTACGGATAGTTGTTCCACTATTTCTATCTATCATCTGAATGCTGTTTGCCCCGGAAAGAACTACATAAATATAATCACTATTTACTTTCAGCATATTCGGAGTTAAACCTAATTGCGTAAAACTATTATTCACCGTTCCTGTTTCCATGTCAATTCTGCTTAAAGTGCGGGATTCGGAATTTACCACATAAATATAATCCGCCTGCAGAAACGCTATACAGATTACTGGAAGCAGAAGAAGTAAAAAGAACTTTTTCATCATATCCTCATTCAGTTAAAAATAACAGGTCTTCCCGAAAGAATACGGTAACCTTGGAGCCATTATTAAAAAATCCTCTTTTGTGTCAAATCCCAATATGCTTCTGGGCAATTTTACTTTACAACAGCAATTATAATATGCTTCCTTAACAAAATGCCAATAGATATATGATATTAGCAGATAGAAGTGATTATTTTGGGCAAGGCAAGGGAAAAATTGATCATAAGGACAAAATAATACCCGTAGATGAACTGATGCCCATAATTGAAGATATTAAAGCCATAAGCTTTTATAACATTATGAAAGATAATATTTCAGGTAACTATAATGCCTCAGCATTTGAGCCAGATGATGCTCTTGATTGTCGTGATCCTTTTCTCCAACAAGCTTATGAACATAATCTGCTTTCAGATAGCACAATTAAAGAAATATACGAATTTGATGAATTTGTTTCTCTCACTCGGTTCCCCCGGAATCATAAGAATTTAAAGAGTGGCTTAAACCACATTCTTTTGCTACCAATAAAACAACAAAATGAAATGAGTTTTATAGGAACGACAGATATTAACAACGGGTTTCAACCCGGTGATAAGAAAGCAGAAAAGTCATTATCTCTTTTTCCGACAAAGAGGGGCTGTCTCACAACCTCCCAAAAGTCCATTTTTTGCCATTTTCAGGTATACAAAGATGTATCCTAAAGAGGAGATTGTTCCTTAAAATGGCTTATATTTACTGTCTCAAAACTAACTTTTAGTTTCGGGACAGCCCCGACAGATGTTAGCCCAAGTTTCGCAATTATCAAGCTAAAGTATTGTTAAATAAGACAAATTATTTTTTTTGCATACTTCAATCTATATTTTTGTGATACCGTATTTTTGGAAACCTTGATATTCAAAAGGGAATAGATTTTCTTCGCTTTTGCCTCAGGTTGGGTTGTTTGTTTGTTTCTAACTCTATAAACATCTGTAGTATTGAATATTGTATCAGAACACATATAGGTTTGCAGGATTTGTTTGATGCTTTTCCAGCTAATATGAACATCTTCAAGTGCCAGTTTATAAGTTATACTTTTCAGAATAGCGTACGCTAAAACGGAATAGAACAGATGTACCTTTATCCGACCATCTTTCTGATGATAAATAGGTCTTGTTCCTATTTCGGTTTTCATACTTCTGAAGGCAGCTTCAACTTCACTCATATTCATATAAAATTTCCAGATTTCTTCAGCACTGAAATCTGTATGGTTGGTTTCAATTACATATCAACCTGGAAACTCAGCTTTGCAGGATTTCTGATGCCGATCAGTTATTATGAGAGATTCTATCCTCGGAGGAGCAGAATTGCTTGGCTGGAGTTGAATTTCATAGTTAGCTGCTGTAGAACCATATTTCTCTTTCAACCGCCCAATCTTTACCCCAATCTTGTCAGTTGTGGAGATATTCACTTTAGTAATGGAAGGTAGGATAATAATTATCTACTATTGGCTTATTTGCCTTTGTTGTCTACGGTTTCAATCCTTGTTTTAATGGAATGTAGGGTGAAAATTCTATCGCAATTAAGCCACCGATGGAGAATGTTTCCAAGGCAGCGAATAATGCAACATAGGAAGCATTATCTATTTTTTTAATGAACAACTGAAGTAATAGAATAATAATAGCAATCGCAGATAAGAGAAAGATTGCTAGAAGGATACATTCAATGATAGATAAGATTGCTGCTTTTTCATTTTTTTTTCCTTTTTTCTCGGGTGAATTTGTTTTCATAGTTCGGACAAGGGTCGGGCAATTCCTTTTTTCCTTTATGCACATCGGCAGAAACCGTGTCAATTGCATCATTGTAATAATTGCAATGATTATAATTTCTATAGCAGGTATAGCACTGCCGTATCCTGTATGCCTCCATCATTTCTCCTACCAGTCGTGATTCGTTGTATTCTTTGCCCAATGAGCATATAATTCTATCTTTTTCATTATTCATTGTTACCTCCTATGTAATCAATGATAGTTTCTAAATTATTACTTTGTATCACTTTATTTTTAGGGGTAGTTAATTTATATATTATTTCCCCTGTTCTTCCATTCAATCCTTTTTTGATAATTTTCCGCACAATATAGAATGAATTATTTATCGCATTTATCTTCATTCTATAATCCTTTTGGTGTTCCGTGAGCTGATTGTATCCGCACTTGAATTCCAGACAATAGTTGCCAGAACTCTTCACCAGAACCCCATCAAAGGTGCGTCTTAATTCATCAGACACCCCTCTTTCTTTAATCAGCTGCAATCTTTTCCCAGTCATTATCGGGTCGGGTATTTTCACATAAAGGCATTTCTTTATTTTCGCACGCCACGCGAATTCCTCTTCAAATGCCTTTTCTGGTTTCTTATTTTTTTCATTTCACTATCTCTGCGTGACTTTTTCTATAAGAATGCGGATTCAAGTAAAGTATCGTTAATTGACCTATAATGCGGTCAAACAGGCAGTCACCGTATCTATTTCTCAGTTCTTCTGAATTCAGATTCGTGGTGATAATGAATCCTGTATTTCTATTCAGCTCTAACACTTTCAAGAAAAGGATTACTGCATTGGCTACTTTAGCCGCATCTTTATCTTCTTCCGTTCCTATATCATCAGGATAATAGTGCCTAAATCTTGTTTCAATCCTTGATTTAATGGACTGTAGAGTAAAAACCTCTCGCTTAACCAAGTTGCCCAGCCAGTAATCATCGTTTCAATCCTTGATTTAATGGACTGTAGAGTAAAAACCCCGCATTTATCATTTTAGTAAGAATGAATTGCAAAGTTTCAATCCTTGATTTAATGGACTGTAGAGTAAAAACCCTTATTTCCCGATTTCGCAAACCGAGAATAAGGAGTTTCAATCCTTGATTTAATGGACTGTAGAGTAAAAACTGAAGGGCGTCAAAGCTGCTATATCTTTGAATTTATGTTTCAATCCTTGATTTAATGGACTGTAGAGTAAAAACAGAACAAAGATACAGGTCTTTATGCACGCATAACAGGTTTCAATCCTTGATTTAATGGACTGTAGAGTAAAAACAGGAATTTTAAGTTGTGTAAAAATTAAAGTCTTTTAGTTTCAATCCTTGATTTAATGGACTGTAGAGTAAAAACAATAGGAGAAATGTTCACTCCTGCTCTAGAGAGCGGTTTCAATCCTTGATTTAATGGACTGTAGAGTAAAAACCTTGCCCCTGCTACTTGATAGCGTATTCCAATATCGCGTTTCAATCCTTGATTTAATGGACTGTAGAGTAAAAACCCAAATCCGGTATCACATTTGCGGCAATAAATTTTTGTTTCAATCCTTGATTTAATGGACTGTAGAGTAAAAACTATATAATTCAGGTTGTAGACCCGCACGATAGCAGACGTTTCAATCCTTGATTTAATGGACTGTAGAGTAAAAACGCAGACAAAAAATCGGATAATGAATATGAATAGAAGGTTTCAATCCTTGATTTAATGGACTGTAGAGTAAAAACACAATAGAATTGGAGGATAAATGAGAAGGTTAATAAGTTTCAATCCTTGATTTAATGGACTGTAGAGTAAAAACTTAAACTCTCAATTAGGGAATCATAATTATTAGAAGGTTTCAATCCTTGATTTAATGGACTGTAGAGTAAAAACGGAAGAGAAAAATAGATATAAGCAAATCAGAGGATAAGTTTCAATCCTTGATTTAATGGACTGTAGAGTAAAAACACATAGGCAGCAGGGGTAAAGACAGTAGTATCATGATGTTTCAATCCTTGATTTAATGGACTGTAGAGTAAAAACGCAATTCACCACGGAACACAGCAGTTGCCTTGGCATGTTTCAATCCTTGATTTAATGGACTGTAGAGTAAAAACAAAAAGGTCTTTCTCGCATCCCTTAATTCTGATGGTAGTTTCAATCCTTGATTTAATGGACTGTAGAGTAAAAACTGAAACAATTATGTTTATACCCTAAATCCTTTTCAGAGTTTCAATCCTTGATTTAATGGACTGTAGAGTAAAAACATGGAAGGTCGAGTATCCATTTTTCAATTGCTTTAGAGTTTCAATCCTTGATTTAATGGACTGTAGAGTAAAAACCCTCATTATCCCTCACCTCCCATCCGATGCAATTCTGTTTCAATCCTTGATTTAATGGACTGTAGAGTAAAAACTATTCACAATGAACTTTCACCCTACTTATTTGCCCGGGTTTCAATCCTTGATTTAATGGACTGTAGAGTAAAAACTATTTGTGGTCATTGGTTAAAAGAGCCGGCTGGGAGTTTCAATCCTTGATTTAATGGACTGTAGAGTAAAAACCGGTTCTTCCTTCACTATGATGTAGTCAACCATTGTTTCAATCCTTGATTTAATGGACTGTAGAGTAAAAACAAAGACCGCTGGGTTTCCCAGCGGTCTGTAGATTCAGTTTCAATCCTTGATTTAATGGACTGTAGAGTAAAAACGCTGACTTTCGTTCTCGCGTTTTCGCGAGAGAGGACGTTTCAATCCTTGATTTAATGGACTGTAGAGTAAAAACCCCAATCGCCTTGCAAATCCTTCACATTGGGCTCAGTTTCAATCCTTGATTTAATGGACTGTAGAGTAAAAACCCGCCTCTCCCACCGGAAATACCCGTCCATTCATAGTTTCAATCCTTGATTTAATGGACTGTAGAGTAAAAACACTGAAACTTTTTGCAAGAATTTTTGCTGTAAGTTGGTTTCAATCCTTGATTTAATGGACTGTAGAGTAAAAACACTGAAACTTTTTGCAAGAATTTTTGCTGTAAGTTGGTTTCAATCCTTGATTTAATGGACTGTAGAGTAAAAACTATTGTAAGTTCATATTTATAGTCTTCGCTAACATTGTGTTTCAATCCTTGATTTAATGGACTGTAGAGTAAAAACACCGAGTAAGAGTGATATTCGGGTCAGCTCAAGATTGTTTCAATCCTTGATTTAATGGACTGTAGAGTAAAAACTTGATTTGTGTTATCCACAATTTCCAAAATTTCCTCGTTTCAATCCTTGATTTAATGGACTGTAGAGTAAAAACCATAGTGTTGTGTAATATGATTCCAGGTTACATTATGTTTCAATCCTTGATTTAATGGACTGTAGAGTAAAAACACCATATATACGCCTTCGCACAGTTTACCACTAATGGTTTCAATCCTTGATTTAATGGACTGTAGAGTAAAAACATCTTCCCAGCGATCGTTGCTGGGGAGGGAAAAGTTAGTTTCAATCCTTGATTTAATGGACTGTAGAGTAAAAACAATGTTATTTTTTCCACACTCCCTTTTTCTGTCAAGGTTTCAATCCTTGATTTAATGGACTGTAGAGTAAAAACTTTTACGTGCATTATTATTGATGACTTGTGGGTTGTGTTTCAATCCTTGATTTAATGGACTGTAGAGTAAAAACGGATTTTCCCAGCGGTCTCAATGAGATGTGAAGGTGTTTCAATCCTTGATTTAATGGACTGTAGAGTAAAAACTAACTACTGGTAATTACTGTACAATAGATTATCGTGTTTCAATCCTTGATTTAATGGACTGTAGAGTAAAAACCAAGTCCACAAATGGATAGTTTGGGTGTCTTACTTACGTTTCAATCCTTGATTTAATGGACTGTAGAGTAAAAACAGAGTTGTCTCTTGTTCACCTCGTCATTGGAAGAATAGTTTCAATCCTTGATTTAATGGACTGTAGAGTAAAAACAATCTCATTCAGAGGTTGACTCGTTAATTTTTTGTGGGGGTTTCAATCCTTGATTTAATGGACTGTAGAGTAAAAACGTCTGGAAGGCACCGCAAGGTGGGGGGGGTGTCTCGTTTCAATCCTTGATTTAATGGACTGTAGAGTAAAAACACCGTCTGATCCTTATGAATCAGCAATGGTTAGGTAGTTTCAATCCTTGATTTAATGGACTGTAGAGTAAAAACTCTGCTACCGAAAAAGCGCAGAATTGGAAGGTGTATGTTTCAATCCTTGATTTAATGGACTGTAGAGTAAAAACCTCTGGAAGGCACCGCAATGCGGGGGGGGATGTCTCGTTTCAATCCTTGATTTAATGGACTGTAGAGTAAAAACTCATTCTTACTAAAATGATAAATGCGGGGATAAATGTTTCAATCCTTGATTTAATGGACTGTAGAGTAAAAACTTTTTATTGTGTTATTTTTGCACACCCTGTTTTCCGTGTTTCAATCCTTGATTTAATGGACTGTAGAGTAAAAACAATGAAATTGATGAGAGTTTGCTTCCAGAGATAACAAGTTTCAATCCTTGATTTAATGGACTGTAGAGTAAAAACGGAATAAATTTTTTACTTCTTCTGACCCATCGTGAAGTTTCAATCCTTGATTTAATGGACTGTAGAGTAAAAACATTTGGTAATGAAGGCAATGGATATACTGGAGGACGGGTTTCAATCCTTGATTTAATGGACTGTAGAGTAAAAACAAGACGCAGGAGATTCAGGAAATCATTCGCGAAAGGCGTTTCAATCCTTGATTTAATGGACTGTAGAGTAAAAACAGTATTAGTAATCAGTTATGGCGGTAAAGAAATACTAGTTTCAATCCTTGATTTAATGGACTGTAGAGTAAAAACGTTTCCTATTTTCCTTGGAATCCGATGCGCTGTGAGTTTCAATCCTTGATTTAATGGACTGTAGAGTAAAAACACGAAGGCCGGGAATGCCCAGCCATCACGTGCCCAGGTTTCAATCCTTGATTTAATGGACTGTAGAGTAAAAACTTTTTCCCGTTGCAATGATTGTCTTAAGCGTTTTCCAGTTTCAATCCTTGATTTAATGGACTGTAGAGTAAAAACGAACAGTGAAAAAAGAATGGTTACCACGGAAGAAGGTTTCAATCCTTGATTTAATGGACTGTAGAGTAAAAACTCAAAAACAGCCGCGCGGAAAGCGAGGCAAAAGGAGAGTTTCAATCCTTGATTTAATGGACTGTAGAGTAAAAACATGAATGACCACTCAACGGTAAAACCATTATCCTTGAGTTTCAATCCTTGATTTAATGGACTGTAGAGTAAAAACTTTATGATTCTATTTTCACGGACCCCCTTTTTCCGTGTTTCAATCCTTGATTTAATGGACTGTAGAGTAAAAACATATACAAACCTATGCATTCACTAATTTATTTATGAGTTTCAATCCTTGATTTAATGGACTGTAGAGTAAAAACTTAAGGAACTGGATGAGGATACGGAATTATGGCTCGGTTTCAATCCTTGATTTAATGGACTGTAGAGTAAAAACGTAATTGTTTGGAATTTTTTATTGCGAGTAGATTATGTTTCAATCCTTGATTTAATGGACTGTAGAGTAAAAACGAAAACAAAACAATTTCTGATTCCGGAAAACTTTTCAAGTTTCAATCCTTGATTTAATGGACTGTAGAGTAAAAACAAGAAGCACAGCTTATTTATGAATGGACTGGAAAATGTTTCAATCCTTGATTTAATGGACTGTAGAGTAAAAACATAAATATAAAGAAGGAATACCAGGGGATGATATACCGTTTCAATCCTTGATTTAATGGACTGTAGAGTAAAAACTAAAAATAGATGACTTTGCCATTACATCTTTATTGTGTTTCAATCCTTGATTTAATGGACTGTAGAGTAAAAACTTTTTTTTGCCTTATATATTATAGGAATGGAAAAAAAGTTTCAATCCTTGATTTAATGGACTGTAGAGTAAAAACAAGCTGAACCGAGTAAGAGTAATATTTGGCTCTGCGTTTCAATCCTTGATTTAATGGACTGTAGAGTAAAAACTTTATGATGCCATTCTCCCACACCCCTTTTTTTCGTGTTTCAATCCTTGATTTAATGGACTGTAGAGTAAAAACCGTTGGATGCCCTTGTAGATTTTGTTTCAGGAAATCGTTTCAATCCTTGATTTAATGGACTGTAGAGTAAAAACTGCAATCTATAAAATTCATATACCAGTTATCTCTTGTTTCAATCCTTGATTTAATGGACTGTAGAGTAAAAACACAGTCCCTGGGAATTAGAAAAGGAGCAGATTACTAGTTTCAATCCTTGATTTAATGGACTGTAGAGTAAAAACATTGCATTTTTGTTCGTCTATATAAGCATTTCCATGTTTCAATCCTTGATTTAATGGACTGTAGAGTAAAAACATACCCGTCCAGGAGGGACCAATTAACGGGAGAGGGTTTCAATCCTTGATTTAATGGACTGTAGAGTAAAAACATTCTTTCGATATAGCCAAAGCAACTTCATTCTTGGGTTTCAATCCTTGATTTAATGGACTGTAGAGTAAAAACCATTTTTTAACTGCCATTTCTTTTTTCTCCTTTTTTGTTTCAATCCTTGATTTAATGGACTGTAGAGTAAAAACATTCATTGATATTATTTTCAAATTTGCTATTGAAGGGTTTCAATCCTTGATTTAATGGACTGTAGAGTAAAAACATGCTTTGGATTTATGCTTTGAATGCGTATTTGGGGTTTCAATCCTTGATTTAATGGACTGTAGAGTAAAAACCTTAACATAGCCAAAGTTTGCATATATAAGTAAGAGTTTCAATCCTTGATTTAATGGACTGTAGAGTAAAAACCAAGAGCTGTTTCTTATGCGTGCAGAGATTTATTGTTTCAATCCTTGATTTAATGGACTGTAGAGTAAAAACTAGAGACGATTGTTATGGACTTACTCTTAGCGTTTAAGTTTCAATCCTTGATTTAATGGACTGTAGAGTAAAAACTTATGAATCCAATACCCAGCCATTATTTCTACCATGTTTCAATCCTTGATTTAATGGACTGTAGAGTAAAAACTATAGACCCCAAGAGGATTAAGGAGGAAAAATGGCAGTTTCAATCCTTGATTTAATGGACTGTAGAGTAAAAACAACTTTTCGATATGACAGGAAAAAATCCTAATGATCTGTTTCAATCCTTGATTTAATGGACTGTAGAGTAAAAACCTTTGCCTTGGCCTTTGGCTTTGCCTTTGGCCTTCGTTTCAATCCTTGATTTAATGGACTGTAGAGTAAAAACTCTGTTACACAGAAGGTAAAAAATTGGGAAATATATGTTTCAATCCTTGATTTAATGGACTGTAGAGTAAAAACCCGGTAACCGATACCACTACTCCTGCATCCGGTAAGTTTCAATCCTTGATTTAATGGACTGTAGAGTAAAAACGGTCTGGAAGGCACCCAATGCGGGGGGAGGTGTCTCGTTTCAATCCTTGATTTAATGGACTGTAGAGTAAAAACTTTTTATTGTGTTATTTTTGCACACCCTGTTTTCCGTGTTTCAATCCTTGATTTAATGGACTGTAGAGTAAAAACTCTTCTGCGATGACATTGACTATGGAATTCGCGAAATGTTTCAATCCTTGATTTAATGGACTGTAGAGTAAAAACAGATGAATTCCTTCCCAATTTTGACACTCATTCCCTAGTTTCAATCCTTGATTTAATGGACTGTAGAGTAAAAACATTCACGTCCATAGAGTTGGTAATAATGGACTTGATCGTGTTTCAATCCTTGATTTAATGGACTGTAGAGTAAAAACAGAAAGAATGAAAACAATTCAAGCTTTATTAGGAGCGGAGTTTCAATCCTTGATTTAATGGACTGTAGAGTAAAAACTGGAGTAAATCCATCTGCTTCTCGTTCGCGGAAAAGTTTCAATCCTTGATTTAATGGACTGTAGAGTAAAAACTTAAGCGCTTTCCGAAATATGAGACCAGTCCCGTAAGTTTCAATCCTTGATTTAATGGACTGTAGAGTAAAAACTCCATGTGTAGTGATATACCGAAAAAATGGGAAAGGTTTCAATCCTTGATTTAATGGACTGTAGAGTAAAAACAAAATTGACCCGAATAAGAAGAATATTCGGGTCTGCGTTTCAATCCTTGATTTAATGGACTGTAGAGTAAAAACGCTACGGATACCACGAAAAAGCGGAAGACGGAAGGAGTTTCAATCCTTGATTTAATGGACTGTAGAGTAAAAACTCCGCGGCAAGCCAAGGCCAAGCAAAGGCATATATAGTTTCAATCCTTGATTTAATGGACTGTAGAGTAAAAACTGCGGGCAATGGAATAGATATTGACGCAGAAAAAAAGTTTCAATCCTTGATTTAATGGACTGTAGAGTAAAAACGATTGCACGGGAGATAGAGGTCAAAGTAATAGCTATGTTTCAATCCTTGATTTAATGGACTGTAGAGTAAAAACAGAGTCCTGAGACGGAGTGGAATCCTGAGAAGGAGGTTTCAATCCTTGATTTAATGGACTGTAGAGTAAAAACGAAAGATGAAGACAGGAATATAGTAGATATACATCGTTTCAATCCTTGATTTAATGGACTGTAGAGTAAAAACCTTATGATAACGAAATTCTTGTCCTTTCTTAGATAGGTTTCAATCCTTGATTTAATGGACTGTAGAGTAAAAACTACTGGAGAGTTGACCAGCATTGAACCTGATAGAGGGTTTCAATCCTTGATTTAATGGACTGTAGAGTAAAAACAGAAAATGCTAATGAATATTTCTTTGAGACACAAGCGTTTCAATCCTTGATTTAATGGACTGTAGAGTAAAAACTGGAAGGAAAAAGGTATCCTGATATGGTTGAAAATGGGGTTTCAATCCTTGATTTAATGGACTGTAGAGTAAAAACAAGAATAGGTTATGAGTTATACTTATTGGCATTGGGTTTCAATCCTTGATTTAATGGACTGTAGAGTAAAAACTAGCCCTCAAAAGGACTAAGGAGGTAACCGATGTCAGTTTCAATCCTTGATTTAATGGACTGTAGAGTAAAAACAAAGTTTGCTTACCAGTAACGGGGTACAGAAACTTTGTTTCAATCCTTGATTTAATGGACTGTAGAGTAAAAACTTTATGGGCAACTCAATTGGAATATATTGTAGAAGCGTTTCAATCCTTGATTTAATGGACTGTAGAGTAAAAACTGCATAGGAAGCTATTAGGTCTTTGAATTCATTGAGGTTTCAATCCTTGATTTAATGGACTGTAGAGTAAAAACTAGTTTGGTATGCTTACAGGTTTCCACTCTATTTTATGTTTCAATCCTTGATTTAATGGACTGTAGAGTAAAAACTGAGTATCCATTTCTCCACTGCCTTCTTAAGAAGGGGTTTCAATCCTTGATTTAATGGACTGTAGAGTAAAAACTTGAATTGTTTTCATTCTTTCTTCAGTTGAATCAGTGTTTCAATCCTTGATTTAATGGACTGTAGAGTAAAAACAGCAAGAAAAGATTATCTCTGGTTAAGCTCAGCAAGTTTCAATCCTTGATTTAATGGACTGTAGAGTAAAAACGGGCCTGTAACCACAATTCTCAATAATGTATTGGTAAGTTTCAATCCTTGATTTAATGGACTGTAGAGTAAAAACTGACAACAGGAAAGATTGTAAACGTTATCCCCGATAGTTTCAATCCTTGATTTAATGGACTGTAGAGTAAAAACAAGTATGAGTTTGATTGTGGATGGTCTTTCCGCCATTAGTTTCAATCCTTGATTTAATGGACTGTAGAGTAAAAACCCTTTATTCCGAGTATCCATTTCTCTATCGCTTTAGAGTTTCAATCCTTGATTTAATGGACTGTAGAGTAAAAACTGTAGCTAAAATCATTCTGGGAAAATACAAGTTGTGTTTCAATCCTTGATTTAATGGACTGTAGAGTAAAAACAGTATGAGTTTGATTGTGGATGGTCTTTCCGCCATTAGTTTCAATCCTTGATTTAATGGACTGTAGAGTAAAAACTTTTTAGACTGTAAGGGTAAAATCCGAGGAAAAATGTTTCAATCCTTGATTTAATGGACTGTAGAGTAAAAACTTTAGTCCTCTTTCGGTTAGCCGAAAGAATGAAAGTGTTTCAATCCTTGATTTAATGGACTGTAGAGTAAAAACTGAAAAGATGTCAAAATACTTTGATTTGAAATCAGTGTTTCAATCCTTGATTTAATGGACTGTAGAGTAAAAACTCCTTTCTTAGATAGCAACGCCATTCATTATTAGTTGGTTTCAATCCTTGATTTAATGGACTGTAGAGTAAAAACAGTTTGGTATGCTTACAGGTTTCCACTCTATTTTATGTTTCAATCCTTGATTTAATGGACTGTAGAGTAAAAACGGAATTAGTCAAAAGCTCACTAATTCCGCAATCATTGTTTCAATCCTTGATTTAATGGACTGTAGAGTAAAAACTTGTTGTTCCTTCTTCAATGGAGTTAGTTGATGCTCTGTTTCAATCCTTGATTTAATGGACTGTAGAGTAAAAACACGCGCGGATCCGGTTCCATTATTTGCCAGTAAGTTTCCGTTTCAATCCTTGATTTAATGGACTGTAGAGTAAAAACCTTGACAGGAAAAATAGGTCCGTGAAAATAGCGTCATGTTTCAATCCTTGATTTAATGGACTGTAGAGTAAAAACCTATCCATAACATCACTGTCTACCTAAACCAAGACCGTTTCAATCCTTGATTTAATGGACTGTAGAGTAAAAACAATAACATCATCAAAAATAGCCAAGACAAAGCTTGGGTTTCAATCCTTGATTTAATGGACTGTAGAGTAAAAACAATAATGGTTGCATTGGCATTTTCTTTGACTTTTTCAGTTTCAATCCTTGATTTAATGGACTGTAGAGTAAAAACTTATGGGGGTATTCTATTCCTTGCACTTTTCTATGTGTTTCAATCCTTGATTTAATGGACTGTAGAGTAAAAACGAAGCAAGGAAAGGCATATATATAGGGAAGGAAGAGTTTCAATCCTTGATTTAATGGACTGTAGAGTAAAAACTCAAAAAGGAGTAACTAATGCTAACTGATGAGACAGTTTCAATCCTTGATTTAATGGACTGTAGAGTAAAAACTATGACTTCGCTTCTGCCATCGTGAATGTCATCGATGTTTCAATCCTTGATTTAATGGACTGTAGAGTAAAAACTGCTTTAGCCAATGTTATATCATTGATTTTTTGATTGTTTCAATCCTTGATTTAATGGACTGTAGAGTAAAAACATATAGCTATTACTGCTAATCCGATTGAAGAGGAAGTTTCAATCCTTGATTTAATGGACTGTAGAGTAAAAACTTAGTCCCTGGATTTGGTTTTTCCTGAAGAACTTCAGTTTCAATCCTTGATTTAATGGACTGTAGAGTAAAAACCCTTGCTTGCGTTATCCATATATCTAATGAATCCCGGTTTCAATCCTTGATTTAATGGACTGTAGAGTAAAAACGAATGGGATACAGGCATACTATGCTTTTTCCCGTGAGTTTCAATCCTTGATTTAATGGACTGTAGAGTAAAAACAGAATTGATTTATCGCGATTTAGGTCTCGGGACTTTGTTTCAATCCTTGATTTAATGGACTGTAGAGTAAAAACCAGCAGAGCGATCCACTTTGGTGGGGTCTTTTCCGCGTTTCAATCCTTGATTTAATGGACTGTAGAGTAAAAACTATGTCTATTTTCATCATTACGCAGAATGGAATCAAGTTTCAATCCTTGATTTAATGGACTGTAGAGTAAAAACATATCAATCACCAACCCTTCCACGAATATTCTGCAGGTTTCAATCCTTGATTTAATGGACTGTAGAGTAAAAACGGAAATAACTACCGATGGCAATATCAATCGTGTATTGTTTCAATCCTTGATTTAATGGACTGTAGAGTAAAAACCGTTATGCCTGTGAAGTTAGAACTTAATCCCGATAGAGTTTCAATCCTTGATTTAATGGACTGTAGAGTAAAAACGATTGTAGCTATTGCTCTACGAGCAGTGGCATTGCAAGTTTCAATCCTTGATTTAATGGACTGTAGAGTAAAAACACCTACTGTTCTGCATCCTGCTTCCCGAAGAGCAATGTTTCAATCCTTGATTTAATGGACTGTAGAGTAAAAACCTATCTCTGGCATGTCCATGCCCATCTCTTCAAGATGTTTCAATCCTTGATTTAATGGACTGTAGAGTAAAAACACACTCATTCAGGAGCGGGTAGCCCTCCGACTTTATGTTTCAATCCTTGATTTAATGGACTGTAGAGTAAAAACCTGGAGATATGCCACCTACAGTTTTGTTGTTCAAAACAGTTTCAATCCTTGATTTAATGGACTGTAGAGTAAAAACTTCCACATAGTGCTCTACATCTATTGCTGCTTCTTCGTTTCAATCCTTGATTTAATGGACTGTAGAGTAAAAACAGTTGGCGGTAGCGGTGATTTCGTTAACACTACGCGTTTCAATCCTTGATTTAATGGACTGTAGAGTAAAAACAAGCCCTCCAGTTATTATTTTCTGGAGGGCTGATTTGTTTCAATCCTTGATTTAATGGACTGTAGAGTAAAAACATAGATTACTTGTAATTTATCCAGATTGCACTGGTTGTTTCAATCCTTGATTTAATGGACTGTAGAGTAAAAACGCCTACAAGACATTCACTACTGCTCTGGATATAGGGTTTCAATCCTTGATTTAATGGACTGTAGAGTAAAAACCCAACATATTGCCAATATTTCTCTCCGGTATATTCTTGTTTCAATCCTTGATTTAATGGACTGTAGAGTAAAAACCGCAGAGAAGCACCATCAAATTCATCCCATCTGACTGGTTTCAATCCTTGATTTAATGGACTGTAGAGTAAA
>Ga0208458_1001294_pt1 | contig 21242 bp, 17 predicted proteins | sample AD_UKC085_MetaG_FD_184432 | JGI IMG/M metagenome (GOLD analysis project Ga0208458, IMG submission 184432) | Active sludge microbial communities of municipal wastewater-treating anaerobic digesters from USA - AD_UKC085_MetaG (SPAdes) (version 2) | ecosystem: Engineered > Bioreactor > Anaerobic >... | reverse complement strand
CAGGGGTCAAGTGCCGATATGGATCGCATAATGGAAATCGCCAACCGCCACGACCTTATGGTGATTGAGGACAGCGCTCAGTCGTTCGCCGCTTCGTATAGGGGAAGATACGTCGGGACCATTGGCCATATTGGAACATTCAGCCTGCAGCTGAACAAGACCATAACCGCCGGAGAGGGTGGACTGGTGGTCACTAATAACGACACCTTGTACAAGAGGATGATCATGGCTCACGACCAGGGGTGCATCAGAGACGCCAACGGCAAAGTCGTGGTCGACGAGACCTGCCCCGGCTTCTACGGCGAGAACTACCGAATGAGCGAGCTGACGGGATCCGTGGCTTTGATGCAGCTCCGGAAGGTCGAGAAGATCGTGGGCGGAATGCGAGCGAACGCAAAGAGAATCGTTGATGGGCTCAACGAGATCCGCGGCCTGCGCTGGCGACACGATCACGACGCAGAGGGCGCTAGCTGCGTCTCCCTTGTTGTGTACCTGCCTTCGGAAGAAGCTGCCGTCCAGGCGGAGAAGGAGTGCCGCAGGCGTAAGGTGTCCGGAGCGCGGCTATATCAGGGATTGCCAACGTACGCGTACCCGTTTGTTCTGAGCAAGTCCACCTGGCACCGTTCAGGCTGCCCGTTTACCTGCCCACTCAACTCAGCGCAGCCTCGTGAGTACAAAATGGGCATGTGCCCGAAGGCTGAGGATCTGATCGCGCGGGCGTTGTTCATCCAGGTCGACCCGACCCTGTCTGAAGGAGAGGTCGACTACATGGTGGCCAACCTCAAAGACGTTCTGGCTGGGCTGGTCTGAGTTCCTGTAGGGAAGTGAGAGCATGGATGAGAAGATGCGCATTGCTGTGGTTGGATGTGGGGCTATCGGAAGAGTTCATGCCAGAGCTGTAAGCGGCCTAGACGGCGCACGTCTGGTGGCGGTGTCGGATGTAAGGCCCGAGACGGCTGCTACCTTCGCAGGCGAGTTCGCCTGCAAGGCCTACTCAGATTATGCTGAGATGCTTGAAAGGGAGAGGCCTGATATTGCCTGCGTGTGCACCCCTAGCGGAACTAGACTTGACATATGCCGGACCGCCGCGCAGTACGGGGTCAACCTACTGGTGGAAAAACCGTTGGATATTGAGCTTTCACGAGCCCAAAGCATAATCCAGATCTGCGAAGATGCCGGAGTTAAGCTAGGCTGTGTGTTCCAGCTGAGGTTCATGCCGACATTCCAAAGGCTGAAAGAGGCTGTGGTTGATGGTAGGATCGGAATGCCCATCCTCGGTAACGCCTACACGATCTGCTATAGGTCACAGGAGTACTACGACAGCGGTAGCTGGCGCGGAACGCTGCACCAGGACGGCGGAGGCGCTTTGATGAACCAGGGGATTCATAGTGTCGATCTGCTTCGTTGGATCATGGGGGATGTGAAGAGCGTCTTTGCGCGCACGGCGAACCTCTCGCACGACATTGAGGTCGAGGATACCGTGACCGCCACGGTGGAGTTCGAGAGCGCGGCCATGGGAACGATTCAGGCTACGACCTCTGTGTACTACGGGATCAGCAAGCGTCTTGAGGTCTTTGGAACCGACGGTACTGCGATTATCGAAGATGAGACCCCGTTGAAGTGGCAATTCCGAGAGCCCACTGAGGGCAATCAGCCGACGCCCGCAGATGGCAACTGCCACAAGAGGATGAATCCAACAAGCAATCTGGTGGAGGATGTATGGGCGCACCAGCAGCAAATCGCAGACATGATAGGTGCCATACGTGAGGACAGGAGACCGGCCATTCCGGGAACTGAAGGTTACAAAGCTGTGGAACTGGTCTTGGCCATTTACGAGTCAGCTAGGACTGGGCAGAGAGTAACGCTGCCTCTGGCCGGCGTTGAGGGCTGAACGATGGTAAGGGGAGCATTTGTCATATGAGCAGACAGCTGAAGGCGGGCGTCGGCAGGGCGATGATCAGCCCGCCTCTTGATTGCGAGATGTCCGGGTTTGTCGCGAGAACCGGCAGGTGTCGTGGCATACATGACCCGTTATGGGCACGAGTGATCGTCCTGTCGGACGGAAAGAGGAGTCTGGCTCTGATCTCTGTCGACCTTATCGGTGTGGACCGGCGATTGGTAGCTGCGATCAGGGAGACCATTGCCCGGACATCGGGTTTGTCCCCAAGTTCGATCATTGTATGCGCCACGCATACGCATTCGGGCCCGGCGACTCTACGCGATGCCTACTTGGGCCATCCGGATCCGGAGTACCTCGCGGCGATTGCGGCGAGCATAGCGGAAGCCGTTCAAGAGGCGAGTCAGTCCATGGAATCGGTTGCGGTCTTTGTCGGGCATGGCGGATGCAGCGAGGTCGGCAAGAACCGGCGTCACAAGGATGGACCCATAGACCCGCAAGTGACGGTAGTGCGTTTTCAGGGAGCCGATCGCGCCATAGCCTTGGTTGTCAACTATGCATGTCACCCCGTGGTATTGGGCCCCAATAACCTGCTGATCACGGCTGATTATCCGTACTATATGACAAGAACTCTCGAACAGGTCTATTCCGGAGCGCAGGTCATGATGGTGAACGGAGCCTGTGGAGATGTGAATGTTGGCCATAACACGGCGGACAGCATCAAGGGGAATGCCAGCTCCAGGAGGACATTTGAAGAGGCAGAGAGGCTGGGTCGAGTACTCGCCGCAGAGGCCCTCAAGGCTTCTGAGTGTGCTACGTCACTTGAGGCAGCCGACATCGCCTACGGTGTGAAGGCGATATGCTTGCCGCTTGAGCCACTGCCCGAACCGGGCGGTCTTGAGCGACAGGCTGAAGAGTGGAAGCAGGCGGTCCGCGAGCTGAAGGCGGAGGGCGCGCCGTACGGCGAATACCACCAAGCTGAGGTGTGGTCTGAATGGGCCTTGAACATGGCTCGCCGAATACGACGCGGTGAGGTCATGCCGTATGTGACAAGTGAAATCACTGCCTTCTCCGTCGGCTGTCTTGATTTCGTCTCATTGCCGGGGGAGTTCTTTCACGAGTTTGCCTTGAGGATCAAGGAACAGAGAAGTCCTAGAAGGGTACTTGTTGCGGGTTACTGCAACGACAACATTGGATACGTGGCACCCGAGCACTGCTACGATGAAGGTGGCTACGAGGTGGAGGATTCATACAGGTACTACGGGCATCCCTCGCGGCTCGCTCGAGGCAGTGGTGAGATGATAGTCGATGAGCTTCTGAGCATGCTTGGGGCAGTCTCATGAGGAGAGAACAGATGACAGAGGTTGATATGACGAAGTTCGCAGTCGACAGACTTGCTGTAGAAGTGCACGTCGACCGCCCGGCCATGGGCCAGGCAGCCGCCCAACAGGTAGCAGGATTGATGAGGAGCCTCATTGCCTCACAAGGATCAATCAATATGGTGTTTGCTGCGGCGCCATCGCAAAACGAGTTCTTGACGAAGTTGTGTGAAACGGAAGGCATCGATTGGACTTGCGTGAACGCCTTCCATCTCGATGAATATGTAGGCCTTTCCGACAACGCGCCGCAGCGTTTTGGGAATTTCCTGAAGCGCAACATATTCGACAAGGTCAACTTCGCAAGCGTATACTACTTGAATGGCAATGCTCAAGATCTGGACGCGGAGTGCTCGCGGTATGCGAACCTACTGTGGGAGCATCCGCTGGATATCGCCTGCATTGGCATCGGCGAGAACGGACACATCGCTTTCAACGATCCGCATGTCGCCGACTTCGACGATCCGCAGGCCGTCAAGGTTGTGTCTCTCGATGATCGGTGCCGCCTTCAGCAGGTTCACGATGGCTGCTTTGCTGAGCTTGACACAGTCCCGACTCATGCCCTGACTCTGACAATACCCGCGATTGTCGCGGCCAAGTGGGTGTACTGCATGGTCCCGGGCGCTTCCAAACAAGAGGCCGTTAAGGCGACTCTGGAAGGACCCGTCTCCACGCAATGCCCAGCTTCTGTGCTCCGGCGGCACCCGCATGCGACGTTGTTCTTGGATGATGAGTCGGCAGGGCTGCTGACGCTGTGACGGGCTGACGCGGTTGGGTCAGCGTTTGCAGCGTGGGCAGCCTGCGCCGACCGACATGGGGGTCCGCAAGCCGGCGGATGGATCAAGCACGGAGGGATAGCGATTATGAACGATCCGTTTGACATCACAGGAAAGATAGCAGTCATCACCGGCGGGGGCGGCGTATTGTGCAGCGAGATGGCCCGAGCTCTGGCAGGCCGCGGAGCGAAGGTCGCGGTGCTTGACGTTCGCGAGTCGCAGGCCGGGGCGGTCGCGGACGCGATCTCCGAGCACGGCGGCGCAGCCATCGGCATTGCCGCCAATGTGTTGGACAGGGCATCGCTCGAGCAGGCACGCGATGTTGTGATGCGGGAGTTTGGTCGGGTTGACATTCTGGTTAACGGCGCAGGGGGCAACAAGGCCGACGCCACAGTCAGCGATTCCATGTCGTTCTTCGATATGCCGGCGGAGGCGATCCAGTGGGTGTTCAACCTGAACATACTGGGCACGATTCTCCCGACGCAGGTTTTCGGGAAGGTCATGGCCCAGCAGGGAGAGGGCGTCATCATCAACATATCGTCTATGAATTCATTTCGGCCGTTGACCAGGATTGTGGCGTATTCGGCAGCCAAGGCCGCGGTGAACAACTTCACTCAGTGGATGGCGGTCCATTTCAACCAGAACTACTCCAAGAGCATTCGCGTCAATGCCATCGCGCCGGGATTTCTGCTGACTAACCAGAACCGATTCCTGCTGGTTGACGAGGAGACCGGCGAGCCGACGGCGCGAGGCAATCAGATCATCAGTCACACGCCCATGGGACGCTACGGTGAACCGGAAGACCTCATCGGCACGTTACTATGGCTCGTGTCGGACGCGGCCAAGTTCGTAAACGGTGTCGTGGTGCCGATTGATGGCGCATTCTCGGCGTATTCCGGCGTTTGATTCACGGCCCCAGATGAGTAACATTGTCAGGTGAGTCAGGTGGGTTGTATGACAGTCCGAAACGCAGTCGCCAGCCTCGAGGTCAGCACTTCCTCGGCTAAGTGCATGCTGTTCCATGAGGACGAAGGGGTAATCTCTGAGTTTTCCAGACCGTTCGCAAGAGATGTAGCTGATGGCCCGACTCAGAACCCTGATGGAATAGTCGCGTCGGCGCTGGATGTGCTGCGTCAGGCAGTGCAGTGGGCGGGCGCGCATGGCATCGACATCGCCGCGGTGGGTCTGGCCGGCACGTGGCACAGTCTTCTGCTGCTTGACGCTCGGCGCAGGCCGCTTGGGGCCATAAGCACATGGGCTGATCTTTCTGCGGCGCCTTCGGTTGCCGAGTTGCGCCAGGATGCTGAGTTCGTGACGGACTTCTACCACAGGACTGGCTGCATGGTGCACGCCATGTATCCGGTGTGGAAGTGGTTCCACCTGAAGCGGACCCAGCCGGAGGTCGCTTGCCGCGTCGCCCATGTGTCATCGCAGATAGAGTATGTCTTTCAGTCCCTCACAGGCTGCCTGGGGGTCTCTAGCTGCACTGCTTCGGGAACGGGGCTGCTAAACACCAACACGCTGGACTGGGATGATGACATTCTGGAGATGGCGGGCGTCCGGCGCGAGCAGGTCGGCCCGCTCTATGAGGCCTTCCACACCGAGCCGATGCTTGCGTCAGTGGCGGAGAGGGTTGGTCTTCCGTCGGGAGTGCCGGTCACAGTGGGATGTGCCGACGGCGCCATGAACCAGGTGGGCGTAGGAGGAGTCCGGTCAAGGACCATGTCGATGTCGGTAGGCACCAGCGGCGCCTTGAGATCTGTGCACGATGAGCCGAGGATACCCAACACCCCGTCTACATGGTGCTATTACCTGTTCGGGGGCAAGCGGCTTGCGGGTGCGGCAATCAACAACGGCACTAACTGCGTGGATTGGTTTCTGAGCCGGGCCGGGGTGAAGGGACGCGATGGCGGCGCCTACGAGGTGTTCTCCAGCGGAGCGGGCCAGGTAGATGTGGCGGGCGCACCGTACTTCATGCCGTTTCTGTTTGGAGAGAGGTGCCCCGGATGGCGTGAGGAGAGGGAAGGTGGGTTCTGCGGGGTTCGCGCCTCTCATGACGAATTCGACCTTTACCACGCGGTCCTCGAGGGAGTGCTCTTCAACATGCGACAATGCTATGAGATTCTTGCGCGTGTGGGCGGAAGCCCAGACCAGATGCTCGTGTCAGGGGGGATTCTGAACTCAGACGAATGGGCGCAGATGGCCTCCGACATCTTCGGCCGCGAGTTGCTCGCCACCCCAACGACCAATAGCTCCACGGTCGGGGCCGCGCTGGTGGCGCTTCAGGCGGTGACCGGGCGCGGGCAGGCCGAGGAGTACATCCCGCAGATAACCCGCAGTTTTGTGCCACGCGACAACATGAGCGAGGTGTACGACCGGCGCTATCGGCGGTATCTGGAGCTGTACGATCGCGGAGTGTAGGCGTTGGTGTAGGCCTTTGGGAGTGCATTTGATGAAGGAGATACGACTTGTCGGTGACGATATAGGCCGCGAACAGGTGGAGGCGGCGCTCGGAGCGTGGCTTTCGCAGTATCCGAGGAGGCTGCGAAAGGTCCTGCTCCTCCCGCCCGACTTCACGCGGGGCCATTCGCAGGCCGGCTTGATAGTGCAGATTCTGTACAGGATGCTGGCGCCCAAGACGCAGGTTGACATAATGCCCGCGTTGGGCACGCATGTTCCGCTGAGCCGTGATGAACGGCTGGAGATGTTCGGGCCGGACATACCTGAGAAGCGGTTTCTGGTCCACAACTGGCGGACTGATGTGGTTAAGATAGGCGAAGTGCCGGCCAGCTACGTCGCGGAGGTGTCGGAAGGCCTCGTTGACTACGCTGTCGATGTGGAGGTCAACAGCAGGCTACTTGACCCGGGCTATGATGCGATCATGTCGATAGGCCAGGTAGTGCCGCATGAAGTGGTCGGAATGGCCAACTACACCAAGAACGTGCTGGTGGGGTGCGGCGGCAAGAGCATGATCGACAAGACGCATTTCCTGGGCGCTGTATATGGCATGGAAAGGCTGATGGGCCGAGATCATTCGCCTGTCAGGCGCGTGTTTGATTATGCGGAGGAGCATTTCCTGTGCAGCCTGCCGCTTCAGTACATCCTCACGGTGACCACAGCTGAACGCGGGCGCCCTACGATCAAGGGGTTGTTTGCCGGGCGCGACCGCAGTCTGTTCGAAGAGGCAGTCCGCCTCAGCCGGATGCACAACTTCGATCTGCTGGACAAACCATTGAGGAAGGTTGTTGTCTACCTTGATCCGTCTCACTTCAAGAGCACCTGGCTAGGAAACAAGGCCATCTACCGAACGCGGATGGCCATTGCGGACCGGGGAGAGCTGACCATAATCGCGCCCGGAGTGAGGCAGTTCGGCGAGGATCAGCTGGTGGACGGGCTGATAAGGAAGTACGGCTACTCGGGCACGGAGCAGATTCTGGAGATGGTCAGGCAGAACGAAGACCTGCGCGGGAGCCTTTCAGCTGCAGCGCACCTGATACATGGCTCGTCTGAGGGGCGGTTCGACATCGTGTACGCCCCGGGCCACCTGACGGACACCGAGATCGAGAGTGTGGGGTTTGGATACATGCCTCTGGACGAGGCAATCGCAAGGTTTGGCCCGGATGCGCTGCACGACGGCTACAACACCGTGGGTGGCGGAGAGATATTCTATGTGAGCAACCCGAGCCTCGGGCTGTGGTCGATTGCGGAACGGTTTGCGGACTAGTTGCGCGCGCGGGGCGGGTGATCAGCAGTGGAGGTAAAAGCAGTGAAGGCAGATATCGGTCTGATTGGGCTGGGTGTGATGGGCCAGAATCTGGTTCTCAATATGGCCCGAAACGGGTACCGCGTAGCGGTGTACAACCGTACGCCCAGCGTGACGCAGAGATTCGTGGAGGGCCCTGCCCGAGGAGTCGAAAACGTGGTCGGTGCGGCCACAATCGAAGAACTCGTGGGCTCGCTTGAGCCTCCGCGACGCATAATGCTCATGGTGAAAGCGGGTCCGCCTGTAGACGCTGTCATAGAGCAGCTCGATCCGTATTTGGGCGCAGGCGACATCGTGATCGACGGCGGCAACTCGCACTTTCAGGATACCGCCCGCCGTGCGGCGGCGCTTGAGCGTGTCGGCCTTCACTACCTTGGCGCCGGCGTGTCAGGCGGCGAGGAGGGGGCTCTATGGGGGCCCAGCATAATGCCTGGCGGTTCGGCGAAGGCATGGAAGCATGTCGAGCCCATCTTCACGGCGATCGCGGCCAAGGCCTCGTCGGGCGAGCCGTGCTGTACCTACATTGGGCCGGGCGGCGCCGGGCATTTCGTGAAAATGGTGCATAACGCCATTGAGTATGTGGACATGCAGCTGATCTCGGAGACGTATTTCCTCATGCGCGAGCTGCTGGGAATGGGCGCGGAAGAGATGCAGAGGGCGTTTGACGACTGGAACCGGGGAGACCTCAGCTCGTATCTGATAGAGATCACTGCAAGAGTACTCGGAAAGCGTGACTTGCACACCGGAAAGCCGATGGTGGACGTGATCGCCGACCGCGCGGGGCAGAAGGGCACCGGTAAGTGGACTGCCCAGGAGGCTCTGAACCTCGGCGCCGCTGCTCCGACCATGGCAGAAGCTGTGTTCGCGAGGTACCTGTCGGCCATGAAGGAGGAGCGTTGCGCTGCGTCAGCCCACCTTCCGGGCCCGGAGAGCGGCGACGGATGTGATGAGTGCCGCAGCGACGATGCTGGCCGCAGGGAAGGCCTGATTGTCGACCTGCGCGATGCACTGTATGCGGCAAAGATATGCGCGTACGCGCAGGGTTTCGAGCTGATGAAGCAGGCGTCGCGCGAATACGGATGGGGGCTGGATCTAGGTTCGATCGCATTGTTGTGGCGGGGCGGCTGTATCATTCGGGCGCAGTTCCTCGAACGCATCACCGAGGCTTACAGACGCGATCCGGAGCTCGCCAATATGATGCTGGACCCCTATTTCCGGAACGCGGTGGTCAGTGGCCAGATGGCATGGCGCCGGGTTGTGGCAAGAGCTGCGATGCATGGTATACCAGTCCCCGCGCTCAGCTCCAGCCTGTCTTACTACGACTCATACCGGCGTGACTCGCTCCCGGCGAACCTGATCCAGGCCCAGCGCGACTACTTCGGCGCTCACACATACGAAAGGCTGGACAGGCTTGGGTCGTTCCACACCGAGTGGCTAGTTCCTGGGGATGTCGTTAAGAGCACGCCGGTAGAATAGCGCTGCATGTGTTGCGTTCCTTTGTGTTGCCCAAGGCATCCGTGAGATGACCTCGCTCAGTGGCCTGCATGAACCAATCATTATCGAATAACCATGGAATTTAGTGGCGAATAGGGTAGAGGCATATTCCCACCCGCGGCGAATAATGCTACCAAATGTGCCATAGACCAATATGGGAGTCGGCGGGAGATGTGGAGAGGGGCCGTTCGGAGATTCGCAGGTGCACTGGTCGCCTGTTGTCTTCGTCTGCCCCTGTTTTGTTCTCTCGCGAGCCCCATTAGGTCGACGCGGGAAGGGTGGTATGATGGTGCCGCGGCAGCAGGTGGTGCGGATCAGCAGAACTCGTCGTGAGCTTTTGCGCTTCCTTCAGGGCATTGCGTACTTGTCCCCTGTGCTCGTATTGTTTGGGGTCTTCATCTTCTATCCGCTCGTGCGTAGCATTATCCTCAGCACTTTCAAGACCGACTTGCTAGGGAGGCCCTACGACTTCGTGGGCATCGCCCAATACCGGCAGATCTTCAATCAGGGCTTCGGTAGAAGTCTGATCATTACATTGGAATACGCACTGATTACGGTGGTTCCCGAGATCATTCTTTCGCTCATGTTAGCGGTAATGGCGAGCTGGAGCCTGCGCGGGATCGGGCTATTCAGGCTGCTGTTCTCCTCGCCCATAGGAATCGCGGTGGCCAGCAGTTCGGTGATGTTCAAGATGCTCTACAGCCCCAACGCAGGTGTTTTCAACTATCTGCTGCGACTTGTGGGCGGGAGCGGCATCAACTGGCTCACCAATCCCAAATGGGCGTTGATGTCGGTAGCCATCGTGACCTTGTGGCGGCAGCTGGGCTACGATACGCTGCACCTTCTGAGCGGAATCCAGAGTATACCGGCAGAGATCCATGAGAGCGCCCGACTTGACGGCGCCGGGCCGTGGGCGATGTTCTGGAAGATCACGCTCCCCATGCTCTCTCCGGTGCTGATGTTCATCACGATCACGTCGACCATTGCAGCTCTGCAGTCCTTCGGGCCGATCAACATACTCACCGAGGGCGGGCCGGCAGGAGCTACTAGAGTTGTGGTCTATTCGCTTTTCCGCGAGGCCTTCTTCAACTACAACTTCGGCCTAGCTAGCGCGCAGGCGATTGTGTTGTTCCTGATAGTGCTCGTTCTGACGCTCCTGCAGTTCAGACGTTTTGAAAGGAGTGTCTTCTATCAATGATGAGCACCTGGACGATGAAAAGACGGCTCAACACTGCGCTGAGATACGTCCTGCTCACAGTGGCGGCGGTGGTTGTGGTCTTTCCCATATACTATGCCGTGGCGACGAGTCTGTTCACTGCACCGGAGACTCTCCTTTACCCGCCCAAGTTCTTTACTACCCGCCCATACTGGGAGAGCTACAGGGAGGCTCTCCGGCGAGCGCCGGTGTTCCTGTTCATCCGGAACAGCTTCTTGGTATCGGTAGGGGTTACCTTTGGCCAATTGGCGACGTCCAGTCTGGCGGCGTACGCCTTCACATTCCTGCGGTTTCGGGGCCGAGATGCCCTGTTCTTTATCATTCTGTCTACGATGATGATCCCATGGGAAGTAACCCTGGTGCCGAACTACATGCTCATCAATAAGCTGGGCTGGGTCGACACCTTTCAGGGTTTGATAGTGCCTTTCCTTGCTGATGCGTTCGGGATTTTCCTGCTGCGCCAGTGGTTCTTGACAATCCCCCACGATCTCAAGGACGCGGCCAGCATCGATGGATGCAGCGATATTGGGTTCTTCGGACGGGTTGTCATCCCGCTAGCCCGTCCGGCTCTGGGCACACTGGCAGTGCGCAGATTTCTCACCGTCTACAACCAGTACCTGTGGCCATTGCTGATCACCAACAGCAATGCCCGGCGCACGGTCCAGATAGGTCTGGCGATGCTTCAGTGGGATGAGTCAGTAGCATGGAACAGCACCATGGCCGGGGTGGTCATGGCTTTCATTCCCACTACAATCGTGTTGATGCTCGGCTACCGCCAGCTTGTGCAGGGACTCACTGCAGGAGCCATCAAGGGCTAATGCGGTCTGTCGGCCGCAGGCTACGGTCAGCTGGAGACGGCCATCGATTGGAGGTCGTCACTTTGTATGCGAGGAGGGGATGCTGAACCTTCTGCGTTAATGGAGGCTTGGGGCCAGGCGGGTTCACCTGGCGCAGTACCGCGGCGCTCGGGGCGCGCAACTCAGTGTGTGAGCTTCGCACACCTGAGATTATGAATTGCGGAGGGGATAGCGTGATGTCCAAAAAGACTCTGGTGCTCGTTCTCGTCGCAGCCCTCTTGATGGCGCCATTGGCAACTGGAATGGCGGCGCCCAAAAAGGCTCGGGTAGTGTTCTGGTATTCGCTAAGCGGCAAGATCGCTGAGGCCATTCGCGGGCTCGTGGAGGAGTTCAACAAGACCCACTCCGACATAGAGGTGGAGGGTATTTACCAGGGGTCTTATGACGACTCCATGAACAAGCTCCGAACGATGATTCTGACAAACGCTCCCATGAAGACGAGACCTCACATTGTGCAGATCTACGATATCGGAACGAAGTTCATGATCGACACCAAAGCTACCGTTCCGGTCCAGAAGTACATCGATCGGGACAATGTCAATGTTGACGTGTTCGAGCCAGGAATCCTTGCGTACTACACCATCAATGACCAGCTCTACTCGATGCCTTTCAACATTTCGACACCGCTTCTTTACATAAACAAGGACATGTTCCGCAAGGCCGGGCTCGATCCCGACAAGCCGCCCCGCACGTTCGACGAGTTCGCAGAGTGCGCACGTAAGCTCACGATAGTCGACAAGTCCGGAAAGGTCGTTCAGTATGGTGCATCGATCGCCATCTACGGCTGGTTCTTCGAGCAGTTCTGCGCCACCTCCAACGTGCTGTACGCCAATAATGGCAATGGCCGAGACAGCGTTGCCACAGCTTCAGCATTTGCGGGGCCAGATGGGGCAGCCATTCTGGATTGGTGGTACAGCATGGTCAGGGAGGGTACCTCGCTCAATCTGGGTAAGGGCACGGCCAATACCCAGAAAGCCTTCATAGCAGGCCAGGTAGCGATGACTCTCGACTCCACGGCCGTACTCAACACGATTCTCACGGGCGTTGCGGGCCAGTTCGATGTGGGCACCGGATACTTGCCTCGCCCCAAGAACGCCAAGGGCGGGGTGATCCCGGGTGGAGGAACGCTATGGCTGATGGGCGGCCATCCATCTGAGGAAGAGGCCGCCGCGTGGGAGTTCATCAAGTGGGCGGCCGAGCCGAAGCAGCAGGCGTGGTGGCACATGAACACTGGCTACTTCCCGGTGACCAAGCTTGCTTACGATCTACCTGAACTGAAGGAGCACCACAAAAAGTACCCGCAGTTCGCCACGGCCGTTCAGCAACTGCGTGACACTCCGCGCAACCGTGCTACTCAAGGGGGGTTGCTTGGCGTGTTCTCACAGGCCCGCCAGACCATAGAGGACGCCATTGAGCAGGTCCTGCTGGGCAAGGCGAAATCGCTGGACGCGCTGAAGTCGGCGGCGGCGGATATCGACGCGGCGATCGTTCGGTACAACGAGTCGGTAGGCAAGTAGGCCGCGCAGGCTGGGCAAACTGGGCGGACCCAGTTGCCGCGGCAGGTCAAGCATGGTTAGCAGCCAAGAGGCGGCATGGAGCAGGTCGCGCGGACCACTCTGTGCCGCCCTCCCCAAGAAGAGGTCAGACCGAATCTTGAAAGCGGCGAGGTCGTGTGCTGCGGGACTGGAACGTTCGATGAAACAGGGTGCGTGCGGTCTAGGTGGGCCCAGTAATCGAAGTACCAGTGGGGCGTTCCCAGAGACGATGTGGGCAAGAACGCGTTGAGATCCGCGGAAATGGCTTCCAGCTGGCCCAATGGGGGGCGCGCGGCACTAAAAGGGCTGGAGCTGGGATATACTCGATTTTTGATGTCAGTTTCGGAGATAGTCGCAAAAATGAGTACATCGACCCAAACTATCGTCAAAATCTGACGATATCTCAGTGCTAATACCCCTCGGGGGTATACCTGCGCGGCCGTAGCCCCGATGTTTGACCGGACTGACCGTGCCCGCCGGGCCGAAACGCACACGCCTACTTCGGCCACAACCCGAAGCGTTGCCAAGAAGGTAACGTTCCGCGGTGGCAAGCGCGAGGACAACAATCCTTACACGCGCCCGATGGAGCTTCCATGGAACTTCATGCGTTGTCGCCGCTTCACACCAATGGTACAATCTGCTCATAGAGGGAGCAAACACAAGCAGCAGGGCGGGCTTCTTGTCGCGTGGATCTCTGCGGCGACGGGGCGGCCTGGTAAGGGGGTATAAAGCTCCGTTGAACGGCGCTAAGGGTTACTGTGGCAGCATCCTTCATGTTGACCTCACCCGCCGCGGGGTGTGGATTGAGCATCCGGGGGAGGAGTTCTACCGGAAGTACATGGGCGGGAGCGCTGTTGGTGTCTACTATGCGCTCGCCGAAATGCCCGCAGGGATCGACGCGTTCGACCCCCGTAACGTACTGGTCTTTGCCACGTCTCCGACTACCGGAGCCCCGGTGAGCGGGGCCTCCAGGTTCAATGTGACTGCTAAGTCACCGCTGACGGGGGCCATCGGGGATAGCCAGGCCGGAGGTTTCTGGGGTGCCGAGCTGAAGCATGCGGGCTTCGATGCCGTGGTGATCACGGGACGATCATCGAAGCCTACGTATCTCTGGATTCATGATGGCGCTGCTGAGCTGAAAGACGCCTCTGGGGTATGGGGTAAGGTCACCGGGGAGGCTCAGCAGATGATTCGCCAAGAGCTGGGCGATTCCAGGGCCCGCGTGGCGCTCATAGGCCCCGCCGGAGAGCGGCTTGTGAGGTTCGCCTGCATCACCAACGAGCTTAGGCACTTCAATGGCCGAACCGGCATGGGGGCCGTGATGGGGTCGAAAAACCTGAAGGCGATAGCAGTGCGAGGGACGAATCCGCCGGTCTTTGCCGATCGAAACGCGATCATGGAGATTGCGCGCGTCGGGGGACGGCGTTCTGTCGATCATCCGGGCGCAAGAGTCCTGCGGGAGTATGGCACGGCCGCCGCGGTGCTCCTAAATGATAAGGTGGGCGGGCTTCCCACGCACAATTGGGTGTCCGGTACGTTTGGGGGTGCCGACAAGATATCGGGCCCTGCTATGAGGGAGACGGTTCTCAAAAAGAACGAGTCCTGCTGGGCCTGCGCCGTGCGGTGTAGGAGAATCGTAGCGGCTGATGGGCCGTATCAGGTCGATCCTGCCTACGGCGGGCCCGAGTACGAGACGCTTGCGGCGCTCGGCTCATATCTGGATATCGATGACCTCGTGGCCGTGTGCAAGGCGGCAGAGCTGTGTAACAAGTACGGGATCGACACCATATCCACAGGCGGGACCATCGCCTTTGCCATGGAGTGCTTCGAAAACGGCATAATCACCGCTGAGGACGCCGGCGGTGTTCAGCTGGAGTTTGGAAACGCCGGAGCCCTGGTAAAGGCGATAGAGATGATCGCTGAGCGCAGAGGGATAGGCGACATTCTTGCAGAGGGCTCGGCTATGGCGGCCGTGACGCTGGGGCGAGGTGCGGAGAAGTTCGCTGTGTGCTCGAAAAGCCAGGAGTTCCCCGCGCACATGCCGCGGGTCAAGGCATCGCTCGCGCTGGCGTATGCGTGCAACCCCTTCGGCGCCGACCATCAGTCGTCAAAGCATGATGTGTTCATCATGTCGGAGCCGCTCATGGAGGACATGAAAGCTCTGGGCTTTCAGACGGCAGTGCCCCCCGGCGAGCTCAGCTTCGAGAAGGTCAAGCTATGGGCGTACACGCAGAGACTGGTGAGTGCCCTGGATACGTTGGAGCTGTGCCAGTTCTGCTTTGGCCCGGGTTCTCTGTACAGCCTGACTGAGATGGTACGCCTGGTGAATGCAGCTACCGGGTGGGATACGAACCTGTGGGAGTTGATGCTTGTAGGTGAGCGGAGAATCAACATGATGCGCCTTTTCAACGCCAGAGAAGGCTTCACCGTCGCCGACGATGAACTCCCGGAGCGGGTATTCGAGCCACTCAAGGGCGGGCGGTCAGATGGCAACAAGATCGACCGACAGCAGTTTGAAGAGGCACGTAGCATGTACTACCGAGTGATGGGATGGCGCCCTGAGACGGGCAACCCCACGTGGGCCAAGCTCAGGGAATTGGGGCTGGACTGGACTGGGCTGGACTGAACTGGATTACGCCGTTTACAGGACCGATGATGATGCCGGACAAGAATGACACGGTCGGGAGGGAAGGGCGTGCAGAGTCTTGTGAGCAGGGCATGCAAGCGTGTTACGTTGTTTGTGGCAGTCGCCGCGCTCTGCGTGGCCGTACCCACGCACGCTACCAAGGCAATCACCAGTAGCGGAGTCGGGGAGCCGAACCGCCCGCTGGTGATCGCGCACCGTGGGGCGTCGGGGGTTGCTCCGGAGAACACCATGGCATCATTTGAGCAGGCTGTGAGGTTTGGCGCCGACATGATCGAATTGGATGTACATGGCAGCAAGGACGGCCACCTCATTGTCATCCACGACTCTTCGACGTCTCGAACAGCCAGGGGCAATCCGCAGGGCGCTGTTGCCGATCTCACACTTGCGCAGCTTAGGACGATGGATGTGGGCGTGTGGAAGGGCCCTGGGTTCGCCGGCGAGCGCATATCCACTCTGGACGAAGTCCTCGCCGCTTTCAAGGGGAGGGCACTGCTTCTGATCGAGCTGAAGGCTCGAGGAGTCGAAAACAATGTGGCGCAGGTGATCCGCGAGGCCGGCATGGAAGGCTGCATCATGTTGCAGTCCTTCGACGCCGAGTCGGTGCGGATCATGCACGGGCTGTTGCCCGAGACGCCGGCGGGCGTGCTCTACCGGGATACTTGGATTCTGGACCCGGCGGGCCGAGGCCGGCGCATAGTGGAGCAGGTTCTTGAGGTCGGCGCGAGTTTCGCAGGGATGAACGTGGGAGCGGTTTCGGCTGAGCTCGTCAGGGTGCTGAAGGGTGGCGGCATCGACGTGTTTGCCTGGACAGCCGACGATGATTGGGTGTTTGCGCACCTGATACAGGCTGGAGTCGATGGGATCATCACCAACTACCCCGAGCGACTCTTGCGGCATCTGGGCCGGCGGGTTGGAGAGTAGAACACAAATACGCTGGTGTACGTCGGGCGCGGAACATGGCCGGGTCATCGCCCGTCTGTAGTAGAGATGATCCAAACTCTGCAACTAGGAAGTGAATCCAGTTGATGAAGAGACGGGCATGGATACATATGTTCATAGCGCTGCTGGCGCTGGCGCTGGTGTGCTCTGTGGGTTCGGCTGCGGTGGACGCCAAGAAACCAGCCAAGGTCAAGCCGCCAAAACCGCCCAAGGAGCGCAAGATAGACGCCGCAGTGACCCGGCGGCCGACCCAGCTCAGGACCGAAAACGGGTTGGTCGTGATGAATTTGCCAGAAGGGGTTACATTCGCCGCTGCGGAGCATAAGGGCAAAGCAGTGTGGGTATACGGCCCCAGCGGTCAGCGCTACTGGCTGCCCATTCAGGATGTCAAGATGATCAAGGGCCACAAGGTATCAATGGGGGATATCAGCGACAAACAGCTCAAGTCATTCGGCTTGCAGGTGACGGCTGCACGCGTCACGGCAGTCATGCAATCGGTGTACCCGACGCCCGGGACAACCCTGACTGCAGGCATGCGTACTGAGTGGGAGGACAGGGTGCTCATTGAGATGGCCATCAAGGCCGAGATCAGCCTGCCCCAGCTGTCGCTGATGCTGGAGTGGGCTGTGTTCTCGGGATACGTGGACTAGACCCGGTTGGGTCAGGCCAGTTCGCGTGGAAACGCGGTGAGCACAACACAACCGTCTTCGGTGAGTGCCAGATCATCTTCTATGCGTACTCCACCGACGCCGGGGATGTAGATGCCCGGCTCGATCGTGAACACCATACCCGGCTTAAGAGGCTCTGCGGCGCCTTGCACGATGTACGGCTCTTCATGGATCTCCAGACCTAGCCCGTGTCCGGTACGGTGGGTGAAATACTCGCCGAAACCGGCGCGGGTTATTGCGTCCCGGGCGATCCAGTCGAGCTGCTCCCCGGTGACTTCGGGGCGGGCGGCCCGGCAGGCGGCGCGGTTGGCATCATAGACAGCTGTGTAAACCTTCGCCATCTGAGGCGTGGGCTTTCCCACGGCAAAGGTGCGGGTGATGTCGCCGTTGTACCCTCGGTACGTGGCCCCGATATCGCAGATCACCATGTCGCCGTCGCGCATCGCGTAGTCGCCCGTCTCGCCGTGCGGGAGCGCCGAGTTGGCCCCGGCCAGCACGGCATTGAACGGGATGCTGTCGGCGCCGGCCGCAAGCATGGCGCGTTCCGCTGCCGCTGCGACTTCCCGCTCCGTGACGCCCGGGGTAATGGTGGAAGCAGCGGCGGCGATCCCTGTGTCCACGATTTGAGCCGCTCGCTTGAGGGCTGCCAGCTCATCTGAGTCTTTCACTGCGCGCATGCGGGCTACTATCGGTCCGAGATCGTGAAAGTGAATGGAACGGTCGGGCCTTACGGGCCCGCTGGCCTGCTCGATGATGTGGCGCTCGAGCAGGCGCATATGGAGAAACTCAGCGCCCATCGCTCGGGGGCCGAGATCGAGGGTGAGGGCGCGAAGCGCCTTGCGCACTGCGTCAAGCGGTCCGGCATCGTCGGTGTACGGAAATACAGCGTCGGAATGCGGGTCGGCGCCTATACGGGCGCGGACTTTGTCGGCCTCAAGCTGAGGTACTACGAATGCGAGGTCGCCGACAGGCGGCACGATGCCGAGGATCACTCGCTCAAAAGCTTCGAGCTGCAGACCGGTGAGATACCGGAGATTAGGGCCTGGAACGAGGAAGGCGCATGCCAGGCCCTGGTCGCGGACGGCGTGTTGGAGGATGGCGATTCGAGACGCGTTCATGGCGTGACCTCCTGGGCATGTTGGTATGAGTTCGGCGGTTGGATCAGTATTCGTGACGGCGCGAAACGTTCCTGCGCTGCGAAGAGGGAATCGGCGTATCAGGTTGAAATACACATGTCATATCCGCGCGGCGCTTTCCCGTTTCCGCCGCGGGAGCGGCCTTGCAGTTCATCAATCCCAAGGCCATCCTGTACGGACTTACAGTCACTGCCACGTTCATAACGCCATACTACAGCTCTGGGGCGGCTCTGCTTTTCTTCTCAGCCTTGCTGGGATCCATCTCTCTTGCTTCAACGTCCTGCTGGGCTGTGTTCGGTACGGGCATACAGCGTCTGCTCGGCAGGTACGGAAGGGCTCTCAACATTGCAATGGCGCTCCTTCTTGTGTATACGGCGGCTTCAGTGTCGGGCTCGATCCCTCGCATACAGGCGCTGATTCATGCGGTCGTGACAAGGGGTTCTTGACTGCTGGGGCCTCGCCTATTGGTCTAAAGCCCGGCGTAATGTGTCAAGCCGCGTGATTTTCCGGGTGGCGCCGTCGATCTCGAGCACGTCCCATACGAGGAAGCCAGTGGGTCCGGTGCGTGGGACTGTGAAAGCGTACACCGGCTGCGACTGTGAGTACACATCTAGTCGAGCTTGGCCCATGGGGGAGCCGCGAGCGGTATCTCCATTGGCCCGGCCGGCAGAATCGGGTTCATCTGCAAGCTGGCCTCTACGGTTGATCCTCCGTGCACCGTGACGGACAGCGACTTTCGGGTGTAGCCGGCGCAATAAAAGCATATCGAGTGCGTTCCCTCCTGAAGTGACAGCCAGTACGAGCCCGACGCGTTTGTCCAGGCTACAGTGGATCCCGTCATCACCCAGACGCCCCTTACAGGACGCCCTGTCACTTGATCTGTGACAATACCTTCAACAATCCCGTGGGGAGGGACGGACTCGCCGTTGCAGCCTGACACGCCGATGGCAAGGCTGAGGACGACGATGAGCGTCAGCACGCGTTTGCGCACCAGTGTTCACCTGCCTTACCGTGTGTTGCCTGTCTACTCAAATGTATTCAGGAACCATGTATGCATGCCGCCAGAGGTAGCTGCCGGAGTTGGGCGTTGCGGATCCGCATGCCCTGTGCTATCCTAGTTGTGGGATGTCCTACAACCTCAGGCTGTCAATGGGAGGTGAGTAGTCGGGTGGCGGTGGATCAGCGTCCTTGTCCGGCGCGTCTCGCCGGCGCTACCGACACGGTGCGTAACTTGCTGGAAAGGCAGATACGCGAGGGCGAACTTCTCCCGGGGCAGAGGTTGCCCACTGAGCCGGAACTCGCTGCTCGCCTGGGTGTTAGCCGCAATTCCCTCAGAGAGGCCTTGCAGTCGCTCGAAGACTCAGGCCTGATCGTAAAGCGCCACGGAATAGGCACCTTTGTCACCGAGAGCAGGCCGCTCGTGCGGGGCGGTATTGAGCGACTTGCCGGCCTAACTGAGTTCATAGCCGGCGAGGGCCGGGTCGCCGGAAGTGATCTGGCCGGCTATGCTGTTGTGCCTGCCAATGCTGAGGTCCGACGTAAGCTGGGCCTGACGTCCGCGATGCCTATCGCGGTGATTGAAAGCATCAAGACGGCCGACGGGCAGCCAGTCGCTGTCTGCTTTGATTACATACCTATGGAATTCCTCCGACAACCCTTCGACCCCGGTTCTATTCAGGCTTCCATATTCGAGGGGCTTCAGAGCGAGCACGGAATCAACATCAGATTCGCAGAGTGCGAGATACTGCCAACTGCGGCCCACGACTGTTTGGCTTCGACACTCAGTGTTGAAGAGGGCACTCCGCTCCTGCTACTGGACCAAGTGCATGTGGACGATTCCGACCGACGTGTATTCCACTCCAAGAGCTATTTCCCGCTTAACAGGTTCACGTTCAGGCTGATTCGGCATCGCTAGCCATCGCGCGAAGCATGGCGTACTTCATATTGGAGGGGGACTAGAATCGAAGAAGAGGTTTGTCGCGTTCCTGTTGCTCATCGCAGCGTTGTTGCCGGTAGTCGTGGCAGCGGCCCCCGCAACCACCCTGGAGGTTCTGTGGATGGCTTGGCCCAAAGACATGGTCGACAAGCTCATAGCGGGTTTTGAGAAGCAGAACCCTGGGATCAAGATTGACGCGCAGTTGGTGCCGTTTACTCAGCTTTTTCAGACACTCGAGGTCCGGCTGCCGGCAGGGGGAACGCCCGATGTGTATCTAGTGGACGGGCCGTTGACTCCTTCCTACGCTGCGCGCGGGTTCCTGCTTCCGCTGGATCAGTACTTCACTCCGACCGAGCTGAAAGCATGGTTCCCGTCGTCGATTGAGACCAGTAGATACCAGGGCAAGCTCTACTCTATTCCGTATGCAACGTCGTCGGCAGGCCTTTACTTTAACAAAGCCATATTCAAGAAATACGGTATTCCCTTTCCGTCTGAGAAGCCAGGCGATAGGCTTACCTGGGAAGAGGTCGCCCAGATCGCCAAGAAGCTCACCATCGACGAGAACAAGGACGGCCAGGTAGATGTGTGGGGTCTTCTTATCGAGCAGATCGACCGGCCTTACCAGCTTCTCCCGCTGGCGCAGTCCAAGGGGGCCGAGGCAATTTCGCCTGACGGCCTGAAGACTGAAGGGTACATTACATCCAAGCCGTTTGTGGAGGCCGCTGAGTTCTACCGGAAGCTCTTCAACGAATGGAAGGTAAGCCCGCAGGGGATTCCGGACGCGGCCAAGTCGAGGGAGTACTTCGGCAATGGGAAAGCTGCCATGATGCTCGGGGCGGAGTGGAATATCGCACGACTCGCGGCTTTCAAGGGCCTTGATTGAATCGCCGCGCATACTCGTGACTTCAGTCGTGAGTAAGCGGCGACATATGTTGTTCAAGAACTGTCGGAATAGCCTGCAATTGCTTGTACCTATCCAAACATGTGTTATACTGTATAGAG
>Ga0208458_1001292_pt1 | contig 21259 bp, 16 predicted proteins | sample AD_UKC085_MetaG_FD_184432 | JGI IMG/M metagenome (GOLD analysis project Ga0208458, IMG submission 184432) | Active sludge microbial communities of municipal wastewater-treating anaerobic digesters from USA - AD_UKC085_MetaG (SPAdes) (version 2) | ecosystem: Engineered > Bioreactor > Anaerobic >... | reverse complement strand
GCCCCTGGACTCCCGTATAAGTCCCGAGATTGCGTCCTGGACCCTCCTGGCCGTGCCGTCGATGAACCCGGTTATCTTCATGTAACCGATGTCGGGATGGCCCTTCAGCATCTGGGCCTGGATGTTAAGCACCTCTATGTGCTGCCTGACGATCCTGAATTCCAGATCCTGCGGCACCCCCAGGCGCCTGACGATCAGAACGACCGTCGTCCCCTTCTCGCCCTTGATCATCTTGACGACGCGCTGCAGCGACATCCCCGTGACCTTCCGACCGTTGACGGAAACGATCTGGTCTCCGGCGCGCACGCCGGCCTTTTCGGCGGGCTGCCCCTCGATCGGGGTCTCGACAATGATTTCGTCCTGCCTGGTCGTCAGCATCGCCCCGATGCCCTCGAAGCTGCCGTCTTCAGTTTCCTTCGTCGATTCTTCCCACGCCTTCGCCGACACGATCGAAGTGTGGGGATCCAGGGAAGCCAGATAGCCGCTTGTCGCCGCGATATAAAGATCGTCAACCCGGAAACCGGGCTTTTCCTTTGATTTTTCCAGAACGAAGTCCAGGACGCGCCTGAAATCCGGTTCGGAAAAGTCGATCAGGCGCCATTCAGCCTCGCGCTTCTTCGCCCGTGCCCGGAATTGCTGTTTCTTCTTCCGGATATCGTCATCGGTCATCGATCTGAAATTCAACTTGTCATCTTTCGGATGTTCGGTCAGGACGAACCTGTCCCTGCGGTTCAGCCTGGTTTCGGCCTGATCCCTGTGATGAATGCGGAAGTAAGTCCGCGGCATCAGGGTCATCGGCGGTTCAAGGGTGTGCAGCACATAGTCGGCAGCGTTTATCCATGCCAGTTTCCGGTTGTACTCGGGGTCGATGTACTGGATTTCAACAATTCTTCTGACAGAAGCAAAATCCTGGTCGGTGAATGGAACATCCTTCCAGTAGTCGATGTCTTCCGGGTCGGAATCGTCCGGCTCTGACAACTGGGCGGTCGGCGCGGCCGGGGCCGTCGGGAAAGCCGCAAGCGCGGCCGGGGCGGCCATCAGGAAGAACGCGATGATCTGCGTCAGGATGCCGATTCTTTTCACTCGGGGCCCCCGGAATCGATTGTCGGCATTATAGCCGTTTTCGTCCAAACACCGGAGCACCGAAAAGATTCCACGGCGTGCCGCGTGAACGCAAGGGAACGCAGCCGTCGAGACATGGATGTCGGCAGGTGCCCCGCATGCCGCCTCCGACCTCGGGGCCGGTGGGAGTCCCGTACCGCCTGAACAGTGCCGACTGTCCTGACTGTGAGTTTACTTCGCTTGTGCTAGAATGCGCTCGTTTCAGCCCCTTGAAGGTGGTGTCGGGATGGCCCGTGGTCAGTTTGCCGCATACCTGAATGCAAACGCCAAGCGCATGTCGCCCGAAGTCGTTTCGGCCGTCCAGGAACTGATCTATCCCGACGACATATTCTTCTGCAGTTCCCCGGAAGAGGGTGATCTGGCGGCCCGGACCATCCTGGATCGCGGCTATCCGACTGTATTTACCGGCGGCGGCGATGGAACCGCGGTCAGCCTTATCAATGACGTCTGGATGTGTGTCCGCGATACCGGCCGCGAAATGCCGAAGGTCGGCATCCTGTCGCTTGGCACCGGAAACGCGATGGCCCGCCTGGTGTCGTCGGGAAGTCCCCTGGCCGACCTGAAGTCTTACGTCGCGAACCCGTCGATGGATACGCTGGAAATGGGGATGGTTGAGTCCGGCGGGAGGCTTTTTCCGTTCGGCGGGCTTGGCGTTGATGCCCAGATTCTTGCCGATTACCTTTCCGTCAAGCAGGGCATCGGCGCCGGCGTCCTGAAGCCGATTTTCCAGAATGTGGGCGGATATTTCCTTGCATTCTTCGGTGTAACGGCCCCCCGCACCATCGCCAACCTGCTTGCCGGCAGGGAGGCGATTGTCAGGGTTATCAACATCGATCAGCCGGCATATCGGATACTTGACGACGGTTCCGCCGGTCAGGAGTATGCGCCCGGCGCCGTCCTGTACGAAGGCCCTTTCCTGATGCTGATGGCCGGTACATGTCCATACTACGGTTACGGCATGAAGGTTCTTCCGTTTGCCGACCTTCGCCCGGACGCCTTCAACCTGCGCATGGTCGGAATCAGTTCGGCCAAGGCACTGGCGAACCTGCCAACCATCTGGACCGGCGATTACCGCGACCCCGGCATCCTTGATTTTTATTGTCGTTCAGTTCGGATTGAACTTTCCGACCCAAGCCCCTGCCAGCAGGGCGGCGATCTTGTCGGCACTTCGACCCTTCTGCATTTCAGGCATGTTCCGCGGGTCGTGAAACTGCTGCGCTTCATCTGAAGCAACAACCCTGTCGCACCGGCAGTTCGTTCCGCGGCCACGATGCTGCCCCCGTCGGGTCTTCCCGGGTTCCCGTGGGCGTCATCTCGATGCCGCGCGGCCCCATTTCGCATTTCATCGCAAGTCGTTGCGACATTTCACTGCCGCGCCGCGCGACTGTGTGGCAGAATCTGGCTTCGAAGACGTGTGGTGTGCGTGGCGTCGCATCCACCAGGTTGATGTCATCATGGAGGTTTCGTCATGAAGTATATCTGCACCGTATGCAACTGGATTTATGACCCGGCGATCGGTGATCCGGACGGCGGCGTCGCCCCCGGGACGAAGTTTGAAGATATCCCGGACGACTGGACCTGTCCGGAATGCGGCGTCACGAAGGAAGACTTCGAGCCGCTTGACAAGTAACAACCCGATATCCGTCGGGGCGGCTGCCTGTCCGGCCCGTGATCCGGCGCATGCCGGCCGTCCGATGCGGATCGATTGACACGCCGCCCTTTTGTCGGTACAACCGGCGGGGCTGAACTGCAAGGCTGTTGATGTATCTTGGCAGGGTAATCGGAACCGTCGTCGCGTCGCGCAAGGCTGCCGGCCTTAACGGAATCAGGCTGATGGCCGTTATTCCGATAAACCACGACGGCAGTGATCGCGCCCAGATGATTGTCGCCGCGGACGCGGTCAATTCCGGCCCGGGCGACATCGTCCACCTGGTGGGCAGCCGGGAGGCGTCGCTTGCGTTTTCCGATCAGTTCGTCCCCCTTGACGCTGCCATCGTCGGAATCGTCGATCAGATTCATATCCCGGAGGAACCGTGATCCTGGGACGCATCGCCGGAACGGTCGTTTCCACAGTCAAGCACCCGGAGTACGTCGGGCACAAGTTGCTTGTCGTGCAGCCGATCGATCCGACCGGGCGGCCGAACGGTGAATCGTTCCTGGCCGTTGACGACGTCCAGGCCGGCGTCGGCGACACCGTCCTTGTCATCCGCGAAGGCAACGGCGCCCGCCAGATTTTCAAGCGCCGTGATTTCCCGATAAGGGCCGTAATTGTCGGCATTGTCGATGACGTCAACATTCCCGAAGGTGACCACAGATGATTCCGTCCGTGACGCTTGCCGAAATTGAACGACTGATCACCAGGGCCGCCGGCCGCATGTACGATCGCGGCCTGGTTTCCGGCCACTGGGGCAATATCACGGCCATCACGCCGGACGGTTCACTGCTTGGCACGCCCCAGGGCCTTTGCCTGAAGGACGTGACCGCCGGCGACCTGGTCCAGATGGATCGCAACGGCGTCAAGATCGGTGGCCGCGGCCGCCCGTTCTTCGAAATCGGCATGCACATCGCCGTTTATCACGAGCGTCCCGACATCGGCGCGGTGGTTCACGCGCACCCCCCGGCCGCGACCACGTTCGCATGCGCCGGCCTGCCGATTGACGGCCGCTTTTCCCCCGAGTTCACCTTCATGACCGGCGGGGTCGTGCCGGTCGTCCCGTTCGCGATGCCCGGCAGCCGCACCCTGGACAACAACCTGGCACCTTTCCTTGAAAAGCATGACGTGGTGATGCTTGAAAACCACGGCATCCTGGCCTGGGGTCCGTGCCCGGTCACCGCCCTGATGCTGATCGAGCAGGTCGAGGAAATTGCCCGGATAATGTTGAATTCCAATCAGGTCGGAAAGATATCGCCGCTTCCCGAAGAGGTGGTTGGCCTGATAATGGATGCCCGCACGCGGGCCGGTCGCGGTCCCGCCGGGCGGGAACGGAAAACGGTCAGGGGCAGATAGCAGGTCGGGCCCGAAATCCCATCACTGGTTGCGCAGGCGGTTGATGATGCGGCTTTTGACCGCCTGGTTGACCTGCGTCAACTGTTCCGGAACCATCGAAGCCTCGATCATCGCAAGCGTCGCCCGCGTGGTCGGATTGTCCTGGCCTCGCCGCACTATGGTTGCCGTCGGACCTTCGGAAATCCCGTATCGAAGCCGGATGTAACGTTCTTCCTCGATGGTGAGGACACCGGCATTGATTGCGTTGCGAACGTCTGCCCTTGTGATGGTGTCGGTCTTGACACCAACTGCAACAGTCTGCTTCTTCAAGATTGACCCCCAGCAAAACCCCGGACCACCCGGGACTTTCCAATATAACCCCGGTTCACAAATCCTGCCAAATTCGTGCAGCACGAAATTAACCACAATTTTTCAATAACGCCAGACAAAAAGATCAACCTTCGGCCTGCCAGTCGATATCCAGGTTTTTCAGCAGGTATTCCAGGGTCTTCCGATGGATGCCGGCAAGCCTGGCCGTCTTCGATATGTTGCCGTCCGTCTGGCGCAGCAGCCTTGTGAAGTATCGCCGCTGGAATTCATCCACGATCCGATCCTTTTCCTGCTTGAACGGGGCGTCCAGGTCAAGCGCGATTCCGTCCGGGCCGCCGACGTTCACCGGGCCGGTAAGCGGTGGCGGAAGATCAAGCGCCCTGGGCGTTCCGGCAAGGGCCCCGGACAGGATGACCGACCTTTCGACGAAGTTCTTCAATTCGCGAACGTTGCCCGGCCACGGGTGCAGCTTCAGCCTTTCCATCGTTTCCCACGACAGCCTGACGCGTGCTCCACCTTCCCGGGTCGCGATTTCATCCAGGAAATGGTTCACCAGCGCCGGGATGTCCTGGGGCCTTCGGCGAAGGGCCGGCAGGCTTATGGTGATTACCGACAGCCGGTAAAACAGGTCGGCCCTGAACGTGCCGGCGGCGGTTTCCTGTTCCAGGAAGCGGTTGGTCGCGGCGACAAGCCTGAAATTGACCTTTCGCGTGCCGGTGCCGCCAACCTGGCGCACCTCGCGCGATTCAAGCACGCGCAGCAGCTTTGGCTGAAGGTCGATGGGAAGTTCCCCGATTTCGTCCAGAAACAGCGTGCCGCCCTCGGCTTCGCCAATCGCCCCGACGCGGTCGCGCACCGCCCCGGTGAAGGCGCCCTTTACGTGCCCGAACAGTTCGGATTCGATCAGTTCGGCTGGGACAGCCGAGCAGTCGAACACCACGAACGGGCCGCGCGCGCGGTTGCTTGACTGGTGCAGCGCCTGCGCCACCAGTTCCTTTCCGGTTCCGCTTTCACCCTGGATCAGGACGTTCGTGTCGGTCGGGGCCGCTTTCTTGATGATCGCGAAGACTTCGCGCATTTCGATCGATTCGCCAAGCATGCTTCCGAAGCGCCCGGCCGTCGCAATCTGGATGCTGACCGTTTCCGTGCTTCGGCGGAATGCAATCCGCGTCTTGCCGACCAGGAACTCAATCCCGTCAGTCAGGATGGCCTCGAATACGCGCAGATCACCGGCGAACACGCCGTTTTTGCTGCCGTCGTCCTTCAGCCTGAAGCCGGCGGGGCCGAACTCGATCATCGCGTGAATCCTGGAAACGGTCGGGTCGGAAAGCTGGAAGTCGCATGAACGGTCGGTGCCGATGGTGACCTGGCGCTTCTGGAACGTGCGGGACTGGCCGCGATCCGGGCCATCGACGACCTTCAGCAGGAATTTGTTAAGGGTTACGTCCTCGACCGGGACGTCCAGAATTACGGTTCTGGTTTCGGAAGCCATCGTGTTTCCCCGCATCGCGAAAAGGGCGATCCGTTGACCGTCCGTGGTCGGGCAATCGGGCTATCGTCCGGAATCGGTTCCGGATTCCAGCTCGATGGTGCCCAGAGCAAGCGTGCCGCCCGCGACGATATTAAACGATCTGGTCCTTTTGTGGGCGCCGTCCGGCCCGGACACCGCAATCGTGTGGGATCCGGCGGGCAGATCGAGTTCGACCAGGTTGCCGTCCGTCGCCACGCGGCGTCCGTCGATTTCGACGACGGCGTCGGCCGGGAAGAACCGGAAGACGGCCCTGCCCGTGTCGGCCCGCGCCGAGGAATCGGAAGGGCCTGTGCGGGTGACGGCGGCTGTCCTTGTCGTCTGGGGCCTTTGCGCATCGCCGGGTAATTGCGGCGTCTTTTCGTTCTGCCTGCCGGTCTGCCGCGTGACAGCCATGTCGCCCGTGGAGGCGTCGGTCGCGTTCGTGAGCGCGGAGGCTTCCACCGTCTTGTCGCCTTCGCGAACCTGCCTGGCGCCGCCCGGATTACTGTCAATTGCCGTTGCCGGTTCCGGGGTACCCGCCTTTGACGAAGGGGAATCGGTCGGGGAGGGTGGCACAATCGCTGCGGCTCCAACCTGGGACTTCGCCTGGCCGGCGGTTGCGGTCGGCGCGGGATCCGGTGGCGTCGGGGTAATCGTGCCGGACGTATCCGTTCGTCCGGCAGACGCCGCCCCAGTCTGGGGCCGACCGTCAACGTCCGGGGTCCGTTCAATGGCCGTCCATGTCGCATAGCCTGCCGCAAGCAGGACGACCGCCACGCCGGCCGCAATCAGGCCGGCGCGTCCGCGTGATGTCCGCCGATCGGAACCCGTCGCGGATTGAAGGCCTGCGTCCCGTTCCGGCGTTCGTCCGTCCGCCGACTGGTCCGGCGCCGCGCCATCTTCTGCGAAACCGGCCGCCGCGGTCGCGTCACGGGCCGCGCCCCTGGCCGAACCGGGCGATGTCACTTCCCGGCTTACGGTGACGGTCCTTTCACGGGACCCGCCGCCGACTTCGCCCGTCGAAATCCTGATTCCGCCGGAAGGCGTGCCGGGAAGGTCGTTCAACGCATCCAGAAGGAAGTCGTCAATCGACGCGTTCGCGCGGACTTCATCGCCGGTCGTCGTCAACAGCGGGGCCAGCATCGCGGCCACATCGCGGGCCATCATCGACATGCCGGCCTGGTGGGCAAAGGCACCAAGGGCTGCAAGGAACTCGTCGGCGGACTGCCACCTGGCCGCCGGATCCGCATCCATGGCGCGCGCGACGATTGCCGCAAGCGCCGGCGGAACGGACGGTGCGGCCTGGTCAAGCGGCACGAATCTCATCGACCTGATCTGTTCCAGCACGGCGATGTCGGAGTCGCCCTCGAACGGGCGGACGCCGGCCAGCATTTCGTAACCGGTGACGCCAAGGCTGAATATGTCGGATCGGTGGTCGCAATCCATCCCGCGCACCTGCTCGGGCGCCATGTAATTGACCTTGCCGTGCAACTTGCCGGGCAATGTCACCGACGTCCGCCTGGCGGCCTTCGCCACGCCGAAATCGGTCAGCTTCACCAGGCCTTCGCGTGAAATCAGGATGTTTGACGGGCTGACGTCGCGGTGCACGATTCCCAGCGGCCGTCCTTCCTGGTCGCGCTTGCTGTGTGCGTACGCAAGTGCACGCGCCGTTTCCGAAAGGACGTGGACGCAGAAGGGCACCCACCGATCGGACTGGCGCAACGGTCCGGCCATCGAAAGCAGTTCCTTCAGGTCTGGGCCATCGACGTATTCCATGACCATGAAGAACCTGCCCTGCCAGCAGCCGGACTCGAAGATGGTGACAATGTTTCCGTGCGAAAGAAGCGCGGCGATCCTGGTTTCGTCCGTGAACCGTCCGATGAATTCGGGATCCTGCGCCAGATGGGGCAGGATCATCTTGATGATGACGTTCCGATCCGCCCCGGCCGCGCCCTTCTGGCGGGCAAGCAGGATCTCGCCCATTCCGCCAGAACCCAGGCGTCGGACAAGCTCGTATTTTTCGAACACGTCATCAGGCATGGTCGAAACACCAGGTCATCACGAATAAAACAAACCGCGGTATTTTACTTCAGGCGGAACGAAGAACTCTGCATCACTTTTGTAACAGCATCCCGTGCGTCCCGGGCGGCCTTTTCGACAGCCGCCCCGGCGCCTTTCGCCGCGTTCGCCGGTGAAGCCGCAAGGTCGGTTGCCAGCCGGGCGAAGGACGTCGCCGCGGTCGCGGTGGCCGGAAGATCCGGTGACGGAATCGCCGCCGCCCGCTGGGTCAGGATGCCTCGGTTGACCGGCAGGGCCGCGTACTGAAACGCTGCCTGGTCGTCTTCAGTGGGATTGATCATCCTGCCTTCCCCGTCCGCAAGTCCCGGGAAGTCGTGCCGCATCAGGAAATCGGCCGCCGCGGGCGACGCAAGCCACGCCGCAAGGTCGGCGGCCTGGCGCCGGTGGCGCGACCACGAACTTACGAAAATCGAGTCCATCTGCCACCATGGCTGCGGTCGCCCAACACCCTCGATTTCCGGGAATGGAACGATGCGCCACGATATCGACGATGAAATCAGGGAAATGGAATCCGGCCACGTGATCATCGCGGCAATTCCGGAATCGTTGAAGGCATCGATGATTGCCTGGCGTGAACGTTCGGGCCGGATTGCGCCCGATTCCAGCAGGCCGGCCAGCGCGACCATGCCGGTTGCGGCCGCGGGATCGTCGAACGCGGCCCGACCGGTGCCGTCAATCACGTGCCCGCCGCCGGCCGTCGCGAATCCTGTCAGTGCAAGCCAGTCGTTTGCGACGACGGAAACGGCGGTCGGCCTTGAACCGTCGCCAGGCGTGAACTTGAATCCGGTACCAAGGAAGTCGTCGTTGGCGACAAGCAGGGGAACGCGCACGGCAATCGGCAGGCCGTGCGGACGTCCGTCGGGCGAAAGGCGTGACCCGGTTGATGCCCCGGCCCCGGTCTGTCCGGAAGCCGGCTGGTTGCCCTGGACGCCATCGGTCGTTTTCAAAAGCACGTCAAGCGGTTGCAGGATGTTGTCCAAAGTCGCCCAGTGGCGTGCGAACGTGTCCGGCGCGATGAAAACGTCCGGGCCCTTTCCGGCCAGGATATCGCGCGGGATCGAAAAAAGGATGTCCTCGACGGCGGTCGGCCGCAACTGGACGGAAATATCGGGCCTGGATTCGTCAAACATTGCGGCAGCGCCCGCGATAGCCTCGGCCGCCGCGCCGATGTAAGGGTGCGCCAGGACGATTGTCGTCTGCGCCTTTTCGGGTGCTGTGGTCGCATCGGAATTGCGGCCGGGCTGGGCCGATTCATCCCTTGATGTCCTTCCGTCCGGCTGCCCGCACCCGGCCAGCAGGAACGCCGCCGCAAGCAAAAGATGCGCAGGATGTCGGAAGCGACGTGTCATCAGCCGGTTTCCGTTTTGAACCGGTCGTCATTTTAACCTGTTGCGGTGTCTTATGTCACGGCATCAGCAAGGTCGTGTCCGAAGCGGCAAATGGAACCAGTTCATGGTCGGAAAACCATTCCAGGTATTGGGGGCTTACACCGGAACACCATGGCTTCAGGACGCATTCGGCGCACTGCGGTGCGTATGCCCGTTCGCTTTCCCACCAGTCGGTCGGCCCCTTTTTGTACCACATCGTTTCCAGGTGGCGCAGGTGTGATGGAATGCAGCATGGCGGCACCGAGCAAAGCGAACTGAAACTTGCACGCAGACCGCCGGCATCGGCCAGATCAAGGGCCGGGCCGACGGCATCGGCAACCGCCGTAAGTGTTGGATAAAGGTCGCGGTTTGACCGCATAAGACCCTGCACGGACGGCATGGAAAATTGCAGGATGACGTTTTCAAGCGTCGGATCGACCTGCTTCAAGCCGACGCAGAACCCGACCATGTCATCAAGACTGTCCAGGTTGATCGTCGTCAGGACGCATGTGATTTTGGTGACATATCCAAGTTCGACAGCCCGCTGAATCGAATCCAGCTTGGCCTGGAAAGTTGCCTCCGTGCCGCCTCCGGTGATTGCGGCGCTGGTCCGCCAGTCGGCCGCGTGCAGTGAAAACCCGAAGGAAACGCGTTTGCGGAAATCCTTGAAACGATCAAGGAAACCGGCCTTTGCCGTGAAAATGCCGTTGGTCTGGACAACGATGTTGTCAAAACCCCTTTCAAGCAGACCGGAAAGGATGTCTTCGAACCTGTCGGCAAGCGTCGGTTCGCCGCCGGTGATGATCAGTTGGGTCACGGCTTTCGGATCAAGCAGTGCCAGGCTTCGTTCCGGCTCGTCCGGCAAGCCTTCCGCGTCGTCAAGCCACGATTCGGCCGGACTGTCGAAAAAGAAGCAGAAAACGCAGCGTTCCTGGCACCTTGTCGTCAGCCTGACATAGACCTTGCCGTCTGGCCGCCGTTCCACGATGGCCGGGTTGGGTCGGGCGCCCGAAACGTGCCGCGAATCAAGCGCCTTTTGTACCAGGTCGGAAAAGCCGCCTTCCATTTCGGGAAGGCCCGCGATCATGTCGGCAAGGTCGCGGCCAACACGGTTCAGGGTCGTTTCGTCCAGGTCGGACGGGTGGTACCCGATCCTTGCGCGGGCGGTGTCAAACGGCCATGCCGGTCCCTGGTTCGGCGCGCCAAGCATGAAAGTCGCGGCGCCCTGGGGCCCTTCGCACTGCAAGTCGATTTCCTGCTGCCGGACCGAAATGCCGCCGACGCGCCAGCCGTCACCGAACGTCATGCCGGGCGAAATGCCGCCGAAGGCGTTTATCGGTCCGTCGGTCGAATCCGACCTGCGATCAAGCGTCTCGATGTCGATCGGCCTGCTTCCGATCATCCGCATTTCCGGGAACCGTCCCGCGTATTTCAGAATGCCGAAGAAGTCGATGGTGGCTGGCGTCGTCATGGCCTTCGCAATCCCGTGATTAACGATGAAGGTAACGCGCCGCCGCCGCCGAATCAATATCGTTTCCCGGCGGCAGGACAGGGATTGCTTCCAGATGGAAGGACAGGGAATGTTTCCAGATGGCATGACAGGGATTGTTTCGGGATTGCTTCCCGGGGGCGGTTTTCCGATGCCACGACAGGTTCTGTCAAAAGATTATGGTCAACGACATGCTCCTTCGGGCGGGACGTTTTCTTTCTTCGATAGCGGCGATCAAACCTTGGTGAAATCCGGCCTATTATGTGATACAAACCAGCATGACGATTAAAGTCTGACCTGTTTCGGAAGATGGGGGTTGTCGCAAATGAATGTTCGAGACCTTTTGTCTTTTTGCCTGGTTGTTGCCCTCTGTGCATCACTCCCGGCAACGGTTCTTGCCCAGGATTCGGGTCGAAAGACGATTGTCCTGATTTTCCCGATCAAGGTTACCGGGCTGACCATTACCGACGGTCAGCGTGCCCAGTTGAAGGATTACCTTGATACCCGCCTGACCATGGAAGGCGTTTACAAGGTGATGCCGGAATCACAGGTTAAGCGCGATCTTGGGAAGGCGAAGCTTGATTCGTACAACGACTGTTACGACGAGTCGTGTCGCATCGACCTTACCAAAACCGTCTATGCCGACCGGTGCGTGTCGGTGGAAGTCCTTGCGGAATCAAAGTCCTGCCGCGTGACGGCCAAGCTTTTCGATATCGCCCAGGAAGCGACCGAGACCGCGGCCGACGTTCCGACAACCTGCGATTTCGACGCGATCAAGCTTGCCATGGTGGCGACCGCCCAGCAGTTAAGCGGCAAGTCCGCGCCTGCCGTTGTCAAGCAATCGGCCGGTGGGGACAGCGTCTTTTCGGTTTCGGCGCTTCCTTCCGTTCCGCAGGTTCGGCAGGTCGGCCAGGTCCAGGCCGAGACTGCGGCCGGTTCCTGGAACGACATCGACGTGGCCGCATACGAGGCGTACGACGCGGTTCTTGCAAAGGATGGTTCCGGTTCCGTCAGCCCGGAAGACAAGGTCAAGGCTTGGGAACAGTTCGGGGGACGTTATCCGGGATTCGCGGCCCAGGCTTCAAAGCGTGCGGGCGAGTGGCGGACGTTCATAACCCAGCGGGAAGAGGCCAGGCGGATTGAAACGATACGTCGTCAGCGCATGGAAGACGACTGGTCCAAACTCGGCCGGCTTCTGAAACTGAAGGTTTTTACCGAAGAACGCAAGCAGGCCTGGGCAAGGGCATTCGTCGATGCTTATGGGGAAGACAGGAATTCCAATCCGTACTTTCCTGATCTGATTCCATATTTGGCCGTTTCGGGAAAGGCCGGAACCAAGTGGTTCAAGATTCCTGGCGGTGTTTTTAACATGGGCTCGGCCGACGGTGAAAATGACGAGAAGCCGGTTCGCCGGGTCAATGTGCGGGCGTTTGAAATGTCCCGGACCGAAGTGACGGTGTGGCAGTATCGCCAGTGTGTCCAGGCAGGCGCGTGCACGGCGCCGAATACCGGTTCCGGTTGCAACTGGGACGTGGCCGACAGGCAGGATCACCCGGTCAACTGCGTTGACTGGGAACAGGCAAAAAAATATGCGTCGTTTATCGGTGGTCGGTTGCCGACCGAGGCGGAATGGGAATATGCCGCAAGAAGTGGTGGAAAGGATCGCAAGTATCCGTGGGGCGACCAGGAGGCAACCTGCGATCGTGCCGTAATGAGTCACGGCGGAAACGGTTGTGGCAAGGGGGGCACATGGCCGGTCTGTTCTAAACCGGAAGGGAATACCGAACAAGGCTTGTGCGACATGGCCGGCAACGTGTGGGAATGGGTATCGGACAAGTATCACGATTCGTATAACGGCGCCCCGAACGATGGTTCATCCTGGGAAGGCGCAGGCTCGTACCGGGTTATTCGTGGCGGGCCGTGGAACAATGACGCCAGGTGCGTCCGTGCCGCCAATCGCGGCCTCTACGCCCCGGGCGACCGCATCGACTACCTCGGCTTCCGCGTCGCGAGGTCCTTGCCTTGATTTCCCTTTATTCTTTTTCCCTTTTACCCTTTTCGTTCGGAATTTCCGGAGGATGTTATGCGGGCCGTGTACGGGCTGGCTTGCCAAAGCCCGTTCATACGGCCCGCAGGCAAAATGTTTGACGTCAGGTTTCGAACTCGACGCGGCCCTTGGGCCGCGAAAATTTTGCAGTGGGTTTATGAAGGTCAAAGTTTTCACGATCAATTTTGATCCTGTGGCCGGCGTCATGGATGACATAAATCTGCAGGATTTTTGTGAAACCCATTCGGTGGTTTCCCTGCAAAGTAATTTTTTTCAGATGAACGCTCGGCCGATGTTGATTTTGTGTCTCGGATACTCGGATGTTGAGGTCAAGCCTGAAGCGGGTTTCGAGCCTGATCGTAATGTCGTCCATCCGAAGGAAAAAAAGAAGCATCCAAAGGCCGATTTGGACTTGCAGCAGCAAGCCCTGTACGAATTGCTTCGTAACTGGCGAAATCAAACCGCGGTTGCGCGTGGAGTTCCACCATATCTGATAATGGATAACCGTCAGATTTCGGATATTTGTCGAATCTGTCCGACGACGCTTTCGGCTTTTGAGCAGATCAAGGGTTTGGGGGCTGGTCGTTCAAACAGTTATGGAAAAGAAATCATCGAGATAATCAGACAGTTCGGCTCTGAGTTAACGATTGGTGGGGGTCAGGATGATGGCAAGAACGACGGAAAATGAAATTGCGGCTTTACTGAAGTGGGAACAGGTCATATCCGATATTTTTGTCAGGACGGAAAAGTTCCCGAAAACATTACGCCATTCCCTTGTATCCAGAATTGAAAACACCAGTCTGGACGTTCTGGATCTGATTGTCGTTGCCAAGTATTCTTCCGGGCAAGCCAAGGTTGAAAGTCTTAACCGTGCAAACATCGCGCTTACACGTCTTCAGGTTCTGGTAAGGCTTGCACATTCGCTGGCGGCTCTTGGCAACTCCGGATACGAAGCCATTTCAAGGGGGATTGTTGAAACGGGAAGCATGCTGGGTGGCTGGCGAAAGTCCGTTCAGGCGAACCCTGGACAAGCGATTGATTGAAGTTGAAGCGACTTGGAAATCAATTCAAATCGATGATTTCATTTCCGCACCTTCTTGACGCGGCAATTCGTGCCGCGAAGGGGACGCGATCAATCTCGGCCGCGGAGTTCATGGGCGATATCGAAAATCAGATATTCGATCTTCAACGGGATTTGCAATCATGGTCGTATCACCCCCAAGCCTATAGAACTTTCAGAGTTTTTGAACCCAAGGCGCGGATAATCAGTGCCGCGCCTTTCCGTGACAGGGTGGTTCATCACGCCCTGTGTGCAACAATCAACCCCGTCCTTGAAAGATATCTGACCGATGACACGTACGCATGTCGCGTCGGTAAGGGAACGGTTGCGGCCATCAGACGGGCTCAGCTTTTTTGCAGGCGTTTTGACAGATTTGTGAAACTTGATGTGCGTCATTTTTTTGAAACGGCGGATCACGCAGTAATGAAAGCGACGCTCAGAAGGCTGATAAAAGACAAAGATTTACTCTGGTTGTCGGATTTATTCATAGATCACGGCGCCCCCGGTTCTCCGATTGGCAAGGGGTTGCCGATAGGCAATTTGACAAGTCAGAATTTTGCCAATCTCTATCTCGGCCCACTGGATCATTACGTCAGGGAAGTCCTGCATATTCCTGGTTATGTTCGGTACATGGATGACATGCTTTTGTTCGATTCGGACAAGACTCATCTTCGGGCGGCAGTTAAATCGACTTCCGAGTTCCTTCGCGGGCTAAAACTTGAAATCAAACACCATGCCACTCGACAGGGATTGTGCAGCGATGGGGTTCCTTTCCTGGGCTTCAACATCTATCCGTCGCTGATAAGGTTTGATCGCATCAGGCGGCGTCGTTTTGCACGCAAAGTGAATAATGTGGTATTGCGATTGAATTCCGGACAACTTGATCAAGACTCGGCCGGCCAGATTCTTTGCAGCGTGTTCGGTTGGGCAGGCCTTGGCGACACAGCCGCCTTTACGCGCTCCATTGTTCAAAAATACGAAGTATCGGGGATTTGATGCCGGGCCTTGCAGTGAACGGTTGAATATTTGTTTGAGGCGTTGTCGAATACCGATAACGGTGGATGACGCTACAGGCTCGAACCGGGTTAATCGTGGCGGGTCGTGGAACAATGACGCCAGGAACGTCCGTGCCGCCAATCGCGACAACAACGACCCAGGCAACCGCAACGACAACCTCGGCTTCCGCGTCGCGAGCTCCGGGCATGTCCGGTGAGTCGGACAGTCAGCAAGCCGGCGCCTGATGGATTCATTTTCCATCGTCGTCGGCTCCGTACCAAGGCCTGGACCAGTTGTCATCAACCTGTGTCCCGACGCTTGCAGGCAGGCTGAAGGGAACGAACAGTGGGTGGGTTGTCCCGGCTGGTAGCGTCCGCTTCAATTCGGTGGCGAACGTCGGGACAACCCCACGCTGTATCCAGTCGGGTTGGATAGAAACGTTAGTATTGTGCTTTGTGAACGTACATACGGAATAAGGGTGGGTTCAATGCCAGTTGGGACGGACAGATCCGGGATATATGACGTGGTCGTTATCGGTGGCGGGATTGTCGGGACGGCGACCGCGATGGCCCTTTTGCAGGGCGGGCGGTTGAAGGTCGCGGTGCTGGAGGCCGAAAGCGAACTGGCCTTTCACCAGACCGGCCACAACAGCGGCGTCATACATTCGGGAATTTATTACAAGCCGGGCAGTCTGAAGGCAAAAAACTGCGTCGTCGGCCGTGAACTGCTTTACCGGTTCCTGGAAGAAAACGGCATCCCGCACGAACGTTGCGGCAAGTTGATTGTCGCGAAGGATGAAGAAGAACTTGGCCGGCTTCATGCCCTGGTGGAACGCGGGCGCGCAAACGGCATCGAGGGGATTGCCAGGGTCGGCCGTGACGAAATCGGCCGCATCGAGCCCGCCGTATGCAGTCCCGGCGGCGTTTTCGTCCCGGTGACCGGAATCGTGAATTACACCGAGGTCACAAGGGCCTATGGCCGCGTAATCAAGTCGCTTGGCGGCACGATACACCTGAACACGACTGTCAACGGCGTTACGTCCGCGAAGGATGGCCTGCAAAAGGTCGTGACGCCAAGGGGCGACTTCCTTGCCAGGCTTGCAATCAACTGCGCCGGTCTTCAAAGCGACCGCGTGGCGAAGATGTTCGGGGTTGTAACCGACCTGCGCATCGTGCCCTTCAAGGGCGAGTATTACGATGTCGTTCCCGGTCGTTCCCACCTGGTGCGCAACCTTGTGTATCCGGTTCCGGATCCGGCATTCCCGTTCCTTGGCGTCCATTTCACGCGGTCGATCGAAGGCCGCGTCCACGCCGGCCCCAACGCCATTCCGGCTGCCCGTCGCGATGCCTACCGGCCGTTTGCGTTTTCGGGCCAGGACTTTTCGGACATGGTCTTTTTCCCGGGGTTTATCCGCATGGGAATGCGGAACTTCGGGATGGGCGTCGGCGAGATGTGGCGTTCGATGTTCAAGCCGGCGTTTGTTCGCGACCTGCGCCGGATGATTCCGGAAATCCGCGGCCGCGATCTGGTGCCAGGCGTGCCGGGCGTACGCGCCCAGGCGATGGACAGGCAGGGAAACCTTGTCGATGACTTCGCGATCCTTGAAATGCCCGGGTCGATCCACGTCCTGAACGCGCCTTCGCCCGCCGCGACGGCGTCGATAAGCATCGGCAGGACGATTGCGAACAGGGCCTTTGAAAGGCTTGGGGTCGGAATTCGGCAGGACTGGGTCATCCAGGAGGGGGGCAATCCATGACGACTGTCGCGTTCCGGCCCTGGGATTGGGGATCAAATCGTCCTTCCTGGTGGCAATCCATCATGCCGGCCGTTTTCCCGTTACGGTGCCTGATGGTTGTTGTCACGACAGTCGCGGCTTTGACCGCTGGCCTGGCGGGATGCGGCGGATCCGCCGTCCCCGCCGACGTGGCCGAGCCTGCCGATGCTTTCGATGCGATCGATGTGGTTGAACCGGGCGACACCGCCGATGTGGCCGTGCCAGCCGATGCCTTTGATGCTTTCGATGTGGCCGATACTGCCGAACTTCCGGCGCCGCCTTCTTCATTCCTGATTCTGACGTTCAATGTCGGCACGACCGACAACATGGATCACGCTTATGATGAAGACGGATACGACAACCGGCTGGCGGGAATCAACGCCGGACACTTCGGCAACAACCTTGCGTGGCTGGCGGCCCGGGATGCGGTTCGGAACATCATCCTGGAGCATCGCCCGGACATCGTTGTCTTCCAGGAATTGTTCTTTGATCCCGAGTGCGATGAAATCTGTGTCGAACTGAACGGCACCCAGGAATACGACGACGCGTGCGACCCTGCCAAGGGCGTGTTCGCATGCGCCACATGGGGTGGCGTCGATGAATCGCAGCTGACCGTCCGGCACGCTCTTGGCCCCGATTATGAAATCGCGTGCGCGCCGAACCACAACGACAACTGCATCGGAGTCAGGAAGGGGTTTGGTTCGCTGGCCATCATGCCCCAGGCGACCGAGACCGCCGGCGCCTGGCTCGGCGGTCTTGACGGCATGCCGCCGCCAAGCCTTTGCAGCAAGGGATCAAGGGTCGCCACGGGCGTCGTGACCGTCAACAATGGCCCGCAGATCGCGGTCGTCGATGTTCATACCGTTGCCGGAAACAACGCCGATTGCAGGGTGGATCAGTTTTACCAGGTGTTCGTTGACCGTGGCGACGGAAAGCCGGCCACGTTCGGCACCAACAACATTGTCCTTGGGGACATGAATATCGACCCGTTCCTTTTCAAGGACGAAAGCGTCGATTTCTGGAATGAACACGTCGGTTCCGACAAGCCTTTCCATTACATTTCGTCGGGCGATGCCAGCGGGCCGATGACCCATCCGGCGACGTTTTCACGCCTGGATCATGTCATTTCCGACACGATGACAGGTTCGTGCGTCGTCCTGGGGATGACCGACGGCACCGACGCGCCTCTGTCGCCGACCAGCACCTATTTCGATCACCGCCCCGTGCTGTGCACCGTCGATATGCCGTGACCCGGCCCGATCCGTCCCACGATCCGTAGGGGCGAATGAAAATTCGCCCGCCGGCGTGAAAATTCGCCCGTCTGTCTGAAGTGATGCTGGATTTGTCGGTGGAAATCAGAAGAAGAGCTTGCCGCCGAGCGCGACGATCAGGCCGCTGAATACGACGGAAACCATCGTCATCAACTTGATCAGGATGTTAAGCGACGGTCCGGTGGTGTCCTTGAAGGGGTCGCCGATCGTGTCGCACGTAACGCCGGCCTTGTGGGCATCGGATTTCTTTCCGCCGAAATTGCCGCGTTCGATGTGCTTCTTTGCGTTGTCCCACGCGCCGCCCGCGTTGTTCAGCATGATCGCCAGGACGAATCCGGTCGAAAGGCCGCCGACCAGCAGGCCCATGACGCCGGCCACGCCGAAGAACAGGCCGACAAGGATTGGAACAATGATTGCCATCAGTGACGGCACCAGCATTTCGCGCTGGGCCCCGGCCGTGCTGATTGCAACGCAGCTTGCGTAGTCCGGCTTCTGGGTTCCGTCCATGATTCCGGGGAATGCCTTGAACTGGCGGCGGACTTCCTCGACCATCGAGCCGGCCGCGCGGCCGACCGCCTTCATCGTCATCGCGGAAAACACCAGAACCATCATCGCCCCAAGGAACAACCCGCACAGGACGGCCGGGTTCATCAGGGTCACGTCGTACGCCGCCATGAAGTTTGCCATGGTGGCCTCGTTGGTGCCGATAAGTGTCTTTCCAAGGTTCCTTGCCGCATCAACGGCCTGGGGGGTCGCCTCGGCGGTCCTGCCCTTGAAGAAGGCGATCGGGCCCTGGACAACGATGCCGTCCGACGCGCCGGCGGCCATGCGTCCCAGCCAGACCCTGATTTCTTCCAGATAGCCGGCCAGCAGGGCCATGGCGGTCAGCGCGGCCGAACCGATGGCAAATCCCTTGCCGGTGGCCGCGGTCGTGTTTCCAAGGCTGTCCAGCGCGTCCGTGCGCTGCCTGACTTCTTCCGGCAGGTGCGACATTTCGGCGTTTCCACCGGCATTGTCGGCGATCGGGCCAAAGGCGTCGGTGGCCAGGGTGATACCCAGCGTCGCCAGCATGCCGACGGCCGCGAATCCGATGCCGTAAAGGCCAAGGGCCATGTCCTTGAATCCGCCCGGTGCCCAGAAGGCCACGAGGATGGCAACGACGATTGTCACAACCGGGATGCCTGTGGAATACATGCCGACCGCGATGCCGTCGATGACCGCGGTCGCCGGGCCCATTGTGCATTGCTTCGCGATGCCCTTCGTGGGCTTGTATTCGTCGCTGGTGAAGTATTCGGTCGCCTGGCCGATGATGACGCCCGCGAACAGGCCGGCGATAACCGAAATCCAGACGCCATGTGGCACGTATCCAAAGTATGAAAGAAGGGCGACCGCCGGGACGATCAGGACCGACGCGCCAAGCGTGCCGATCAGAAGGGACTTCAGAAGGTTCTTCTGGGTGGCCTCTTCCTTCGTGCGAACCATGAAGATGCCGATGATGGACAGGATCGTTCCGATACCGGCCACGATCATCGGGGAAAGCACGCCGGCCTTGCCAAGCGCCGGGATCGCCGCGCCCAGGGCGGCCGTTGAAAGGATTGAACCGCAGTACGATTCGTAAAGGTCGGCACCCATGCCGGCCACGTCGCCCACGTTGTCACCAACGTTGTCCGCGATCGTCGCGGGGTTGCGCGGGTCGTCTTCCGGGATGCCGGCCTCGACCTTGCCGACCAGGTCGGCGCCAACGTCGGCCGCCTTGGTGTAGATGCCGCCGCCGACGCGCGCGAACAGCGCCTGGGTCGATGCGCCCATGCCGAATGTCAGCATGGTGACGGTGATTTCGACCAGCTTGTCGTGTTCGCCGGTTCCGGGGTGAACGAAGATCAGCCCAAGGGCCTGGAGTCCGGTCTTCATGTTTTCGGGCGTATAGACCAGCTTGTCCAAAATCAGGTACCACAGGCAGATGTCCAGAAGGCCGAAGCCGACGACGACAAGACCCATGACCGCGCCACTGCGGAAAGCGACCTGGAGGCCGCGGTTAAGCGAATGACGGGCGCCCTCCGCGGTGCGGTTGGACGCAAGCGTCGCGGTGTTCATGCCGATGAAGCCGCACAGGCCGGAAAAGAACCCGCCGGTCAGGAACGCGATCGGCACGAAGGGGTTCTGAATTCCCATGAACGCCAGGAATCCAAGCAGCACGACCATGACGGCGAACACGATCGTCACCACCTTGTACTGGCGGCGAAGGTACGCGAACGCGCCCTCACGCACGTACTGGGCAATTTCGCGCATACGTTCGTTGCCCTCGGGTGACTTCCTCATCATCCTGAACAGCACGAATGCCATTACAAGGGCGATCAGCGAAGAGATCGGCGCAACCCACCATACAAGGTCGATGTTTGAACTTTCACCGGTTGCGGCCATGGCCGGAACCGCGAAAATCAGCGCGGCAATCCCGGTCAGGACGGCAAGCCCATGACTGGCGGCATCCTTAAGCAGTCGATTCATCACACGTCTCCAGATTGGGTTCTTTTCAAAATGACGTTGCGTCCAAAGCCCGGCGATTTTCAATCAAAACCGCCAATTTTTCAAGGTTTGCCCAAGTTTGCCATGCACCGCCGCCGCTGGCTTGGGGGAAGCGGATTTTTGCTTAAATTTCAGATTGTTGGGTGGCTGTGTCGGGGTGTCCGGTGGACTGCGCCTGAATCAGACCAGCACGAAAGCCTTGATATAGACGACGGAAGGCGTCAGCAGTATGGTTACCGTCGTCGTTTCGCCATAGGTCACCTGATAGTCGATGCCCTCGGTCAGCAGGTTGCCTTCAATGTCGTAAACCGCCAGGCCGTCGTAAAGTTCCGGCAGCGGCAGCAGCAGTTCGTGGCTGGTGTCTTCGCCACCGGGGCCATCGACGCCCCACGAAGTATCGGGGAAGTCACGGCCGTCCCATGCGGCCACCGTCAGGCGTCCCCGGTCGTCCATGAAAGCAAGCGCATATACGTCGTTCGGCAGTTCGAGCGCGGTCGAGACGTCGCGGGCGAACCGCATCTCGCCAAGGTTGTCGGCAAGCGCCTTCAACGCCGCCCAGGCCGGCTTGGCCCTGCGCACGGTCCCGTCCCCGCCGGTCCAGCCGAAGAGCCCGAAGTATGATTCGTGCGGCCGAACGCCTTCCGTGGTCGGATATCCGTCCCAGAAGGTGTACCACAGGTATTTTTCGACCCCGTCACGGATGGC
>Ga0208458_1001289_pt1 | contig 21295 bp, 24 predicted proteins | sample AD_UKC085_MetaG_FD_184432 | JGI IMG/M metagenome (GOLD analysis project Ga0208458, IMG submission 184432) | Active sludge microbial communities of municipal wastewater-treating anaerobic digesters from USA - AD_UKC085_MetaG (SPAdes) (version 2) | ecosystem: Engineered > Bioreactor > Anaerobic >... | reverse complement strand
TCCCTGATACGGGGAAGGTGCTCACCATGCGTCATCTGCTGGTCGAGGATCAGATGGATATCGAGAAGCAGAATACCTTGCGTAAGCAGAAGCTCGGTGTCGATTACGATGATGGGTTTGTCTATTCGCGTGCGAAGCAGATATGCGAGATCAACAACGAACGAGTCTCTGTCCCACAGGCAGAGGGTCTGGTACAGAAGCTCTCCGCCCACGATATGGCGGCGTTTGAGCAGGGTTTGGCAGACGCCTCGTTCGGGTACGATTTGCGGACTTCTTACGAATGTCCTCATTGCGGAGATGTCAAGGAAGTGACGATTTCGCTTGCCGAAGAGTTCCTTTTTCGAGCACCAAAGAGGAACTATTCTGCAGAAGGTAATGAATCGGCAAGTCAATCTGATTAAGTACGGAGGGTTCTCATTCAACGATGTTGACAATCTGATGAGTGTGAGTGAGCTAGACGCCTACTTTGCTCTTGTCAAACAGTTTGTGAACTACGAAAATGAGAAACGAGCCGAGGCAGTAGAGAAGGCTAGGACGGGACGTAAGCGCAAGTCTTAGTTTACTTTGGTCGTAAGGGGGTTTGAGGGACATGGCAGCAGGCATAAAGCCACCTGTCGGTGGGCCTCAAGCCCCCGTCAATCGTGCAGATCAGTCGGCATCCTTCCTTACGCAGGGAATCGATGCCGGAGCCGCACAGAGCATGTACACGGCTCTGATAGCACTGAAGACTCTTCTGAGTGATGATCTTCCGAATGCAATGAAGAACTTCTCGCCTATTCTGAATCAGATTCAGAAAGACGCAGATGCTACTGCTCAGGCGATCGAGAACACGGCTGCTCGGGCGACTCGTGATATCTCCAAATCTGCCGATCAGTATCAAGCCTCACAGCTATCGCATTGGAAGAGCTTCCGGCAGAGCATGGAGAACATCATCTTGCTTCACGGGGATAAGACGAAGAAGATGATGCGCAACATGTCGGATGAGCAGCGTAGGCTCTACCAGAATCAACTGCAGCAGATGGCAAACGACACCACCAAGCGTACTGATGCTTTGGCAAAACAGGTGTACAACATCCTCTTCCGCACGAGCTATAACGATACCAAGCGAGCATTCCAGATGCAGTTCGACCAGTTCTACGACTTCATGGACAAGAAGTGGAGATTCCAGCAGAAGACCGCTTATGTCATTATGGAGAAATCGCTGGAGGGGATCCGAAAGTTCATCGGGAAGACGGTAGGCATTGTTTCGGATATCCTGAGTACGATTTGGGATGGGTTGAAGAAGGTCGGAGAGTTCATCAAATTCGACATTTTCAAGGCTCTGGGGGATGGCTTACGCAAGGTTTCCAGCATCCTGAAGGCTTTACCGGGTGCTGAACAAGCTCTGAGTAGTTTGAAGCAGGTTCGTGAGGTCATGTCCGACATCACCCGTCGCTTCGGTGTCAACGGGCCGGAGTCGAATCGGTTGCTTGAGGGGTTGTACCGGATCAGCAATCAGTACATCACACTCACGCAGAACGCTACTGCGATGCGGGCCGCAATGGCTGCAGGCTTCCGTGGAGATGTTGTCACTGCCATCACAGCGGATGTGGCACGAATAAGTCAAGCCTACGGGGTTGCTGAGGATCAGGCCGCTGCTACATTTGCTGCGATGCAGCGTACTCTTGGGTGGTCGCAGGGGCAGGGAACACAGTTCTATGCGGCAGCGGATTACTACCTGAACCGTATGGGGCAAGTCTCCGGGGTTGCATCAAACATCAACGACTTGAATGCTTTGCTGATGAACAGCACGGATACGGTTGCCGGGCTGCAATTAGCTTTGGACAATCCCGAAGCAGCACGCAACTTCCAAGGGTTCCTACTCAGCACTTCACAACTCGCTACGCAGGCAGGTGCGAATGTTGGTGGGTTGTGGAACACGATTCTCCAAGGGGCTTCGTATACCAATCCTACAGCCTTGGCGCAAGCAGTGGGTGGCCCCGAAGTCTTCCTCAGTGCTTTGCAGTCCGGTGACGCACAAGAAGCATGGCGGGCTATCATAGATCGTATGCGGCCACTTCTACGCGAGGCATTAGCCGCAGGGACTGAAGAAGAGCGGGCAGCGATTCTACAAGGCTTGTCTAGTCCTTCTGCTTTGGATACCGACATGGCGATGTGGTATCGTGTGATCACGCAGTTTGATGCCATGGGGGCTGAGGCGTGGGATACGGCTGATGCATTCATGGCTGTCGGGGATGGTGTGGACTACACAACTCAGCAAGTGCGGGATTCTCTAACACCAGCAGAGGCACTTGCAAGACAACTGGAGAGTTTCGCCAATAGCATTACCATAGGGAACACCCCGCTTCCTGTTCTGCTCGAAGGCTTGGAGCTATTGGGGGGTCGTCTCGATGTCTTGTCTCAAGGCTTCGGGATGGTGACGCAGGGTATCGACTTCATGTTCGGGCCTCTGGGTGGTGTGTTCACCCCTATTGCATCGTTGGTCACGGCGGTCATGGCTATTGGGGGGATCCTGACGGACTTTTCACCCGAAGAGATGGAATCGTTCGGGGTACTTGGTAGTCTATTCCAGTTCGGGAAGGACACTGTCGAGCAGTACGGGGATCAGATCAAGACATGGCTCTCCAGTATGTGGGATGGTATTCTGCGTTTCTTCGATGGGACGCAGGGGCCTTCACCTTTCCAGCGGCTGATTCAATCGGGTGTAGACTGGATTCAGGCGAATGTACCATGGCTTTTGACGCAGGCTGAGACGATTGTTGGTGAGATCGCTAATGTGCTTACCATAGCGTTCGACCAGCTTACTGATCCATCCAATGAACTTGTTACCACTATGGGAGATACATTCGGCAGGATCCTCTCGACCCTAGCAGATATTGTGGTCATTACTGTAGATGCTGTAGCACCTATTCTTGTGAAGATGTTGGACATGCTGATCAAAGCCTTTGATCGTCCAGAAGTCAAAGCCGGGGTCTCGAATCTGATGGGTGCGTTAGGTGGAGCGTTGGGTCAGGTTGGAGATCAGCTTGCTGTTGTGTTCAATGAACTAGTACCACTGCTCGTGGATGCAGTTAGGACAACCTTTGCGGCTGTGCGCTTGAGTCTGCCGGATGGTGCTTTGACGGATGTAGTGTTGGGTTCAAAAGATCAAGCGGTTAGTACCCTTGTTCTCAACGGTTTGGAGTCGTTGATTCCTGCTGGAGAGCGTGATAGAATGGATGCAGCGTATGCTGCTATGGCATATCGTTCAGGAGTCGGTGAGACCTTCCATAGCAATACACTGGGGTACGAAAATCAGTGGGGTGCTTTAGTAGACCGTGGGTTTAACGCTATGGGTTTAGGCCCCGGAATGCAGGGTGGGGGTTGGATTGAGGTAGCTCCCGGTGAGTGGTGGCGTCCGGAAGAAGGGCTTACTGCGCAGCAGTCGTATGAGCGTTCAAGGGCTCCTCTTGGGGGGTCACCGGTTCTCAACCCGCAAGATACTATTGCCCGAGGAGGGGTTCCTGCATCCTTCCCGCTCAACTACACTCGTGATGATGGCACGCCAGCCGCAGGTCTTCCCGGTTATGGGACGGCGAGAAACAATGCGTCCGGGCAACATAATGGTATTGACCTTGATGCACTGCGTGGGACTCCGGTCTTAGCCCTCGAAGATAGTGTGGTTGTGACTGCTAATTTGGGTGGGGAAACTACTGGGGGCGGAAATGAGTTGTTTTTGCAATCCCTCAGTGATCCTAATCGATACTTTACATTTATGCATCTGGATACGTTGAGTGTTGGTACCGGAGATCGTGTCGCAGCAGGAGATATCTTAGGTACTGTAGGCACGTCGGGGAATGCACCGGAGAACGACCCAATGCTGCACTTTGGTGTATCTTTTGGTGATGCTGATAGTGGTTATGTGGATCCGTTATCTGTCTACAGTGAAGCACAACTTGCACAGTTGTTGGGTAGCAGTTCAGAAGTTCCCCTAGCACCCCCACAAGAGGCCGGAGGTATCATTCTCGATGAAGTGTTAGCTCCGCTTGGGGAGGCCGGGCCGGAGGTAGTGCTACCACTCCCAACGATGGAGCAGATCGCCGCAAAGCAGGATGTAGCTCGTAATGAGATGATTTCCGTGGTGCGGGAAGAGGTGCGCAGACTCGTGGATGCTATCTTCACCGTGAAGGATAGCGTGGAGGGTTTGAAGGAGTCGGATATGGGTGTTTTGCTCGGGAGGGATAGGTAATGCCGATCATTCCGTCTGACCCCTATCATCCTCAGATCCCACAAGCGTCGAACAATGCACACGGCGGGATGTATGAGAGTGGCCATACAACGCAAAACGCTCTGGATGCTGTAGGGTTGGGGAGCATGATCTCCGTAGGGGACTTACCCTTCGTGGATAAGTCTTTGACTACCCTCGGGGTGATCTTCGACTACGAAAACATGTTGAATTTTCAGCGGTTGGTTTTCGTGGAGCCGAATATCCCGGAGACCATCACCGCCAACTACGAAGAAGTGCAGACGATGGGGCGCACAATCCCTCTCTTTGGGTATCGGAATACCTCTGGACGGGAAATCAAACTCACGATTCACTTGGTTGCGGATGTGATGCCTCTCTTGCAGATTACTCAGAAGATCAATTGGTACAAGACGTTTCTTTACCCAAGGGATACTGGTGGGAATCAGCGGCCACCCAAGAAGGTGATTCTAGCTGTTGGAGTCTATACTCTATTGAAAGGGGTAGTGAAGACTGTTTCGGTGTCGTATGACAAGGCACCGCTGGCCGGTTTGAACTTCCCCGGTTTTGGGAATCACGCAAACTTCATTCCCCTTGTGCCGATGTACGCACAGGTTGAGTTGACGATTGCCGAGACTGAAGCGTTTTGGACCGGAGGGCAGATGGATTACGAACAGGCTGAGTTGGATGCACAACTTAGGCTTCCGTTTGCACTGCCAAGTTTCGTTACAGGGGGGCTCCTGTAGCAACATGGACTCCATAAGGGGTCAGAGGAGGAACAGATGGAGATCAGTGTTACGATAGGTGCGACGGCTACTGGACAGACCCCAGTATCTGATGTAGCCTCGATTACAGGGATTGATGCTTGGGCAGTCACAGGCCCAGTAACTATTGCGCACGGGGACAGTGATGTGGAACTTAACATTGCTCCTGTAGATTCGGATGCGGATGTCAAGTTTGTCCTCATCAAGGTGAGTGCCTATCCCGAGACGGTACCCGGTACACCAGATGTATCCTACAAGATTCACGCAGATACAGGAACGCCGATTCCGATGGGAAACTGTCATCTGTATCTAGACAACATGGACCTTGCGTGTGGAGCCGCCGGGTTGGCATTTGACAAGCTCTTCTTCTCGAATGCTCATGCCTCGACGGATGTCACTGTCACAGTCTATGTCGGGTACGTAGCCCTCGCATAGGTTGGGTGATGGCACTCGGGCGTCTGAGTCAGGTTTCGGTACAAACACGTAGCGCGAAGCGTGTTCAGGGGGCACCTTCGCGCTACGCCCAATGCCAGATCGTGACGGAAGGTGGGGTCCAGCGGTTATCCTTCCGCCGGTACGCTGAATTCGATCAGGAGTCCACTGGGGCTACGCAAGTTGGGGTGCTTGCGCCGGGAAGTGAGCATCGGCTGGATTCTATTGCTCGTACCGTCTACGGGGATCCGAGGTACTTCTGGGCTGTGGCCCTCTTCAACCGGTGGGTTTCACTCAACCCCCTGCGGTATGTAAGCGGGGTGAAACTAGCCTTCCCGCCTCTGGTGTACGTTGTAACGAAGATCAGCACTGCGGCATCTCGTTTGTTCTAGCTATTTTGTACTTGTTTGTTTGGGGGTTGTAGATGGGGTCTGTGCTTTACACACCGGATGATAACAAATCCAAGAATCCCCGTCTGCCCTATCTAGAGGTCATTCTCGGAGATATCAACGACCCATCACACATGGTGTTGTCTCGGCCCTCGGGGAGTTCCCCGGCGATCAATGGACCGTCGTACATCACATCTTTCGAGTATCGGAGACGAACGAGGAATTTCAGTGCTGGTGAGTTCACTCTGAACTTGTTCGATCCTACATACGATGTGTTGAATGTCCTGCACTACACACTCAATCAGGATGCGTTGTCTGACGCCCCTCTCGGGAGTATTAACTTCTGTTTCGGGTACTTCGATAACACCGGAGTCTTTCATGGTGTCGGGGTGCCCAATTCTGTGACAGGCTTCGCGTCCTATCTTCGGGGCATTGTCTTGAAGGTGCGGACGAAGGTCTCTCGTAGGGGTTTGAATCTGACGCTGACGGGCTTTGATCTGGATATGACTACTTCAGCGGATTCATTCAGCTACAATGTGTTCAACCCAGAGAGTATTCCTTCAGGCCAGACAGCACACGCCTTTTTCCAGACACAGATGGAGTCGTTGTTTGATGCAAGCGGTGGTGTAGCGATCGAGTGGTCGCCGGAAACATTGGGGCAGGACATACCAGCGACCGAAATCTCTACCTTCCTTGCTTCGGCTCAGTCTACCTACAGGTACCGCAATACAAACACAAACGCAGTTCTATTCCGTAATCTGGCGCAGATCATCGAGGATTTCTTCCTCTCGAAGAATACAGGTGTACGGGTGATTCTCCAAGGGGGGATTTCGGCTAGTGAGTCCAACCCCGCACAAACCTATGTCAAGATCAAGCATATTGCTTCCGATGTGGAGCGCCGGGCGCGGTTCTTTGTTGACACCACGGTAGATGATGAGGGAAGCGGTAACTTTTCGGATGTGGAGTCTTTTGATGTCACGCTCGATGGTTTCACTCCGGCGATGATGGGCTTGGCAGATGCTCGGGCGGAACTATGTGATCCTGAGACACGGGAGTGGCAAGAATCCGAGTTGTCGATGGCTGAGTCAGCACCAGTCACTGTCGGGGATAACGTGCTTGCTCCGGGGTCAGAAGTCAGCCCGTGGCAAACACCGGGGATGGAGAGTGTCTTCGATGCTCAGACAGGGATGCACTATTTGGTGCAGACCGAGACGGATGCTACTCGTCAGTCCCGAGTGATGACAGTGGCGCAGTGGCAACAGATTGTCAAAATGCGGCAGCACAACTTGGGGATCATCCCAGTACAGGCGACAATGCGTCTGCAGTACCCGGAAGCCTCACTGTTGGAGCCGTTCTCCATGGTGGAAGTTTTAACACCAACCCCGAATGGCAGGATGTTCCCATTTGCCGGGGTCTACATGATCACGGATATCAGTTTCTCGTTGGCCCCCGGTGTTTACACCAGTTCGTTGTCTTTGCAGAAAATGGGGCCGATTGAGCGCCCGAAGGAGCCAGCCGTGGAGATGGCTGGAGAGCATGTTGCAGAGAGTAGTGGAGAGTAAATGGTACTTGTAGGTGTGGTAGAGGATACTCAAGACCCCGAGGGTCTTGGGCGTGTTCGTGTGCGTATTCGCCAGCTACACGGAAACATGGCTGTAGCTCTGTTGCCTTGGGCTTGGGTGGGGTATCCGGGGGCTGGGGCCTATGACATGGGGATGGAACTACCTTACCCACGCGGGGCTACTGTGTACGTTATGTTCGAGGAGAATGACATCTCGAAACCGATCGTTTTCGCTGGATGTCGGAAGCGAGTAGCAGAGTCCCAACAATACGGGGAGGTGGGTTCTGAGTGGGGGCCTTCTGATGGTCAGCGTGCGTCCACACAAACCTCTGACCGCCCAGCCGAGTCTACAGAAACTGATCAACCCCAAGTGTTGTTGAAGACTCCGAAGGGTGCTACTATCTATGTGGTGGAAGAGGATGCATTGGAAAAGGTGCGGATTGTTGATCGAGCGGGACAAGTCTTCGAGATGAATAGTCCGGTCTCGGAAGATGCAAACCTCCATAATGCCCAACAGCGTGGTCTTCGAGATGTCATTGATGGTACGCAACTGGACTACAAGACGGATTTGGCAGGAGCAGCATCAATCCGTGCTGTGGACCTTGCAGGCAATATGGTGGAGATGTGGGCAGAGGACGGAGCGGAGCGTGTCCAGATTACCTCCCCGGTCACGAAGAACACACTGCTCTTCGACAAGAATGGTCTCACTCTCACCATTCTTGGTGGCAAGGATGACGGTGGTCTGACGCTTACGATGACTGCAGCGGGGTTGAAAGTAAACGGAAAGTTCCTTGTCACTGAGGAAATGGTTGAGTGGTTGATCAACTACAAGACTTCTCTTACTCAGTCATCACAACCGGGATCCCCTTCCCCGATCTTCCCGGCAGCGTTGTCCGACTTCCTGAATCGAGTAGGGGATTCGATCAATGCTAACGGTGTGAAGACTCAACTGTAGGGAGAGATATGGCATCGTTTCGAGACACGATTTACGACCTGATCAAAGCCAGTCTGCAGAGTGAAGCCTCGGGGCATCAGGCGACTGGGGCTACCCTGAGTGCTATCGAGGCGTTTGCCGGGCGGCTGGCAGATGCAATTGCCAATACAGCGCATTCAGACCTTGCAGGCAAGATCAATGCAGTTTCTTCCGCTGCTCGGGGCTTGGATACGGCGCTCAACACCTTCATGGCCGCTTTTGCTAGTTGGCAACCGAACGGTACACTCGGAGATGCTACTGCATTGAAGGCTGCGTGCGGGGCTGGGGCGGTACAGACGGTTGCTGCCATTAGTACGCTTACCACAGCACTCACGACATTGGAGACTACTATCGCATCATACATCAGCTAAGGAAATGCTGTTGATGCTATACTTTACAGGGGGTGAATCGGGTGGCAGGATGGGCGAGTAGACCAGAAAAACTGTTTCTGTATTTCTATTTCGAGCCTGATACCTATCGGGTGGAAATCCGGAAAGGTACTCGCCATCAAGCAATCGAGTCTCGAATCCGGGTTCTCTGTGGGGTACTGAGCGGGGAGATCCCGATGAGTCCGCTTGTCGGGACACAGTTGCCTGCTCTGGACTTCGAGAAGATGCGTGATTTGCTCCCGTTTCAAGTTGCTCCCGCGATTACAGGGGCTTGTGCGGTTTGCATTCCAGAGATTGTGATTCGGGGCGTAACGGTCGATGAGGACTCAGTTTCCGATCATACTGTGCGGGTGTCCATCACATTTACCTATCGGGAATCTCCCAGCATATCGGAAACGCTGGATGTCTCAATTAGGAACTGGGGGGTACGAGGATGAGTGCGTTTGAGCGGAAAGACTATACAGCTAGGGATTACGATTCGCTCAAGGCGAAACTCATAGCCGACATACAGGTGAAGTACCCGACCTTGAGTCTGGATTTTGCCACGGCTTCGGTGGAAGCGTTGCAGGCAGACTTTGTGCTGTACCCTGCGGATTCTCTACACTACTACATTGATGCTGCGCTCTCTGAGTGTTTTCCAGACACAGCCGTCGAGCGGCAGAATCTTGCCTCTCTCGGGAAGCTCAACGGGTATACCTTGACGGGTCGATCGGCGGCATTGGCGCAAGTGACCTACACTTACACCAAGTTGAATATTGCGGCACCCAACACGGTGACGATCTCGAAGGGGACATCTTTTGCCAGTAAGGATGGTCTGACTTTCACGAACATTCTTGCGCTGAATCTCATAGCAGCCGGTGGGGATTTCAACTTGTATCAGGGTGTGTTCGCTACGGATTCATTCGCGGCGACTTCCTCTCCCGGTCAGCGGTTCACATCCACTCGTCGCAAAGTAGCTCAGAATGTGGCAGTTTCTGTTACAGTTGCCGGGACGGAGTGGACACAGGTATCTGCATTGCTGAATCAGGGGACTGGGCAGTATTACATGGTGCAGTGGAACGGCGACGGCTCCTTCACAATCATCATGGGCGACGGGGTAGATGGAGATATCCCTTCGGGGACCGTGACTCTCGAATACTTCATTACTGACGGAGCGAGTGGTTGTTTGGACATCGGACGCGTAGCGGGGGATTTCAAGCCTCATGCACAGGTCCGTATCGACTACTCGAATGCTACGGCGGCAACGGGTGGGGTAGACGAAGCTGCGATTGAGGATATCCGTGCCGCTATTCCCGCGTATGGGGCTGCACAGGCTCGACTCACAGCTCTTCCCGACTACCAGTCAGCCCTCGAAGCGTATCCGGGAGTGTTATACGCAGCTCTGGAGTACGACCCTGTGCTGCGGCGCTCCATCGCGTACCTGCTTGCTGATGGGTATGGCAGCCTTTCGGAAGACACATTGGCTGAGATCGACCGATACTTCTTCGAGAAGTACCAACTCGGGAACTCGTTGATCTTCAAGAATGTGGAGCACGTTAAGGCTACTGTGGCGTTGGAAGTGGCCCTCGTCAACTCCATGAAGCATGATTTGGCGAGTCGGAAGACATACATTTCGGATATGATCGATCGGTTCTTTGAGCCTCAGTCGGGCGATACCGTGTACAACCGTGTGGGAAAGCCGGTTCGGCTATCCGATTTCTACGAGATGCTTTCCAACATCGAGGGTGTGGCTCATACTACTGTTTCGTGTTTCACTCGGGAACCGCAGATGACGCACAAAACATGGTCGGATGCTACGGGGACAATCTATCTTCCGACGAAGGGGTGGGGGATCCGCCCTGCAGTGGGTTTGACCAAGAAGACCCCGACCCAGAATCGGGCATTGGTGCCGGGTGTTGGTGGGTTGCAAGGTACGCAGATTGCTCAGGAGCAGCGTATCTCTCGTGTGCTGGCATCTACTTCCCGGCTTACGGCTGGGAAGCGGAGTGCTATTACTCGTGTCGCGGGTGGTTCGTATATATCTGACGACTGGCAGCTTCAGCCCATCATTGTTCCGATAGATCGGCTGAAGATCACCCTATCGAATGCCAACCGCAGGTACGCTTGGGGTTCGTGGTACCAAACTCCTACAGGAGAGGTGCCTACACCTTTCCAATCTCGTGATGCCGAAACTGGAGTGGCTACAGCCCACTTCGTTGTGACCCACACCATCGACGGTGTGGAGTACCCCGATTCGGCTGTCGGGTATGTAGGTAAGGTTTTCGAGGTGGATTCAGGAGCCTTCATGTTCCAGCTTGAAGCCACGTATGTGACCCCGGATGACCCAGTGGCCCTGACACAGTACCCACTCACTGTGGATACTACCGTCTACACGCTTTGGAAGTACCCCTACCGTCATTTGCGGGCCGGGGGTGTAAAGTGTGATGTCACTACTACTTTGACTACATATACTCTGACGGATGATGGGTACGGTGGGTTGCTGTCCGAAGGGGTACAAGTTGGGTATATTGATTACGATACCGGTGATCTGCTTCTCACTACCAGTAAGTTTCTTGGGGGAGTAACAGCAGTCCGGGCCGTTATCGCGTATTACTTGTTCCCGAATCGTGCCGGGGAAGTTGCTGAAATCATCTTGTCTCCGTATGTCGGGGATATCCCGGTGGGCAAACAGGAGTTCTGTACTCTATCGGATGTGACGCTAGAGGTCACCTATGAGTAGCATTACCAAGAAGTTTGACTACCTAACAGCGGAGCGCAATCTCGACGGGACAATCAATCTTACCGTGTCCTTCGTTGATAGTGGCGGGTTGTACGACGCGTATGTCATTCGCCGCAAGGAGATCGAGTTTCCCACCTCGGAAACGAATGGGTGGGGGATTGACTCCGGGGCAGTAGCAGGGGGATTGACACTTACTCTTCTTGATGACGAGGGTATTGTTGACGGTGTGGTCTACTATTACACACTGTTCTTGCGTCTTGCGGTCGGGGGTACGTACATCATTGCCGGACAAGCCTACTGTATGGGGTTAGTCCCGGAGTTCACATCGGTATCAGATGATATTGTACCTGATGCTTTACAGGGCGAGAGTACGATCACAGCTCGGGATACAGTTGGGTTTTTCAAGACCGCACTCCTCGATCCAGTCTTCGGTGAGATCGAAGCATTGATCCGCAACATGGTCCCGGATGTGGATCGGTGTGATCCCCATGTTCTTTCCTTTCTCGTGCGTATGTTGGGCTGGTGGCCCTCTCCGGTTATGGAGTTGGGGGCGTTCAGGACGCAGGTGAAGAGTCTCCCCACACGTTTTCGTAACAAAGGGCAGATCGGGGTATCACTGGACCTCCTCGAAGAGGTTTCCGGTGTCACTTGTGGGTTGCATACCTACGATAACAACATCCTGATTTCAAACACCATCGACAACCAGCGGATTTTGGAAAAGACCATCTTTGGTGTTGGAGACGGGGTTACCGATACTTTCACCTTTTCTGGCACTTACCCGATTGTTCGGGGAACCGTGGTGGTCACCAGTAATGGGGTAGACCTTACTGATGACTGTTCGGGGGTACTCCGTACTGCTACGGGGGTTGCCGCCGGGACAATCGACTACGACAACGGTGATCTTTCGGCTGTATTTCCCGCTGGGAGCATCCCACCGAACGGGATCCCTGTTTGGGTGGACATGTATATTCAGTGTAGTGTCTTTTCTCTCACGGACCCGGAGCTGCATACTCGGATGGAGTACATCGGGGATCGCATGATGTATTCGCTTTCACACAATCCAGAACATGCGCAGACTGGCTCACGGTGCAATGTCTATCTATTTCTCCATCTTGAAGTAGGGGAGGAAGGAATCGTTAGCTTTTCGGACTCCTATGATAAACTCATAGTAGATGATGTCGAGCGTAAGACTCGGGTATTCTGGCCGCTAGGACTGGACACCCGCTGGCACTTGATGGATCGTGTCGTAATCTCCGACATCCACGATATAGCTGCGGCGCATCTGCCGCTCGAACAGGAAGCGGGGGTATTTGATGGGAGCTGAGATCAGGGATTGGTATCGTGGTTCACTTTATCGGGGTGACTCACTCCTTGTTCGAGGTGTGTGGACAACGGGATCGACCCCGAGTATAACGCTCACACCGGGTGTGGGTAAGGTTGCTCGGGTGACAGACCTTATCATCACGATGTCTGATGATCTGGACATCTCTCCGAATACGCTTGACCTGTCGGATTGGGGTGGTGCTGCCGTTTCACTGGCGTCGATTCTGGAGGTGACAGCGGTTTCCACCGAAAGCGAAGGTCGCATCATTGATGGGAACAACTATCACTGGTGCAAAATTCATTTTCATCCGTTCCTTGTTTTGGTGCAGGCAGACGGAGATACGTTTACGGTGTCAAATTCTGGTGGGGAGACTGCAGCGATGCCTAACGGGTCTCTGTACATCACAATCGTCGGCCATGAAGTGGCCGCTGCGGATGATTAGGGGGCGATATGGCAGCTAAAGGAACGCCAGAACAGCATCTTTACGGATCACCTGTCTATGCGGGTCGTCCAGTGGATGAGATTGCTATTGAGGTAGTGATTGCAGCAGGGGAGTCGGTATCGGAGACATTCGACTTCTACAACTTCAAGACCTTGAGCTTGGAGATCCCTGCGACTTTCACTGGTGACACGATTACCTTCCTCGGGTCCATGGAGTACACGGAGGATGCTACGCACATGCTGGACTGCTACAACGGTAACAAAGGGGAGATCAATATCAAAGTGGTTCCCGGTTCCATTTGCAATCCTGAAGACGGCCAGCTTTACGGCCTGAAGAATATGCGGTACCTAAAGCTACGTTCTGGCACTTCTGGGACACCTGTTCCACAAGCGGCTGCAGCCACCATCCGTATTTCACGGTTGGGTTAGGAGGATGAAAATGTCGCGTGGGTTGATGTTGATTGCACTCGTCATGTTTGTGTTCGGTTGGTTTTCGAGTTTAGGTGCTGCCGACAATACCGGGTTGCCTCTGTACGATACGGATCGAAACCCAGTCACTACTGGCGTATATCTTGGGGATTCGTTGCCGGGGATTCGGTGGATACAAGTTGACTCTACAGGTGTCCCTATTGTAGCGATCTCTGGGGGAGCCATCTCGATTGATTCCATGCCCTCGATGACTGTGGCTGTAGACTCGATCGTTTACGTCACGTCGATAGGAAGCATAGTCTCTACAGTTACCACACAGGAAGAACGTCTATACCCATACTTCATGAGTGGGATCGTGGACTCTACCATGGTAGATTCACTCTATTCCTTCTACTTCCCTACTGTGTCATTCTGGCTCCGAAATGCATCATCAGCAGACACTTTGTATGCTTCGTGGTGGGGTCCATCATTCCCCAGCAGTTACATCACGATTCCGCCGTTGTCTTCCCTCGGATTGGAGCACATTGCCCGGCCCGACTCTCTGAATGGGCTGTACTTGGACTCTTCCGTGGATAGCCTGCCGTGGGAGCTGATTGTGCTTTCCGACTCTCTATTCGTTCCTGTTGTGCCGTAGGGGGTGAATGATGAAGAGAATTCTTACCGGTTTGCTTCTCATCTTCACTTCTCTGTTCATGACAGGAATGTCCGGCTGGACACCCGCCCCATCAACCGGCGGGGAAACACCTGAGATTCCAGACTCTCTGGGAACAGTTAAGATCGTTGCTGACACCTTGAATTGGACAGAGGCGTTCGGGGGGACCACGACCCTCAGTGGTGGGGTCTGCCTTGTGTACTACCCGGACTCGTCCTACGAGTACCAGCCCTTCAACGGGGGGTCGTCCTATCAGTGCCCCGGACTCTCGCATATCTACTCCAATGTCTACGTGAGTTCAGGCTTCAAACTGACGCAAGTGACCATACGTCTGAACCTGAGTGCTGCACGAACCTTCAACTTCCGAGTGTATGGTACTGAGAATTTGGGTGGAGGAGCGGCGCTGTTTGATTCTACTGTTTCGTTGGATGGGGCAGCTTACGACCAAGAAATTACATGGTACCCGGACTCGCTAGAAGTCTACAACGACAGCATCTCAGTCGAGATTGAGGACGAGTGGGGGCAGACATTCTCGCTGCCATACGATTCCGCAGCAACCCCGATATCGAGGACATACGCGAAGGACTTCGAGGGAACCTTCTCCCCCATAGAGAGCATCGATCCATCTCTCTACATCAGCGGTATCGAGACTTCTCCGGCCACAGTTCCTGTCGAGGTGGGCTACATTGGTCGAGTGATGGGGGGCTTCTTCGATCTCGGTGTGTACATACCGAATCTGCAATCTGATACCCTGTCCGTTGGCGTTTTCCAGCCAGCGAACATCGTGAACGACGGGGGTAGTATGTGTTCGGAGGGAATCTCCGTACTAACCGATACCTGCTTCACTTCTTCGGGTGATATGTTTGTTGTGATCAACGGTTTGATTACTGAGTTTACGCCAACGCCATAAAGGGGTTGTAGATGTCAAAGTGGCTTTGTTTGTTGATGTGCGGCGCAGCCTTGGTGTGGGCTGCACCTCAAAACAACTCAATCCAGCAGCAGAGTTCATGGAATGGCTGGGGTGGGCTTGTTGACTGGAGCTTCCGAAGCCTACGTATAGGATTGGCTCTACAAGACTCTCTCCTTGAAGATGGATGGCTGCTCGCAGACAGTATTCTAGTGACTTACTTGGAAGCCGACTCACTGCACGTAGAACAGTACGGGTCTGTCACGTTCAGGGCAGTCACTGACAGGATATGGGGAGTGTGGGAATGAAAAAGGTTCTATATACTCTTCTTTTCCTAACTTCTGCAGCTATGGCTCTTACTATAGTAGAGCTTACAGCTTCTCATACCGGCCCTCAACCCTATCCTCAGATATGGCAGGGACAGGTTGATGATACGGTGATGGTTGCGATTCCGGACTCTGTGACCAAGATTTTCATGATGGGTAACGAGGTTCAAGTTTGTGTCGTTGGGGACTCGATAATGTGGGTGTGGTCAGCATCGAAACGTACTGTCCATATCGGGGCAGAATGATTGATGCTGGTGTGCTTGTCAAGATACACTTCAACAGATAGAGAGGTAGGCTCCGTGTAGCCTAGTAGGTTTCAACCATGAATACCAGAGAGGTGTGTACAAACGTGAAGGGGCTAACAGTAACTCTGACTCTCTTATTGCTGTTGGGTGTATTCATGGTCCCTGTGGCTTTTGCTCAGTCGGAGCAACCGGGGGCAAATTCGGCGCTTGCTGTGTCACCGGGGATGTCTATCACTATTTCGTTAGTGACTCTCGTGAACATCTTGTTGACTGCTGTGAGTGTGGGGATGTGGATTCAGTCGCAGAAGGAGCACAACAAGGCTCTGAAGAAGTTGTTTGATCTATCAGATGCACACGGAGACCGGCTGCTTGCTTTGGAGATGGATGCTGTAGGGAGAAAGCCTCTTGAACAGTGTACGCAGCGGTTTCATGCTATCGAGGAGGTTCAAAAGGATTGTCTGTTTCCGAAACTCGATCCGAGTGAGTTTGTGCGTAAACCTAGCTCCGGTCGGTAGTGTCTGATGCTATACTTCTATGCCGGGTGCGTTGGTCATGTGAGTGGGGTATCCCACTAAGAAGGGGGAGACATGCGTAGGTTTCTAGGGTTGATGTTGTTGGTTATGGCTGTGTCTGGAATTGCTCTGGCACAGGAGGGGCGTTCGTTCGAGGGTGTTACAAAGGTTGACACCATCATAGGGCACCTCGGGATTTTCGACTCTCTGCGTGGAATATACTCCAAGTGGGAGATCGCTACATCTGGGGACACAGTTGAGGTTTCGGTTCCGGGTCTGTTGGAGGTTGATGCTGGTGATGGTCTGATTCTCACTGGCCCGCTGAGTCTGGACACTCTGACGGTTAGCAATTGGGTCGATGCAACACTCGGTCTCTTCGGTAGTGTACAGGTGGATACCACGATCTCTACAGACTCTCTGTATGCTCGGGATGCTTTGATTACGGATATCAGGGCAGATTTGTGCAGTGTAGATAGCCTGATCACTTCCCTGTTTATGGATGTAGGCAGCTCTCTCACTACGGTGAACCTGACTGCTACTGGTACTGTTGATCTCGGTGGTGCCACGGATACGCTGACTTGGATTTGCTTGAGTCCTGCGGATACGGTTCGTGCTATCATCATCGACGGTTCCATCCGTCTCATTGATCTGCCGTAAGTAGTGTCGGATACGGGGGGGTGCTCAGGCACCCCCCAACCCTTCGGGGGTTGTACTTGGATTACTCACATTCCTTTTGTTCTGTGGGGGCTTCACAGTTTCTAGCGTGGATGTACGGAGGCCGTGACATGCACGACCTCTCACCATATCTTGCTCTTGGTGTCGGGGACGAAGCGTGGGATACGACACCCGTTCCTGTTTCTACAGATGCCACTGCACTGACGAGTGAGTTCTATCGAGTCCCCCCCAAGCATTGGATGTCTTTGGATACTACGTTGTACGATTTAGGCAAGATTCTCTATTCAGCTACGGATACGGAAGTCTATCGTTTTGTCGGAGAGTTTGATGGCCGGGTTCTTACCCTCTACAAGGAGAGTGGTATCTACATCCGAGAATATGGCCTGTTTGTCAATGCTTCCTCGGATCCGAATTCGGGTTTGTTAGTGGCCGTCGTTAGACATTCCCGGTGGTGGTGGAGTGCCAATATGTTCCTGCGGCGTGAGATGATTCTCGACGTTCGGGGTTAGAAGGGCGGAAATATGGCTGATGTCTCTGCATCGCTTTTCAATAAGGCCAAGAACTTCATTTGTGGCATTTTCCAGCAGGGGAAAGCACCCATCGATTCGGATATCAACGATTCGCGTCAGTCGCTTTTCAGTCACATCGAGGATTTGGGGCGCGTGGTTGGTGTGGAAGGATGCATTGGCACCGGGTGGCAGGTCATTGCTTGGCCCTCAATCCCGGCTAACAACTTCGGGCTGACTGCCGGGTATGCTTGGCATCAGGGGCTGCGTTGCTATCTCGCAGAGACTTCAGGGCGAAGGCCGGATACTGGTACGGTCTCGAACTTGAATCTTTCATCTGTAATTTCGTCCGTACAGGCGTTGGTGTTGGCTGATTTGCGGGCGAACTTCACCATTGACGAACATATAGGCAAGACTTTGGCTGTCTGGAGAAAGACAGGTGGCCCGGTCTTGACCTACACGATTACCACGAATCAGGCTACGACTATCACAGTCTCTCCCGGTGACGACATGCTTAGTGACGGGATTTCCGAACTCGACCACTACTGCATTCTCCCCAGCACGCCCGCTGGATCAGACCGAACTGATCTCGTGGTGTTGAATGTGTACACGGACGAGGTTTCTTCGACGGAAGACGAGTCGATTGCCCATACTATCGGTGGGGTGTACGAAGGAGAGCGTCGGCTAAAGATCAGGACCGTCGTTGAGGTCGTTGAGGGGGTTGATCCTGCGGCACCGTTGTCCAGTTTGCCTGCCGATTATGTGGATATGCTGGGCAACAGTCACTCGTATCTGGCGTTGGCGACGATTGCTCGTTTCGTTGGGGTTACTACAATTTACACAGCTAACATCACTGATCTTCGCACCCCGTTCTATGCTCTGAATCAGTACCTCCCACTTGCGGGGGGTACGATGCTTGGTGACATCGATATGAAGGCACAAACGATTACAGGAGATGCCGCTGAGATAGACTTCGATGCCGGGGATGTAGTGGTGGACAACGATGTTGTGGCAGCACAGCATGTGGTTGTGGACAGTGATGGAAATGAAATCGTTTATCTTGACTGTTTGAACTCCACAAGTTTCCCTCCCGTACCAGTTGCGCAGATCCGATCTCGTGCTGATGACGAGTTGGCACGTATCCAAGCCAAGTATCCTAAAGACTCTGATGACCTTACAACGAAAGAGTATGTAGACGAAAATATCAATTCGCATACGCACTCTCAGTACCTGACCCGTGACTCCATCAACATGAATTCGATCTCGAACCTCACGGATTTGTGCGAGCTGGCTTACGGGGCAGGGCATACCTATCTGGCGACCACCGAATATGTAGATTGGGCACATGGATTGGCAAACCCATTTCTGCGTGTTCAGGTACAGTACAGTCCGACAGGTGGGACATTCCCCGATATGTGGGTAGACGCGACGGGCGTGCTGGACTGGGCCATCGTGGACGAGGACACGATCCGTATCTTCAACGGGAGTGCCACAACGATTGCCGGAAGTCGGATTCGTGTGTGTGCGATGTTGGTTGACTTCCAGTTGGATTCCTATCTCGAAGACACTCTGATTAGTGGACTGTTTACCGAGAAGATAACGGTTTCTGTTTCGTAGGGGGTTGAACATGACGGTTCAGATTAAGGTGCGTAAGGGCAGTGTGCGTCCCATCCATGAGGCGAAGGATGCCACACCGCAAGCTCAGACTGTAGAAGGCCTCGAAGCTCTAGCTGAGGCAGAAGGCATTGACCTCGGGGATATCTCGCGGGATGAGTTGCTGGTTGGTATCGGTGTGGAGTACGAACATGGCTCCCGGTTGGGTGAGGATGTGAATGTCACGAAGGATGAAGATGGGCCAGCGTTGAAGATCGCGGTTGCACATCTGCGCGAGATTCCAGACTATTACACTCGATTGGCTGCTATGGAAGCTGAAGCCAAGGCTGCTGTTGATACTGGGGATACCCCACCCGAGGATGAACTACCTGTTGAGGAGCCGCAGGTGGAAGGTCGGAGACGTAGAGTGCAGGGGCTGTCGAGGTAAGACATGGCAGAGCCCACTCCCCCCACGATATACATCACTGTAGGGGATACACTGTATGGTTCGGAGGTGGGGGACAATGCTGAACAGTCTGCGTGGACCCTTACTGACATCATCGAGTCCCGAGAGATCAGGGATCGCGTAGAAGTGGGGTATGTGTTGTTCTCAGCCTCACAGAGAGTGCGTGGCACGGAGATACCTGCTGATCCGTACTTTGACGATGACGGTGACCCCACAACGCCGGAGATGATGGTAGAAGAAGGGTTGGCTGCATACCTCCGTCAGGTCGGGGCGAATTTGTTTGTGACCGAGGGTGGTGGCTCTGCTGAGGATTGGGAAGCCAAGTCATTGGCACAGAAATGCCAATGGATTTGTGAGTACGATGCACCAGCACCATAGTTGGTGAACGGGGGTTGACAACATGATGCACTGTGAACATGATCTTGTAGCTCGAATTGGTGGTGAAGCCGATGTCTGGCTTCGTGACCCGGATGGTACACGGAAGTACATAGGGCGGTTCCACAACATCGTAACGGATCAGGCGCGGGAGCGGATTCTGCGTACTCTGTTGCAGACTTCCTCCGGGGATAAGATTTCGAGTACCGCATACATGAAGAAGGTGGCGTTTTGTTCAGGGACAATACCCGCTGATCCTGCTTCGGATCCGATCGCAGATGTAGAGGGGTATGCGGATGTCGGGGCGTTGGCAAACATCGTTTCTACGGCTTCTGCGGCCTCGGGGACGATCAGTGCCTCGTGGGAGAATACGGGGATGGCGGCGGTTACCATCAAGTACGTGGCGTTGTGTTATGCGGAGTCCACTGCTGCCTCGAACATCTACGCCATGCTACGCATCTCGGATACTTCAGTGGCTATTGGGCAGACACTGGATGTGACTTACGTGTGCCAGATCAACTTCGGTACTTATACAGAACCGATTTCGTAAGAGGGGGGTATCATGGGTCGTGAAATTCGGGTGCCACAAAGTCATTCTAGGAAGTCTCCTGTCCGTGAGGCTGTCGAGAGTGATACAACTTATCGTATCGTAGTAGGGGAAAAGGGGAACGAGCAGGGCCACATCGAGTATCTTGACGATGGTACGACTGAAGATCAGGCGAAGAAAGAGTTGCGTAAGGCTTTGCGTGCATACGTCGGAGATGGTTGGGGTCGTGTAGAATACGATGTAGACGGTACTGGCTGGAGAAAGTTAGGAGAGTCTAAGCGTCGGGTTGTCGAGAGTGGTGCCGCTGATCTTATCGGATCAGGAACTCTACCTAACAAGTATTATGTCTCGCATCACGGAGATTTCCAAGTCTTACGCAATGGTAATGAGTTGGATTGGGCTAGTGAAGACGAAGATTTATCATCTAGGGTGACATTTGGTAACGGTGGTGAAGACGGGGTTTTTGATACTTTTGATGCTGCGTTAGAAAAGGCTGAGTCAGTTGCAGAAGGTATTTCTGAAGACGCTGACGATCTTCGTTCTGTCATAATCGAAGACCATATTTCAGGTGTAATATATGAAATCATATTAGTGGCTTACCCCACTAAGTTTGGGTATAAGTTTGAGGTGGAAAGGTGGGACGATACTCGTTTTACTCGGGAGAAATTGGGGTCTAAGTTCGAGTCTAAGCGTCGGGTGGTCGAGGAAGTTTCTGCTTCGCAGATTCCTGTTGATGAAGTCGTGGCTGAACTGAAAGACATCCGTGATGATATGGCTGTTACCCCATCTGAGGATGGGATTGAATCTGAAGACGACTTCATGGATGTTCGTCTACAGGTGTTGGACGA
>Ga0208458_1001281_pt1 | contig 21433 bp, 13 predicted proteins | sample AD_UKC085_MetaG_FD_184432 | JGI IMG/M metagenome (GOLD analysis project Ga0208458, IMG submission 184432) | Active sludge microbial communities of municipal wastewater-treating anaerobic digesters from USA - AD_UKC085_MetaG (SPAdes) (version 2) | ecosystem: Engineered > Bioreactor > Anaerobic >... | reverse complement strand
TTCACGCGACGATAACCGGTTGCAGAACTCGACCGCATCGAACCAGCTTACATTCTCAACCGGACAGTTATCGCCGCAGTTCTTGAAACTGGATGGGGATGTCCCCATCACAGCCTTCCACTCGCCCTGCGTCACCTCGGTTGCCTTCAACAGAAATGATCTGCTTATAGTCACACGCGTCTGCGGCCCTTCATCGTCGTACCGGCCAGACTCGCTGGACGGCGAACCCATCACGAACGTCCCCGCCGGTATCCGCACCCAGCCCGCCATCCCGGCAAAACCACGCTTCAGTTCCACCGACTGGCGAACCGTCGCGCCGCCCGCGACCTCGAACGTCTGTTCATACTTTTCGTATCCGTCGCGTTCCACCACAAGGCGGCACTGGCCTCGCGGCACGGATACGGTCCACGGACTTGCGGGCGCCGGAAGCCCGAAATCACGCACAAATCCCTTCTGACATTCCAGGCGGCTTTTTGCGCCGTCCGGCTTGCCCGATATCTGGATCTGGCCAGACGACAACATCAGATCAAACTTCACAATTTCCGTCGCATCGGCATATACCCGCACCGACTTTTCTTCCGTGTCGTAGCCCGTCATGCTGACAGATACGCGGTATTCACCGGCAGGCACCGGAATTGGACGCAGCGGAAGCGACGTCGCAGACTTGCCGTTTGACCCAAATTCCTTCGGCCCGCTGATATCGACCCGCGCACCCTTCGGAGTACCTTCAACAGACAGGTACCCGGCCTCGGCCTTCACCGGTGGCGGCGCGTCACCACCACCGAAGCCGCCACCGCCACCCTGAACTTCCGGAGGCGGCGGAAGCGCCCCGGGCATTTCAGTCGGCCCTGACGGCGTTGGCCCCTTCCGCCCGCTTAACTGCGCGGCAAAGCGGGCGATACCGGCCTTCAGGCCTTCCTCGTCGCAATTCAGGTCGGCGACTTCGGCGGCCTCCTCGGACGCGGCGGCACGCAAATCGTAAAGCGCGCCTATAATCGAGCACTTGCCGCCGACCTTCCAGATCGTCACGTTAAGGTTCTTGTTGGCTGCCGCTTCAAGGCCAAGCTGAACACGGCATCTTTCGTCGTAACAATCCTTCTGCGATTCCAGCTTCAACGCCACCATCGCATCCTTCAACTGACTTTCCGGAGCCGTCTGGTAAAGGCCGCCCATCATCAGGCGCACCCCAAGGTATTTGGTCAGGCGCTTCATCGTGACTTCGGACAGCTTGAAACCGTCGATCGCGATGTCGAACACCGCCACCACAGGCTTCGGTTCGGCCGACTGGGCGGGCGCCCCGGACGGAATCACGGCCAGAGCCACGGCAAGCATCAGGAAGGAAATTCGCAGGTTCATCGGCAACCTCTTCGACAGGAAACTGGGTCGGACGATGTTTTATACCATAAATGGATTCGCAGCGGACGATCGTAATCCGCCCATACATGTACGGGCGAATGAAAATTCGCCATCCCCAGCAACCCGATCCGTACGGGCGAATGAAAATTCGCCCGCTTAAACGATGCGGGGCACCGTGCTTGTTCGCAGCGGGCTGATGTAATCCGCCCGTACAGGGCACGAACTGGCGAACGATTGTAATCCGCCCATGCAAGGCACGAACAGTCGGACTAGCCCATGCGCCAAAGCGCCAGGGGCAGCGGCTCGACCGGAATTTCACCGGCCATGAAGTATTCCGGCTGGCGCGACCAGATCCGGGCATTTGGATACTTTCTTACCTGCTGCAGTTCCTTTGAGCGCAATTGCCCGGTCCACTTCACCTCGACGGGAAAGAATCGACTTCCCTCCACCCAGGCGATATCGACCTCGCCGGCCGCCTTGATGTAGAACGTCGGGAAATTCCGGGCCACGTGCGAAACGGCGACACTTTCGGCCAGCACCGAAGACGCCACGGAATCGGAGACGTCTGCCAGAATGCCGTCGTGATAAGGATCCCCTGACGGATCCAGCCAGTATCTTACCGCGTGACGGATGAACGGATCCCTGAAATGAAGCTTGCGCGGCTTCCGCGGCGCCTCGACCAGCTTGTCTTCCAACAGTGCCGGCTGGATCAGCAGCACGTCCATTGATGCAAGAAGCGCGACATAATCCGCCACAGTCTGCGGATGTTCAATCGACATGTCCCTGGCAAGATTGTGCCACGAGAGCTGGCTGCCCTGGTGACGAAGGACGGACGCCAGAATTTCCTTTAAGAACGCCTCCTGCCGGCCCCTTTTAACGAAATCACCGCGAATCCAGTCGCTGTACGTCCGCAATGTTGCGGGCAATATGGAACCGTTAATTTGCAGGTCGTTGATTGCAGTCAGAAAGCCGCCATGAGCCATATACCTTTCAAATTCCTGAAACAGTCTTGAAACAAGACCGGGAGGAAGCGGTTGACCATGAATTCCACCATCATCGACAGTATTTCCGCCCGGGGCGGCGTCCATCAGGACCGCTTCTTCAGGAGCAATGGTGTTCTTAAGCAATGCCGCCTGGCGAAACGACAGGGGCGTGACAACGAAATCGACCTTTTCCGCATTGCCCCGCCGACCGGGAAATCGCAACCGCGCTTCCTGAATCAGCACAGAATCGGAACCGGTAAGAACCAGTTCCACGTTCATCAGGTATCCCGCGTCGGCAAGGAACTTGATTCCCTTATCCCAGTCGCGGATATAACCGACTTCATCCACGATTACATACTGACACGAGGTCCGGTTTTGAAGGTGCGCCGTAACAAGGTTGACCAGGGTGTGATGGTCGTCGATAAGCTCGCCTGTAAAAAATGCGATATCGACCGGATTGACGCCGTCATGCATAAGCCGGCGCATCCACTGTTTCAAGGCAGTCGTCTTTCCTATCTGACGCCCCCCGGAAACCGTATATACGCCCGGCGTATCGACGGGAAGCTGGTCAAGCAGAGGGGACTGAAACACAAACGGCTGCCTTGACAGATACCGAAGGTGCGGATCCATCAAGTGAAACGATCCCACGCCTTCAAGGTGTGAATTATGTGCGAGAAATCTTGGATCCATGATTTTGAACATCCATCAGTGATCAAATTTGATCATTCACCATTATCCAAAATTCGCTTTTGCTGTCAACTATTTGAACTAACTGGCTTTACTCAGGCTGCCCACGCACATCGCGGACAATCCGGAAGCCTGTCACGAAGTCGATGGTGTCAGGAGTCACGGCGTCCCGATTCGCGATTTCCAGATCCTTGGGGCCGGACCGCCACGAGCCGCCACGAATCACGCGGTACGCCGAATAATCCACCATTCCCTGGATGACCGGGGTTCCCGGGGCGGGCGCCCACCGGTCGGCCACCCATTCCCAGACGTTTCCGGCCATGTCGCAAAGGCCGTCCGGCGAATTGCCAGGCGGCCGCGAACAGACCGGCCATGTGGCGCCGGTTCCACATCCACCGGTCTGGCCGGACACCATTATCGCCCTTTCGCACGAAGCATCGCCCACAGCCCACGGATACGGATCGGCGCGCCCGCCGCCGGAAGCGGCATATTCCCATTCGGCCTCGGTCGGCAGGCGGCCCCCCGCCCACTTCGCGAAGGCCTGCGCATCGTGCCAGGAAACGCACACCACCGGCTGGTCACTCAGACGGAAACTGTCCGGAAGACGCCCCCGAAACACATCGCCCGTGGTCCTCTGGTGACACGTCTCGTCGTCCCAATGCAGCTTGCAGGCACCATCGGCCACGCAAAGCAGGTACTGCCCGTTCGTTATTTCAGTCGCCGACATTTCGAACCGAAGGCGCCCGGATGCACCGGAACCAATGGGGACGGCCTCCGCGCCCGGCTTGTCCGCAACTTCCGGGGCCATCCCGACCTTGACCCACCTTATTCCGTTCTTGTCCACCTCGGCGGTTGATGCGGCACCGGCCGCCCCGACAACCAGAACCAGAGCAGCCACCAATGTTGCAGTCATCGACATGTTCATGTGCATTCCGTGACAATCACCTTGCCGTTCGGACAGGGCGGAAGCCAAAATCCGAACTTGCCATGTTCGGAACCCGGTTGAAGCGGTTGGCGGCCCTCATCTGGTCAGCCGGACAAAACCACGATCCACCGCGCATGACGCGCCTGGATCCCGAGTCGCTTCCGGACGGGTTGCCTGTTGGACTTGCTTCATAGTAAGACGCGTCATACCAGTCCGACACCCATTCCCACGCGTTTCCGGCCACGTCGCAAAGGCCCTGGGCCGTATTGCCCGACGGCCTGGAACAAACCGGCCACGTCGAAATCCGCCCGCAGCCCTGGGAACCGTCGGCGAAAACAACCCTGGTGCAGTCCGGAGCCCTGTCGCCCCATGGGTATTTCTGATCCCTGCCGGCGCTTCTTGCCGCGTATTCCCATTCGGCCTCGGTCGGCAGGCGGCCCCCGACCCATTCCGCGTACGTCGCGGCCTGGTTCCAGTCGATGCAGACGACAGGCTGGTTGTCGTTACGGAAGGACGCGGGAAGACTGCCCTTTTTCCAATCCGTCCCATCAAAATTGAAGCAGGCGCCGTCATCCCAGTGCGGCCTGGTGCACACACCGGCATTGACGCACTTCCTGTACTGCGCGACGGTGACCTCGGTCGCCGCAATCTCGAACGTCCCCACGGTCACGGCGTGAACCGGTTTTTCATCGCGCGTGCCCCTGTTTGATCCCATCCTGAAAGTACCGCCCGGGATTCGCACCCATCGGATGCCACTTCCGGCCACGTCCCCGGTTCCGACGGGAAAGCGAACCAGTTCAACCGACCTTGGAACGGTCGAACCGCCGGCCACATCGAACGTTTCGTCGTACGTGCCATAACCGTCGCCCTCGACGACCATGCGGCACGGGCCCCTTGGAACGGTTACCGTCCAGGGACTTGCAACCGATGGAAGGCCGAATTCACGATCGAATCCCTTCTGGCACTGAAGGCGGCCTTTCGCGCCCTCCGGCCTGCCGGAAATCTGGATCTGGCCAAACGACTGAACCAGATCGATCTTCACGATTTCCGTGGCGTCCCAGTGAACCCGAACCGTCCTTTCTTCGGTGTCATGGCCGTCCATGCTTACCTGGATTCGATACTCGCCCACAGGAACCTGAATCGACCTGACCGGTAACGAGGTTGACGCGGTCCCTTTCGAACCGAACGAGGCAGGCCCGGTGATATCGACCCGCGCGCCCCTGGGCTGGCCCTCGACGACCAGGAATCCGGTCTGGGCCTTTACCGGTGGCGGCAAGGCGTCCCGGGCGCCGCCGACGGGGGACGATTGGGCCACGGGCGGTGGAGGCAACAAGGGCTGCTGTGCAGTGACCACCGGTGACTGGCCCCGTCCGCCCGGCTCTTCATCGGGCGCCTGGCCGCCAAGCTGTTCGGCAAGTTGTTCGATTCCCTTGGTCAAACCGGCCTCGCCGCAATCGACGTCCCTTACGGCGGCCCCTTCCTGCCCGGTGAAGGTTCGAAGGTCATAAAGCACCGCGGTCATCTGGCACTTCCGTTCGACCTTCCACAGGTTGACGATCAGGTTGCTGCTTGCCGCCACCTCCAGCCCAAGCTGCACGCGGCATTTGTCGTCGTAACAATCCTTCTGGGAATCCAGCTTCAGGGCCGTCAGTGCACCCCTTAACTGATCCTCGGGAATGATCTGGTAACGTCCGCCCATCATCAGGCGGACACCAAGGTACCTGGTAAGGCGCCTGACGGTTCCTTCCGGGATCTTCAAGCCTTCCACCACTATGTCGAATACGGCAACCGCGGGTTTGGGCTCGGCGGGCTGGGCGATGGTTTCCGAAGCAAGGACGGTCAAGGCTGTCATGACAACGACCGAAAGACGGAAACGCACGCAATCACCCCGAATTCAGACAAATGGATCAGCCGCCGATTTATAACATGACCGGATGCTTTGTCACAGCGGGACCGGACGGCTTAACACGTCGCCATGAAGAATGGACACCCAGGGTGGAAGAATGAAGAGTCATTCATGGTACACCGGGCGAATTTTCATTCGCCCGTACGGAGCCAGGGACTGATAGTTGAAGGGCGGAGAGGGTCCAGGGGTCATTTGCCCTGGCGAAGCCGGCGCCAGAAGCGCGGGCGCGGGACAAGGGCGCCGGTATCTGCGGCGTACGCGGAATATGTCTCGCCGAACCGGTCAAGCATCATGGCTTCCTCGAAGCGGATGCGCACCGACAGGACAAGAATGATGGCCATGGCCGGACCGATAATCAGCCAGTTGGCGGTGGTCACGGCGACTGCCCCGAAAAACAGGAAGACCGCCGTGTACATCGGATGACGGACATAACGGTACGGCCCGTTCGAAATCAGCCGATGGCTGTCCTTCAACTCCAGGCCGGCCGACCAGTATTCGCCCAGGGCCCTGTGCGTTGAAGCAAGCAGCACCAGACCGCCCGCCGCGAACGCCACCGCGACGTACCGCAGCCAGTCGGGAAGCGCCACGTCGAAAGCGGCGACGAACGGCGGATAAAACGGATATGCGACACCGGTCGCGACGAATGCCCCGAAAACGATATCGCGCAAAGCCAGAAGATAACCGGGCTCGTACCTTGTTTTCGTGCGCCACCGGTTGTGCAGCGGCTGGCGGACGGCGGCCGGATCCTTCAGGTGGCGAAGCCTCCACGTGCAGGCAAGCCGCACGACGGTGTATGCCGAAAAAAGCGACGCGACGATTATCCTGAAGATCAGGTTTGGTTCCTGGATGATGTCCCCCATCGTCATCAATAACGGCCCGGCAAAACGCCTGGGCCTTGGCGACCGACGGCCGTTGTCCCGGTCAAGTCCATTGCCGCCGACCGGCAGGTTCTGTCCGGTCGCGCCCGGTCGCGCCCAATCACCACCGGTTCTGCCCACCGGAAGACCGGGCCCGATACCATCCTGGCTACCGGACATCGCCGCCGCATGCGCCAGCATAACCGCACTTACAAGCATTGCCAACAACGGCCACCGCGATCAAATGCCGCATAACCCGCCGTATGGCAATCGAAAATCGACTTTTTCCGTCGTGATTGTGGCCTTTCGGGTTAACTGACATAATCTGTTCTTCCCTGATCCGGGAATCATCTATGAAACTTCCCAAATCGAAAATGCGGACGCCAGGCATCCCGAAAGTTGTCAGGCACCTTGCATTGATGCTTGGAGTCGCACTGGCCGCCACGCCGGCGTCGGCCGACCCGGTTCTTGACATGGTCGGCGCCGCCATCACGCCAATGCCCTTTTCCGCAAAGATCGTTTCGACCGGCACCGACGCCGTCTATTTCAATCCGACCCTGATGCTTGACCAGAAACCGGGCTTCCGGATCGGGTTCTTTTACATGCGCCACAATCTGAACATCGGATACATGGACAGGCCGGCTGACGCCGACATCTCGCTCGACGCCTATTCAAGCCGCCCGATCGATGAAACCCCGCTGCCTTCCGACCGCATGCGGCCGACGCCGACGTCCGCGCTTGTCAACAAACGGGGCGCGCACAACCCGATCGACAACACGTATTACATGAACATTTCCCATTCGGCGCACTTCATCAAGGACAAGCTGGCCTTCGGCGTCTATATGCTGATTCCCACCAACAGCTTCCAGTCGCAGCGGCCATTCTTCGCGGACGAAAGGGAACAAATCTTTTCGAACTCGCTGCACTTCGAGCTCTTCGGCGACAGGATGCGCAATTACCTGTTTTCGATGTCGATTGCGGGACGGCCGGCCAAGTGGGTGTCGCTTGGAATCGGGCTGACGCTTTCGATGGTTTCCCACACGACCAGCCGCGTCCTGGTGACCGGCATCGGGACAGGGTCGGCGCCGGTCATCAGCCCCGAAGTCAGCGTGCGCGCGGTCGCCGTGCCGTATGCGGCGGTCACCTTCGCGCCGATCGAAGGGCTGAAAATCGCGACAACGTTCCACTGGAAATCGCAAAGCCCGATGAAGACCAGCCACCAGCAGCAGATCTGGGGTTATGACAAGTCGGGCGAACCGTACATGACCGAAAATACATACGATTTCACGTACTCAAGCGACCCGATGCGACTGGCCCTGGGCGCTTCCTGGACCGGCAAGGGAACGGACAGGCTGGATTACACCGTGGCCGCGACCTTCACGTGGGCCAGGTGGTCGGACTACCGCGACAGGCAGGCCGACAAGCCGTCAAAGGCATGGTCCGACAACTTCCCCGTGACCGCGGGCGTCCTGTTTTCCGTCGATAAGGCGCATGAAATCGGGCTGGACATGACCTTTGTCAAAAGCCCGGTTCCATATCAGGACGGACGGACGAATTACATCGACAACGACCGGTTCGGCATCGCGACCGGGTACGGATACAAGTTCCTGGTGAAAAAGAAGTACCTGTTGAGCTTCGGCGTGTCGTACCAGTTCCAGCACCTGATCCCGCGAACGACGCTGAAGTCTTCTTCGGCGGCAAATCCGGTCGTCGATGAGTTTGCCGATTCCATCTTCTATGGTTCGGACGAACCGGTTGCCTCGTCTGACGGCCTGCAGACGAACAACCCGGGGTTCCCGGGATTTTCCAGCAGCGGATGGCTGATGGCGGCGGGCCTTTACTTCAGGTTCCAGCACTAGGGCAGGTGGCAGTGAAGATGCGAAACAGCCTGGCGATTCCGGTGCTCGGTGCGGCCATGGTGGCAATGGCCATGGCCGTGGGATGTGGCGATCAGGGACAGGCGGGGCAGGACTGGGGGTGGGTGGGTGATGCCGCGGGTGATGTCGCGACGCCGGATGCGACGGATCCCGACCTGCCCGAAGGCGACCAGGGCGGACGTCCGGATCCTGGCGGCGGGGATTCGGCAGGCGGCGACTCCGGGGGCGATTCGGGCGATATCGATGACCCGATTGACAACGGATCCGAAAAAGACACAAACAATCCGCAGGATACCGGGCCCGGGGATCCGGGCAGCGACGTGCCCGAGTGGACAGGCCCGGATCTTTCGGGGATGTGGGCCCAGTTGCAGGTGTCCTCGACGATGACGAAACCGGTCATCGGCCAGGCCAGTGCAAGCGTGACGCGATCGCTTTCGTTGCTTCGGATTGCACAGGACGGGCCGGATCTTATCGTTTCCTACCACGTCTGCGACTTCTCGATCGACAACGGCAGCAGCGTGGTCAGCACGGTCGTCCCGGACGCTTTCGTCGAAGCGCTTTTGGACTCCGACAAGCCGGCCCGAATCGATTCCGGTGATGGTGGCTGGACATATTTCCAGCCACCGTTCGTCGAACTTTTCGGCCTGAAGGCGGGTTTTGACGGAACCACCCTTCCGGAAAAGGCGGACGACCCGGCCGTCATCGACCAGGACGAAGACGGTAAACCGGGGATGACGATCCAGATGGCCGGACTGGTTCAGGGTAGCCTTTACATGATCCAGCGCCGGACTTCATCGATTCACGGGCCACTGGATCAGGTCGCGGAAGGCATCTTCGACGGGCTTATCGATTTCACCAATGAACAGGTCTATCTGGGAAGCGATAACGCGACGCTTCTGCAGATGCTGCCGGAACGATATCCGGACAACGACCCGTCGCACAGCTATTACAGAACATCCAGGTTCGAGTTTGCGGCCACGACGGACGAGGCGTTCTGCAAGTACATCATCGACAACCAGGAAATGCTTTTCACGCGGGGGGATAAATGATGAAGAAGTTTGCTTTCGTGGTCGCGTTCGTCTTCGCGGCGGCCGGTTACGCGCCGGTCGGGACGGCACAGGAAGCGGTGCGGACGGAAGCGGGCGGGCCCGGGAAAGCCACGGCGCCAAAGGCCGAAACGGGAACCGCGGCCGGATCGACCGATGCGGCCGGCGACAAGGCGCAAGGGACCGGCGACGTCGCGGGCCCTGCTGGTGCAGCCGACGCGGCGGGCCGGACGGTGACTTCCGGTGCGGCCCAGACTTCCGCAACTGGCGCGGGTTCCGCGAAAACGGCTGCCGGCAGATTCAGGATCACCGTGACGGTTCCAAACGTCAGGAATGACAAGGGCACGCTTCTTATCAGCCTGTTCGGACAGGCCGAAGGCTTTCCCGGCGATGCCGCCAAGGCTTTTGCGCGTAAGAGCATCCCGATCGGCAACGGCCGCGCCACGGTCGCGTTCGATGACGTTCCGGCCGGAACCTGGGCGATTGGCATCCTTCACGACGAAAACGGCAACCTGAAGATGGATCGATACGGCATCGGCATCCCGAAGGAAGGCGTCGGCGCATCGAACAACAGGAAGATCCTCGCCGGGCCGCCGAAATTCAAGGGCGCCTCGTTCGAGGTCAAGTCCGACGTAACGAAAGAAATCACCCTGAAATATTTCTAAAAAATCACCCGCCCTGCCGTAAGGGCGAATGAAAATTCGCCCGCAGTACCGGTGCGGGACAACGTGCTGAACCGCAGCGGGCGGATGTAATCCGCCCGTACAAGGAAGGCACCGAAAACCCGCCCGCCGTGCCGTAAGGGCGAATGAAAATTCGCCCGGTGTAAGGGCGAATGAAAATTCGCCCGGTGTAAGGGCGAATGAAAATTCGCCCGGTGTAAGGGCGAATGAAAATTCGCCCGCCGGAACGGTGATGGCAACGCCACCTGCTCAATCGCAGTCCTGGGCAGGTTTCGCCTTCCAGACCAGCAGGGTAAGCAGCAGAGCGACGGCGGTTGCCCCGATCCAGAACATCAGCGCCCACTTGAAGTCGTACGAAACAATGGACGTCTTCAAGTCAAAAACCGGGGAATCAGCCGGAAGCGCAACATTTGCAAGGTCCAGCCCAAGGCCCTGAAGGGACGCCTTCAGGTTTGCCGCGCTTTCGGACCAGACCGTGGTCGAAACGGACTTGCCAGCGTCAATCAGCACGCCGGATATGGCCTCCTGGGCCGAAGCGCCGATATAGCAGAACATCCCGATGACGCCCATGGCCGCGCCGGCCGCCTTCTTGGACGAAATATCAACCGCCATCAGGCCGCCAAGATACGTGACCAGGCCGCCCATGTTGAAACCGAAAACGGCGATCAGGGCGATGTCGCGGGTTACGTTCGGCGTCGAAAAAACGGCCAGGCCGATCAGGGACAACAGCGTGAAAATGCTCATGACAAGGGTCGGGACATTTCGCCGCCCGCCGAAAAACCGGTCGGAGATGTATCCGCCCAGGATCGACCCGGCCATCGCGGCAATCGGGAAGGCGGCCAGGACGGAACCGGCCCCGGTAAGTGAATAGTCCTTGGTTTCCTGCAGGAACAGGATTCCCCAGTTGGTCACCCCATATCTGGTAATCGAATTGGCCGCGCCCGCGAAGCCCAGAATCCAGATCGCCGGATTCTTCAGGACGGCAAGCTGGCTCTTTCCGACCGACGCCGGGCTGCCTGAAGCGGCTTTGCCGACATCGGCCTCGCCCTTATAGACGTTGACCGACGGAAGTCCGTAAGTCTGCGGCCTGTCGGCAAGCGTCCTGAACAGAAGCAGGGCCACCCCGGCGCAAATCAGGCCGGGCCCCCAGAATCCCCAGCGCCAGCCGAACGCGGACACCAGGACCGCCGTGAAAACGTACGTCGCGCCCTGCCCGATGCTGTGGCTGACCGACCAGACGCCGTACCTGGTGCCCATCTCTTTCTTCGTGAACCACTGGGAAAGGGCCACGACGCTTGGCGCCGACCCGATCGACTGGAACCAGCCGTTGATTGCCCACAGGATGACGAACGCCCAGAACCACTCGACAAAGCCAAGCAGGAAATTCACGACGGCCGCGCACAGAAGGGCTGCCGACATGAATCGCCGGATGTTCGCGCGGTCGCTTAAGAATCCGTTGAACAGCTTGCCGAACGCATACACGATGAACAGGACGGAACCGATTACGCCAAGCTCCGACGCGGAAAACACGCCCTCGTCCATCAGGGGCTTCTTCACGACCGCCAGATTGATGCGCGCGACGTAAAAGAACGCGTAACCGAAAGTGACCGACAGGAACACCGACCAGCGGCGCCATTCAAATTCGCGCCTGATGACGGCGGGGTCGTCACTCTTGACCGGTCTGTCCGAACCGGTCTTGAAATAGTCAAGCAGGTTCATCGATGTGTTCTCCACGCGGGCGACACGTCCGCGGCGTGATGATATCATCCGGAAATCGGAAACGGGGATCAGCGATGAAGCATGTTCTGTGTATTTTGTGCGCCGCGGCCGTCACGATTGCCGCAAATTCCGCAATCGCCGCGCAGATCTACATCACCGATCACAAGTCGCAGGCCGATGCGAAGGTCTTCGTGACGAAATTCAAATCGGAAGCGAACTGCATCGTCTATGAGTCCGGCCACGCGTCCGACAACACTCCCGGGGTCTGGTACTACACGAAATTCAAGTCGTCGGCCCGGGCCAGCATCTGGTACACGAAATTCAAGTCCGAGGCCGACCTGATCGTCTTTTACACGAAGTTCAAGTCAGAGGCGCGTTGCAGATACTGATTCCGTGGCCACGGACGTGCTTCACGAACCGCGGACGGACATCGCGTCCCGCCGGCCGCCTAATCCTGGTATTTTTCCAAAACCTTCCTGGTACCTTTCGCGAAATCCAGTTCCAGGGTTCTGTCGCCGAAAGTCATCCGGGTGACGCGCTTGCCGAACGCCACGTTCGAATACGCGTTGTCGAACCTTTCGTACGGCCCCAGATCGACTTCGACCCCGTCAACCGTGAAGGGGCCGTTCCAGCCGACCGCAATCATCCCGACCGATGGGGAATCCCACTGAACCGACCCGTCCTCGGCGAACGCGACCGTCGATTCGGTAACCGCCGTAACGAAGTCTTCAAACGTCCCGAACTCGGACGCGGAGCCCATCTGCACCAGCCAGGTGTTGTCCATCGTCTTGCCGTCGGCCGGTGCAATCACCAGTTCGTAATCGTTGTCCGCCGCCCATTCGGTCGGATGGCGCGAATAAAGGGCCAGGTACCCGTCACCCTTCCGACCGATAACCCATTGACCCAGTTCACGGACTTCGTCAAACGCCACGCGCCTGAAATACGCGTGGCACCTTTCCGGCTTGAAGAACCCGGACAGCAGGTCGGGAATCACGTCGGCCCGGTACTGAAACACGCCGGCATTACGATAGACGGTTGCCCGCGGGAACCACGACCCGACCCAGTCCCCGGCCACGCTGACCGCGCTGCCGTCCAGTTCGACCGATGTCGGCAGCGAGGCGACCACGAACGCCTCGCGATCAAGCGTCGCCTGCCACATCAGCGTCTGGGATCCCCACCAGCCCGGGTGATAGTCCTGGGCCGCCGCGATCTGGTAATCGGCGGTTCGATACACGTACGTGTTGATCGATTGCAGCGCGATCCCGCGCGAAACGACGGTCGCGTCTTCAGACAGCGTGACGATGTCCTGGGTGCCCATGTTCTGCTTGACCATCTGAACCAGGTAATCCGGCAGATCCCCGAAAAGGAAACCGTCCCACAGGTCGTACTTGTCAACGAACGCAAGCGTGCCGTTGATGATTTCCGGGGCCGCGATCGCTGAAAATCCGGCCCAGGTCGGGATGTCGTCATCTTCCGTGTATGTCAGGTTCCAGGAAGGTCCGTCAAGGATGTCGATGCTGTCGCGCTGGCGATGTTCAAATTCGCCCGCGGAGGTGGCGGCCGCAATCGATTCGATGATATCGGGCACGAAATACTTCCCGCTTGTCGCCAGGAACACCGCCGAGAAGTTGTTGTTGCCCTCCCAGGCGCCAAGCCCGGTAAGCATCCAGCCGCCTTCCGTCGTGTGGTCGTTCAGGCCGCCGATCAGTTCGCCTTCATACGTGCGCCCGTGGGTGGTCGCGAAGTATCCAGAAAAGTAATTCGCGGCCATGTCGTACGCGATGATGTCTAAAACCATCATCGCCTTCGTGGAAATTTCCGGGTCCTGGGCGAAATCGGCCAGGTTGACCAGGGCCGGGATGTCCTCGTTGAAATACACGTTGCTGTGCCATTCCGCGAATCCGGTCGCCCCGCGCAGGTCAAGCCACTTCAGGATCAGCGGCCGCGCGTGTTCCATGTGCTGTGCGCCGGTCATGTTCGCGTTGGCAAAAACGGTTTCGGGAAACATCTGGCCGACCAGGTATTCGGACGAATGGAAAAGAATCTGGTGGTTTTCCGACCAGTAGCACATCTTGTCCTTGCCGGGCTGGGTCAGCCAGTACTTGTAGTTGTGCAGTGTATCGACAATCTTCTGCCGGTTCGTTTCGTCCAGCGACCCTGTCACCTGATCCAGATATAGCATCCTGACAAGCGCGGCCGCGCGGAAGTCCGAGCAGTCCTCGCGCAGGGTCAGATCCTCGATTCCCGAATCAATCGCGGCCGTGTTGACTTCGAGTCCCCTGGCCACCCGGCATACCTGCCCGTAGGTATTGCCGGCCCCCGGACCGTTGTTCGCGGCGCAGGCATCAAGGTACTCAAGCTGGCGCTGGGCATACGTCGGCAACGGCAGCGGTTCAGACTCGGTGCAGTTCGTGCAGAAAGGGACGTCCGGCTCGGTCGCATCGCCGGCCGCATCCAACGCATCCACCGCATCGACCGGCGCGTCCGCATCGTCACCGGCGTCCGGCCCGACGGTGTCGCCTGAAATCGTGTCTTCTTCGCGCAAGTCGCCGCCCGCATCCGGCAGTCCTTCATCGGACAACGAATCGGAAACGGCATCGCCGGCCACCTCCGGCAGATCTTCACCTGCATCCCCGCCGCCACAGCCGGACACAACCACGAAAACCGCCACGAACAGCAACGCAACGCACTTCTTCACCGGACACCTCCAGATGGTCGGGACACCCCGAACGGGCAATGATATCACTCGCAGTAGTTTCGCGGTGCTGTCGGTTCAACCCTTGTGACGAACCGGTCGGCCCAGTCCGGACGGGGCATGAACCCGCCCGCCGCCTGGTACCTTTCAAGCCACTCCGCATCGGTCAGGCGGCCGAAGCCGGACTCGCGGAACTGGTAATAGGACGATACCGGCCCGACGAATGCGCGCGGGCCGCCGGGCAATTCGACGACGACGACCATCGGGTTGGCCCCGCCGGTCGCCACGTGCAGCACGTCGGTGCTGTTCGGGTCGGTATGGACGTCGGCAACGGTCGGCTTGAAATTGAAAGTCTCGGTCTGGGCGTCATAGAACAGGTCGGCGTACCACCCGGAAAATCCTGGCCCGCCGCACATGCCGTCGTTCACGACGGTCGATTTGATGAACTCGGTCTGCTCGGGCGTCCTGGGCGTGCCGTCGAGCTGGGCCCTGGCGATGGCGGCCAGGTTGTCGCATGCATAGATAAGGTTATCGAACCAGTAATTGGCGCGGTTGACCGCGTACTGGTTCTGATCGAACTGGACGGTCGAAAGCATCTCTTTCGACTTGACCGCGAAGGTCTTCATCGCGTCGAAGAATCCCGGGTTCGGCTCGACGTAACCGTCCGGGTACTCGCACGATTCCCCGGTATATGACTGCTTCACGTACAGGATGGTGTCGTGGCGCAGTTCGGCCCACGAGGCAAGCCCGGCCTGCATCGAGCGCAGCGCCCAGGCCCGTGTGCGGGCGGCGGCCGGGTACGCGACGCCGGTCTGGTCGGCAGCCAGTTCTGCCAGGCCGCCAAGCCACGCGTTGTACATGCTTTCAGTCCAGAACCCGGCGTCGTATTCGGACACCATCGTGCGCAGCACGTTCAGGTTGCCGCCGTAATTCCATGTTCCGATTTCGTCTTCCAGCAGTGGCAGTGCCTGGTCGTACCCAAGCACGAACGCCACGTCCAGCGGGTCGGGCATGTAGCGCTGCGGTTTCGTGTCCTGCCATGTGATACGGTCATAGACGACGTTTGAAAATACATAGCTGTCGATGACGAACCGCTGGCCAAGAAGCTGGAATTCGGCCGGAATCGGCGTCGGTTCGGACGACATCACGTCCATCATCATTATCTGGCTCAAAATCCTTGAACCGGGCACGCCGTGCGCGGCCAGCACTCCCCTGACATATTCGGCCCCTGCCGGGAGGGTGGCCAGATCCGTGTTCAGGGCGAGGTCCTCGATCACCTGGACAAACCCGGTCGGCGTCAGGTTGTCGCTGGTTCCGACGAACACGACGATAGCATGATCCAGTTTCTGCCACAGATCCATCGCGCCGCCATCAACAAGCGCCTTCAGCAGCACCACGGACGCCAGCAGATCGCGATCGTACAGGGTCAGGTTCATCGGAGTGCGCCCAAGCCAGATCATCGACCGGAAGTAACGCTGAAGCAGTTCGGAGTCGTTGTAGTGGCCGCGCGGCTTGAACTGCGAAAAGTCGTATCGGCACAACCCGCACGGGTATGGACGCCCGAACATCTGGATCTGGTCGGGCTGCAGTGCCGCCACACCGGCCAGGATTTCGTCCCGCGCCGCCGCGGTTGCCGGATAAAGCCCTTCAACAGGGAAACCGCCAAGCAGCGTTCTCGCGACCGTCAGATAGATATCGATGTCGCCGCATGCGTCCAGGACGTCACCGGAAGCGCCCTGGCAAACCTTAGTCAGACCGAAGGCGGTCTTTGCCAGGATGTCCCCAAGCGTGGCAGCCAGAGCGTTTTCCTCGAGCTGCTTCAACATTTCATCGTATGACTTGTGAACCGCGTACATGATCGAATCGGCAGTGATGAAAACCGGCAGATCCCTGACATAGATGTCCATGTAAAGCTGCGGGTGGGTCGCCGAACTGCCGTTGTCCAGAACCGCGAAGCCGTTTGCGTTCAGAAGGGCCGCCGCGTCGTCGTCAATCGCGTAAGCAGATGCGATCTGGCCCATGAAATCGGCCGTGGACGCCTCGAAAGGCATCTGTTCCAGGTATTCGCCACGATCAAACCACCGGTCGAAAAGCTCTTCGTACGTCATGTCGGCGGACTCGACAATCAATTCGGCGTGGCGCTGGTACGCAAGCGCCTGCTCCTCGGACACGGCCACCTCGGGAACCGCCGTGTCGATGCCGGTGATGTCCGGCGGTTGAAGCACGTCGCCGCCAGAGGTGTCAGGGAGGCCAGAGGTGTCCTGACCGACCGCGATGTCCTGGACGACATCGGAATCGCCATCGACAGCACCGCATCCGGCAGTCAGGAAAAACGCGACAACGGACGCAACAAGCAATATCTGCAACGATTTCATCCTGGCCACCCGCGATGAAAGATTCGCAAGGATTATACAACTTAACGGTTGTGACATAGAATCCCGCCGGGCTGGGGGCAAGTAACATGGGCGATTTGCTGAAACTTGGGATACTGGGAACGGCATCGATTGCCGACAGGATTGTCGCGGGTGCCAGGAAGAGCTCGATTGTAAGGGTGTCGGCCGTCGCCGGCCGCGATCCCGCCAGGACATCGGCCTGGGCGGCGACCCGCGGAATTCCCCACACTTTCGATTCGTACGACGCGCTGCTGGAATCCGGTGCGGTCGATGCGGTCTATATCCCGCTTCCAAACAGCATGCACGCCGAATGGACGGTGCGCGCGCTTTCGGCGGGCCTTCCCGTTCTTTGTGAAAAGCCGGCCGCAACGACCGCGTACGATGCCTCGCGGATCAGGGATGCCGCGATTCAGTCCGGACTTCCGGTCGTCGAGGCGTTCATGTACTTTTTCCACCCGCTGTACCGGCAGGTTGAACAGATGATCACCAATGGCAGGATCGGAAGCGTCAAATCGATTGAAAGCCGGTTCAGCTGGAAGTGCGACGACCCGGCCTCGGGGCCGGCCCTGTCGGAACTTCACGGCGGCGCGCTGTTCGACGTCGGGTGCTACTGCGTCCACCTTTCCAGGAAGATTGCCGGGCGCGAACCGGTTTCGGTCATGGCGGCCGCAAGAAACGGCTTCATCGACCCGGGCTGCCAGGGCCTGGGGTTCGGACCGTTGAACATGGTCGATGACATGATGGTCGGGCTGCTTGATTTCGGGCAGGGAACGGCCGGCCTGTTCCAGACGGCCATTTCATCATTCGAGCGGCATGCGGCCGAAATCACCGGGACTGACGGTTCAATCGTCATCGACCAGCCGTGGCTTCAGGACAACGCCCCGGTATCGATCAACCTGCTTGACGACAATGGAAGGCATCCGTTAAGGATCGATCCCGCCGACACGTATCAGGCCGAACTTGAAGGATTTGCCGGCATCGTCCGGGAATGCGTCCGGAATCGCGGCCTGTCGCCGGCCGCGCTGGCCGCGCTGGCCGATCTATGCGGAAATGCCGCGACCCTCTTTGCATTGCTGCAGTCGGCCAAAACCGGAAAGGCGGTCAAGCCGGCCGCTCTCTGAAGCCCGCCGCGACAGATTCACGACACGCGCATGCACCGACGTAACACGAAAGCACCGCGGGAATTCGTGAAGGAACTCAGTCATAAAACGCCGTCACACGCGGCGCTCACGCAAGGCCATTACCGGTATTATCGCAAGGTAATTTGATTGAACTTCATTCAATGCTCTGTCAAATGACGTCGTCGCAGGACGTTTCCTGCCACGCGCAGCCCACGTCGTCCAGGCATTGGCAGAAATCGGAAAGGCACAGGTACTTGAAACAGTCGTTGTAATCCTCCCCTTCCTTGCCCGCGCATTTGTCGTTTATGCACCTGGAAACCTTCGCGGTGCATGTCGAACGCTTTTCCTGGTCGCATGTGCGACCGTCGCATGCCGACAGTGCCAGGCACGACCCCAGGGTAACCACGACGATCATCAATCTGGCTGTCAAGGACATCCTTTCCGACCTGCAAAAACCTGCCGCAACTTTACAGTAACCGACACTTTTCATGAAGCGGGAATCGGTATTGGAACCTTCATTTCCCGATCGTATAATGCCGACATATCTTGAACGTCCCTCCGGGAGGCAATCATGAAGCGCAACTGCATGGCCGCGATTCTTGTCACGACAGTCCTGTGCGCCGTCGCGTGCGGCGGCGGCGGCAACGATACGGATACTTCAACCGCGAACGACGCAGGATCCGACGTGATGGTCGATTCCGGAACCGACGCTGGCACCGACGCGCAAATCGATTCGCGAGTGGATGTCGAAGGCGACGCCCAGGATGTCGCGGTTGACACGACGGATGTCGAAGGCGATGCCACGGATGTCGCGGTTGACACGACGGATGTCGAAGGCGACGCCGCGGATGTCGCGGTTGACACGACGGATGTCGAAGGCGACGCCCAGGATGTCGCGGTTGATACGACGGATGTCGAAGGCGACGCCCAGGATGTGCAGGGCGACACCGATGTGTCCGGTGGCGACCAAGGCCATATTGACACCGCGACCGATGGCGGCACCGGCATCTGCGGACAGGCCGTCGAACTGACAGACGGCCAGGAACTTGACGCCGTGGGACTTCCGGAAGGTACCCCGTCGGCCTGGGACACCTATTCCTGCGAACCGGATTCGACCTGGACCGGCCCCGAACGACTTTACGCATTCACCTCGGATTGCGACGGCTTCGTGCGCTTCACGGTGACCCCGCAGGGTGCGCCCGACGGCATCGACTACCTTCCCGTGGCCGTCGGAATCCTTGAAGACTGTTCGGCAGGCAGTTGCGCAAGGTTGCTGCCCCCGGCTCATCCCCTGACCGTGCCTGTCGATGTTGAACCGGGACAGGTGGTGTACCTGGTCGTCGAGGCAATGGATACCGCGCTGCCGGCATTCAAAATCAAGGCCGAACTGTTCTGCCGCGACTGCCGGGACGACGACGAGGACGGGTTTGACGGATTCAATTCGATCTTCTGCCCGCAGGGCACCGACTGCAACGACGACGACGCCGCGATCAACCCCGAAGCAGGCGAAACCCCATGCGACGGCGTTGACCAGGACTGCAGCGGGTTCGACGCATGTGATGGAATCGTGTGCGCCGACAACGACGGCGACGGATATTTCAATTACGACCCGGTCACCTGCCCCATGGGACAGGACTGTAACGACAGCAACGGCGCCATCGGCAAGTCGGCCAGTGACATCGAATGCAACGGCATCGACGAAGACTGCGACGGAATGGACTGGTGCCCCGGCACCGGCCAGCAGTGCGATCCCTGCCTTTTCATGACCGGCTGCCGCGAAGACCACACATGTATTCCGGTCATCGGGGACGGTACCGGTTTTGCGGCCTACTGCGCGAAGTTCTGCGAAAGATCCGCCGAGTGTCCGTACGGTTCCCGTTGCGTGCCGGAAGTGTTCGAAGGCAACGGCGTATGCCTGCCCTATATGCAAAACACGTGCTCCGGCGGCTTGATGACGGTCAAAGACACATGCGGCAACCAGATATCAAGGAAACAATGCGCGGGATCGTGTTCCGTCGAGTGGGGCATCTGCATCGAATCGTGCCCGGCGCCAGCTCCGTTAACCGTCGGGACGACTGTTGGGGGCAGGCTTGACGGCGACGTTTCAAACATCGGCACGTGGCCCGGCGTCCCGGATGCCCCCGGGCCCGAGGCGTCGTTCACGTTCACGGCGGAATGCGACGGCGTCGCCAGGCTTGTCGCGACCGAAATGGCCGACATGCAGATGTTCGTCGCCGTTACCGTCACGGAATGTGTAAACACCAGGACGATCGCCATCGAAAACGGCGATTCCTTCATACACGAACTGGAATTCCCCGTGGTGGCCGGCTTCCGGATGTTCGCGACCGTCGATTCGACGATGCAGGGCGACAGCGGCCCGTTCACCATTCTTGTTGAAATCGACTGCGACGAAACCGGACGGGAACACTGCGAGCCTTGCGAATTCGACCTGCAGTGCGACTCCGGATTCTGCCACCGGCCCGGCGTTCCTTCACTTTCAACCGGGGCATGTCTTAAGGATTGCTCCCTGAATGGCCAGTGTCCCGAAGAATCTACCTGCACCACGGCCGGCGACAAATTCGTGTGCATGCCGCAGACGGCTGGTGACTGCCAGGGCCAGGATCTTTTTATTCAAGATTCCTGCGGACTTTCATATCTGGCAAGGACTTGCCCCGACGGATGGCAGTGCAACGCCGGCCAGGCTGACTGCACAAACTCTTGCGTCGATGGCGACAGCGACGGCTTCTTCGGACACGACGACGATGCATGTCCGACCGGCAACGACTGCGACGACGAGAATTCAGCCATCAATCCCGCCGCAAACGACATCAGGTGCAACGCAATCGACGAAGACTGCAGCGGGGCCGACAACTGCAGCGACGCCGGCCAATGTGAACAATGCGAGGGCGGCCACTGCGGCCCCGGATTCTACTGCTTCAAGGATCCGAACTACGACGTCCCCGGAATCTGCCTGGCCGACTGCACCGGCACGATGGAATGCCCGATGGCGCCGAACTGGAACCTGTCGTGCTGGTCCTGGATGTCCGGGATCGGCGACGACAGCTATTACTGCCGGCCGAAAATCACAATCGAGTGCGACGGCAAGACGTCACTGATCAAGGACGGCTGCGACCGTACCGTCGAAACGGCCGCCTGCGATATCGACTGCTTTGACGAATTCGGGT
>Ga0208458_1001274_pt1 | contig 21531 bp, 19 predicted proteins | sample AD_UKC085_MetaG_FD_184432 | JGI IMG/M metagenome (GOLD analysis project Ga0208458, IMG submission 184432) | Active sludge microbial communities of municipal wastewater-treating anaerobic digesters from USA - AD_UKC085_MetaG (SPAdes) (version 2) | ecosystem: Engineered > Bioreactor > Anaerobic >... | reverse complement strand
ATTTGACGAGTGGGCAATGGACTGGTTAAAAAGCGAAAACCACAAAGAAGCCGACAGTCGGGACGATATTTTAAAAAACCAACAACAAGAATATCAGGAATGTTTGAAAAAGATAGACAACCTGATTGATATGCGAGCCGGCAATGAAATAACCGAACAGCAATTCAAAGACAAAAAATCAAAATTAATTCAAGATAAGATAAAACTGCAGGAACTGTTAAAAGACACGGACAAGCGAGTGGATGACTGGCTGGAACGAGCCGAGGAGGCCTTAATCTTTGCCAAGAACGCCAAACTGGCCTTTGAAAATGGCAACCTGCAGAGGAAAAGAGAGATATTAAACACCTTAGGTTCGAACCTCTTGTTAATTGACCGAAAACTGCGTATTAACTTAGAAAACTGCCTTCTGCCGATGAAAAAAGTCAGTCTGGAGTCGGGCGACAAAAAAAGCGGGTTCGAACCGCTTGATTTGCCCTGTAATAAACGGAAAAACACCGCTTTAGGCGGTGCTCGTCCAGTTTGGCTCCGCGAACTGGATTCGAACCAGTAACCTACCGGTTACACTTGTCTTTAATTTTCATTAAAGTGTGGACTATATCATTACCATAACCCCTGCTTCCCGAAAAAATCGAGAATGACAGATGCCTTAGGTATCGGGCGCTTCGCCCCGATCCCGAGTACTCGGGATCGGGACTACTCCCATATGGGATAGTCTCTGCACGTTTCTCCGCCGAGGCGGAGACTTCGCTCAGGATCACCATTTTAAAGGCTTCCCTGAATTCACCCGATTTACATTCCGAGGTTTCCCCCGAAAGCTGCGTATTTGTTCACAGCCGGTTGCTCTACCATTGAGCTATCGCGGAATATTGTTGAGTTGTGAAAAAGAACGTTGCCGGTTGCTCTTCCTGGGCAGCGCTGAATGCTCCCAGAGGTTGCATCCATCGTCGTCTCGCCTGCTCCGCCTATCGGCGGATTGGCTCACTCCTGCCCGTTGGTCGCTATCGCTACCAACCCATTGAGCTATCGCGGAATATATTTTTTACAAGGACCTAAAAATAATAACACCCTAAACATTTTAGCAAATTTTAGAGACAAAGTCAACAAGTGTCCGTAACTCGCAACTCGTAACTCGCAACTCGAAAAAACAAAAATTATTCCATTATATCTGCCGTTGCCCTGATGAGTCCGTTCAATATTTGCATCACCTGTTTAGCTCTTTGGCCCATGTTTTTATAATCATCAAAAGTAATAAATCCCAGATCTCTGGATAAAATCAAAAAATTCTGCACCTCGGCGGCCGACCCTCTCGATTGATAATAAAACTTTATTTTATCCTTGAAATGATAACGCTCGAAACCCTCCGCGATATTGGCCGTAATTGAACTCGCCGCTCTTCTTAATTGACTTACCAGACCAAAAATCTCGGTTTGGAGAAATTGCTCCGTAATTTTATAAACATCCAAAACCAACTGATGGGCGACCTACCAAGCATCCAATTCATAAAAATTTTGAATCTTGCCGTCCATTTGTAATTTTAATTCCGAATTACGAATTACGAGTTATCCCCCTTAAAAATCCCTCAGCTTCTCAATTCCTCTGATCTTCTCGATTTTCTCCAGTGCCTTAGCTTCAATCTGACGGATGCGCTCACGAGTGACATCAAATTCCTGCCCCACCTCTTCCAGGGTGTGGGCCACGCCATCTCTAAGCCCGAAACGCATTTCCAAGACTTTTTGTTCTCGCGGCGTTAGTTCGGAAATCACTTGTTGGACATAATCACGCAACACTTCCAAGGCCGCCGCCCGGTCCGGACTGATTGTTTTCCTGTCTTCGATAAAATCCTCCAAGACACTGTCATCGCTGTCGTCGCCGACCGGCGTACCCAAAGAGATGGTCTCCTGGGAAATTTTGATAATATGATTGACCTTGTTCAATTCCTCGCCCATTTCGGCAGCAACTTCTTCCGGCATTGGCTCCCGTCCCAAATCCTGAACCAAGCGCCGCTCCACCTGCTGAAATTTGTTGATATTTTCCACCATGTGAACCGGAATACGAATCGTCCGTGACTGATCGGCCAAAGAGCGGGTAATCGCCTGTCTGATCCACCAAGTGGCGTAAGTGGAAAATTTATAACCCTTGTGATAATCAAACTTATCGACCGCTCGAAACAAACCAATATTACCCTCTTGGATTAAATCCAACAGGGATAAGCTTTTACCGGTAAATTTTTTGGCAATCGACACCACCAGGCGCAAGTTGGCCTTGATTAATTGCTGACGCGCTTCAATATCACCCCGTTCAATCCGCTTGGCCAACGCTACTTCCTCATCCGATTTTAGGAGCGGCACCCGGCCAATTTCCCTAAGATACATCTGAATGGAATCGGCGGAAATGTCACCCAAATTAATATCGCCAGTAGCTAAGGCTTTGACTTTCTTTTTGTCCTTATCCGGTTCTGGTTTGGGCGCCTCTTTTTTAATCACCGAAGCGAAAAATCCGTCCCCTTCGACCAAGGCAATATTCTGCCGATCCAGGATTTCCAATAATTCTTCATAACGCTCGACATACTCTTCCAATTCCGGCAAGGCCATTAAAATTTCTTGTTCAGTAATAAAACCACGCGATCGGCCCTTTTTGATTAAGTTTTCGATCGCTTGTTCGTCAGCCTGAATTTTGGTTTTAGAAATTTTTCTTTTTCGCTTCTCCGAAGAGCTGGTCCCCTTGGCGTGTTTGGTGGCTTTCTTCTTAGTGCCAGCGTTTTTAGTTTTTCGCCGAAGGGGTGACTTGGTTTTTTTGGTTTTCGGAGAACTGGATTTTTTTCTTACCTTTTTCCTGCTCACTTTTTTACCGGTAGTGGGTTTGCCTTTATTTTTCTTAGCAGGCATTGTTTATCTAAAATTATTTTATAGAGTTAAGAGTTAGTTATTTTTTTCCATAATCAACTGCTGGAGCTTGATATAAAGACGTTCACTTTCCGCCTGCTCCCCGCGTTTCTCCGCCGCTATCAACTGCAGTTTCAAATCGTTAATCAGTTGATCGAGCGACAAATTTTTTATTTTTTTCACAAGACCAGAAAATTCTTTCTGGGCCGAATCAAAATCAATCTCAACAAAAGAATTCTGGCCGACTAAAAAGGCCTCCTTGACCAGTTTGTTATCGTCAGCTTCGCCCAGCCAAGTTAACATTGAATCCAGCAAATCACCTTGGCTGACGGAGTTATCCACATCCAATTTGGTAATTGAGTCAACATTTTTAGTATAAAATAATATTATTTTTTTGTAAAGGTCGAGGGTGGCCGGATCAGTCAAATAATCAATCAGCCCGGCCTGAGCCAGCTTGCTATATAGCCGGGGGAAAATAAAGCCCAAACCCAATAATTTTTGGAGTAAATCCAACTGCGGGTTGACCGGCGGAGCAACTGGTGGCTGGCTAACCGGCTGACGAGACAAAGCGGCTCCGGCTGATTTGGGTTTGACAATCAATTCGCGCAAAATCGCTTCGGAGATTGACAACCGCTGAGCCAATTCCTTGAGCCAATAGTCCCGTTCAATCGGATTGCCAATGGCGCTGATTTTGGCCAACAAAAATTGGCCGATTTTTTTCTTAGCTTCCGGCTTGGCCGCTGGCCATTGACCAAACGCTAGGTCAAAAAAATAATCCAATGCCGGTTGAGCTTGCTCAATGGCCCGGCGCCAATCGTCCGGATTGGTTTTGATGCATTCGCCCGGATCTTTGCCCTGGGCCAAGGTAAGAACCCGAACATTCATCTCCTGGCTCAAAGCCAAATCAATGCTCCGTTCGGCGGCCTGACGGCCAGCCGCATCCATATCCAAGGCAATCGCCAAATTGTTGGAATAACGCTTAAGAAGTTTTATTTGCTCCAGCGTCAGAGCAGTGCCGGAAATCGCTACCACATTCTTGACGCCGATCTGATAAGACGGAATCACATCCATATACCCCTCGACCAAAATCGCCAAGTCCTTTTCCTTGATCGCCGCTCTGGCTTGGTAAAGGCCATATAATACCGCGCTCTTGTTGTAAATGACGGTCTGGGGCGTGTTGATATATTTGGCCAGGTCATCAACCTTTAGGGCCCGCGCGCCAAAGCCGACCGTTCGGCCATGTAAATCAATAATCGGAAAAGTAATCCGATCGCGAAAACGATCATAAAAGCCAATGCCCTGATTTTTTTTGACACTCAAGCCGGCGGCAAATATTTCCGCCTGACTAAATCCCCGCCCGGTTAAAAATTTCAACAAGTTGTCCCAGGAATCAACCGCATAACCAAGATTAAAATCTTCAATTGTTTCTTCTGACAAGCCCCGCTGCTGCAGGTACGCTCGAGCGTTCTGTCCTTTGGGCGACTCCCGAAGCACCTTGTGCCAATAACGGGCGGCTAACCGGCAAATATCATAGTGACGATTGCCCTTGTCCTGTTTCGCTTGATTCATCCCAGACAGCTTGACCCCCGCTTTATCGGCCAATAGCTTCAGAGCCTCACCGAATTCCACCCGTTCAATGCCCATTAAAAAATCAAAAATATCGCCGCCGGCGCCGCAACCGAAACACTTCCAAATCTGCTTGGACCGGCTGATCATCAAGGATGGCGTTTTTTCATTATGAAACGGACACAACGCCCGATAGTTCATTCCGGCCGGCGTTAACCTTATGTATTCGCTCATCAAATCCACCAGATCCAATTTAGCTTTTATTTCTTCAGTTTCCCGACTCATAATGTTTGAACTTAATAATCTGCCTGACTGCTAAACGCAAAACTGCCAGCCCCACCAAAACCAACAGCAACGAATATTTTATATAAGAATTATATTCACTCAGTCTATTCCAGGAAAAACCCAGCAAATAGCCGAGAGAAACAACTATAATTATCCAAATTATAATACTTAATAAATTGTAATAAAAAAATTTTCGGTAAGGCACTTTTTTGTAACCGGAAGTAATCATCGTGACAATCCGGGTGCCGTAAACAAACTTGCTTAGAATGATCAGCTTGCCGTAATGGCTATTAAAATAACGATCCAGCAACCGGTTGTGATAATTTTTCAAGCACAGCCAATTTTTGCAGGTGAGGATAAAATTTTTTCCCTTTCGACCCAACAAATACCACAAACTATCCGAGAGGATAATGCCAGCCAAGCTGATCAGCACTACGGCGTAAATATTGAAATAACCCAAAGAAGCCATAAAAGAGGCGGCTAGAATAAAAATCTCACCGCCGGCCACCGCGCCAAAAAAGACAATTAGATAACCGTACTGCTCCAAAAAATGAAGCGCCATCGGAATTAATTCTTCCATGCTTTAAATTATTCGGACTGCCATAAGCCGTGGAGATTGCAATACTCCCTAGCAATAATAGTCTGACCGCTGATAGTAAACTCGGCTTCCGGCAACTCACCCGGCTTGAGCCAGTGACGATAACTCCGGCCATCAACAATCGCCTCGATCCATTCAATATAATGACTAACCTCCATCGGATGGGCCACGGCGCCAATTTTAATTTTGATGCCACTAGCAGTCTTGGTAATGACCGGCACATGTTTTTCGGCCGCCGCGTCAACCGTCCCGGCCGCCAGTTGCTCCATCTCTTTACTACAGCAAACCAGGGTACCACCGCCAACTCGAACTACCGCCACCATATTCCCGCAGACCGAGCAACGATAAATTTCATTGAGCTTTTTAACCATAAAAAATTTAATTATTATAAACCGCCTCTAGCCTTAATAGGTCTCGCACTTCAATTGATAAAAAGCCTGAGCGTGGTCGCAAGACGGGCATCGTAAGGGCGCTTCTTTACCAAAATGCTGATAACCGCATTCGCGGCAAACCCACCATGTCTCCTCGTCTTTTTTAAAAATCATATTGGCTTCCACTTCTTTGAGCAGCTTTAAATAGCGCTCCTCATGATGTTCCTCGGCTTTGGCAATAGCCCGAAAACGAATAGCGATTTCCCGCAACCCCTCTTTTTCGGCAATGTCGGCAAAGACCGGATACATTTCTCTATATTCATACTTCTCACCGGCCGCCGCCGCCCGCAAATTGGTTGCCGTATCGCCATAAGCGATCGGCGCAGTCGCGCTAACCGTAATTTCCGGCATCGATTCGCCGGATTTATCTTTCAAATCCTGGATATGGACAAATAATTTTTTAGCATGCTGACGTTCCTGTTCAGCCACCTCTTCAAAGATGGCCGCAATTTGCTCAAAACCCTCTTTGCGAGCCACGGAAGCATAAAAACTATAACGATTTCTAGCCTGAGATTCGCCAATAAAGGCTTTGGCTAGATTTTCCAAAGTTTCTTTCATAATTTTTTATTTGATTAATGATTAAAACTGGCTATTGTGCTATTTTAACATCAATAAAAATAAAGGGCAAATCACTAAATCGCCCCTTCTTGTTTCAGTTTGGCCAGCTTTTGGGCTGAGCCCCGATTATAACCGCCCGGCCGGCCGTCGCTCCTAATGACCCGATGACAGGGTATAGCCGAATCATAGTTCCGACTGAGAATATTACCCACTGCCCGGTACGCCCGGGGCCAACCGGCTTGACACGCCACCGCCTGATAGGTCCTGGTCTGGCCGGCGGGAATCTGAGAGACAATTTTTAAAACTCGCTGAGAAAAATCTTTCATAATCAAATATCGGGGCAATTGTTGGATTTTTTCCAGCCAGCTTGAAGGGCTTCCGCTTCGGAACAGAACCAACTATCGCCGTTATCCAAATTGATTGTTACATTGTCGTAATTCAAGCACTGGGGCAAATGATAAATCTTGTCGCCTTGGCCGTTGATATTGCCTTTAATCTGGCAGCCATTTTCTGAAGGACAATTATTGGACTTTCTAAAACCGGCTTGCTGAGCCTCAGCTTCGGTGCAAAAATATCTTTCCCGCTGCTTCTGACTGATACCAATCTGGTCATAGCCAAAACACTCCGGCAAATGATAGACTTTCTCCCCCTCAGTGTTGATATTACCCTTGATTTGGCAGCCGGCCAGATAATTACGAGAAAAATCAGCCTGACAGCCAGCCAAAGCCAAAACGGCAAGCACCGCCAAAGAAAGCCAAATTTTTTTCATTCTTTTAATAATAATTATTACAATGACAGTATAATCCAAAAAAAGCATTTAAACAAGACCTCGTCTTTGACCGCTTAATCAAAAATAAATAATTTATCAATAGTAGTTTGAAGCGCCTTAGCCACATCATGAGCCAATTTTAACGATGGATTATACTTGCCCTGTTCCAAAAAAACAATTGTCTCCCGCCGCACCCGAGCCAACTCCGCCAACTCCTCTTGAGTGATGGCCAATTTGGTTCTGAATTCCTTGATTCGATTTTTCATAAAAATTTATTGACTGGTTTAGGGCCGGAATTTATTTATGCCGGCGCAAATATTGAAAGATAAAACTATAAGTCAGCATTATACCGCAGAGCATCAGCGACAAAGTCATGCCAATCGCTTCATAGAGCGGGTCAACCTCCCGCCGAGCATAAAAAACAAACATTACCACCACGGCCAACCAGGAACAAATTTGAATGGACAAGAACGCGGCGCGGCCAGCCAAAGCCCAATCGCGCTCGTCAGCCAACACTCCGGTCACTTGCCGCCGCAAATAAAATAACAACAAAAAACCGACGACTAAAACGGCAATCGGTACAAAATAATTTTTCAAAACCAGCGCCTGGCTAAAAATTAGCGCTAATACCGCCACCACCACTAATTTGGCCCCTTGATACTGTTTGAGAGTCATAAACTTATGTTGGAATTAATTAACATAAATTTATGTTATATTATTCTAACATTATTGTCAAGAGCGATTATCGCCGCTTGGGGCTCCTGTCGATGGCTCGGCCGACCGGTTGTGTTTTTTATCTATTGGAGTAAAATAGAATCACCCCAATCAACAATTGGCTTCGCACCTTAACAAAAAGGAGGTTTTTCCATGGCCCCACCCCGAAAAATTCTGAAAAGTTTGCCCCTGGTCGGTTTCGGCCAAACCCCAATGGAACTGGACCGGCGCGCCGACTGGGAAAATTTCGCCTTGAAAATCATTAACCATTTTCGCTCCGGCAATGTCGCTTTGGTGGCGGAAACCGGGGCTGGCAAAACCGTCATCGCCCTGATGGCGATTATCGCCAAAGATTGGCGGACGCTGTTTCTAGCGCCGCAACGCTATTTGGCCGGCCAACACCAAAAATTGCTAGATCGGATTTCCGGCGAAAGGGTGCCCAGCCAAATGTACACCGGCCTGACCAAAAAACGAGACTGGAACAGTTTGGCCGACCGGATTATTTTTGCCACGCCCCATATCGCCCTCAATGATTACCGGCGGCAATTAATCGACCTGTCTCAATTTGACCTGGTCGTCATTGATGAATTTCACAAAGCGATCGGCGATTATCCTTATGTGTCGCTCGCCCAAGTCGCCAGCTCAAAACGGCTAAAAATTCTCGCCCTGTCCGCCTCACCGGGCGGCGATTTGGAAAAAATTGAAACAGTCCGAAAAAATTGCCGTATCAGCCACTGGCTCAAAGCGGAAATCAAAACTCCGACAAAAAACGAATACCTCGAAATGGTCAAGCTGGACGACAATCTGAAAAAAATCGAGCAACTGTTTTTGTCCCTGCTAAGAGATACTGCTCTGGACCTGACTTGTTACGGTTTGACCGTTAATGAAAAAAAACTGCCGACCATCAAAGAGCTGAATCGGCTCAAGGAATGCGTCGACAGTCTTAAAGGCGAAGAAGTATTCTACCCGGCGATTTCCGCCTATGCTCGTTACGCCAAATTGCGCCACGCTTATGCGATTACCATTTCTGAGGGCTATGGTTCGTTTTTGGCCTATTTGGAAAAACTGCGTAAGGATCAAAGCCGGGCGGTCCATGATATTTTCCAGAAAAACGACTTCCACGAAATTGTCGCCTTGGCGCGACAAAACCAGCTCAACCACCCCAAAGTCTATCAGCTGCTGCAACTGGCCAGCAATTTGAAAGAACGGGGCAAAACTGCGCTGGTATTTGTCGGTCTTAAAGACACCGCCGAAATGCTGCTTGATTTTATGGAGCGCTATAAAATCAAAGCCGACATCGTTTTTGGCGGCGCTGACAAAAATCTTAGTCACCAAGAAAAAGTCTTGGACCAATTGGCCGACCGCCAATTGGACTGTCTAATTTGCACCTCCGTCATGGAAGAGGGGGTATCAATCGGCGAAGTGGATAGCGTTATCCACTACTCAATGCCGCCGACGGAAATCTCCCGCCTGCAACGAAGCGGCCGAACCGGTCGGCTGCGTAGCGGCGAAGTGATTTATTTGGCGATTGACCATGCGCTGGACACCAATCGCTACTTTGCCACCAAAAGAAAGCTAGAGCGAATGAAAGAGGCCTTGCGCCAAAATTCGTTCGACCCGGCCGATTCAGAAACTATCCGCTACCACAAGCGGAAAATCGACCGGACTCTGCCACTTATTTAAAAGACTATCCCGTCCCGAATCCTCGGGGCGGGATATTTTAATTCCATATTTGTTAAAAAAAATCGAAACGATATTAGCAGTTGAAGCCAAACCGCAAGCCCAACAGAAAAAACACGCCGAGCGAGGCCGCTTTCCCGGGGTGGCACCGATTGGCTATCTCAACGACCGGAAAAATAAGACGCTTCTTGTTGATGAAGTAAAAGCACCATACATTAAAATGGCTTTTGAGTTTTATGCTACCGGCAAGCATTCGTATAAGTCGTTGGCAAAGGAAATGGCCAAGCGAGGACTAAAAACCAGAAATCGCAAGGTAGTTGGTAAAAAAGCGATTGAACGAATTTTACAAAATTCAATCTACTACGGCTTGATCAAGCGGCAGGGTGTAACCTCACAGGCCAACTTTCCACCGCTGATTACCAAAAAACTATTTGACGATGTTAATGAAGTTATCGCTCAGCATAATCGGTACGCCGACCGTTCACGCAAACATCTTTATTCGTTGTCTGGATTTATCCGTTGTGCCGACTGCGGTTCGATGCTTTGCGGCGATGTTAAAAAAGGCCACCTCTATTATTTTTGCTCGCACGGCAAAGACCATTCCTGCAAAGAAAAAAAGTATATCCGCAGCGAGAATGCCGAAGCTGACGTGGTTAAATACTTATGTTACGTTGAGCTGCCCGAAAAATTCAAAAGGACTTTAGACACTTATTTCGAGCACTACGCTAAAGAAAGAGTCGATCAGGAGGAGAAGGAACGAAAAAGTATCAAGCGAGAATTATCCCGGGTTCAACAGCAACTCCATAATTTAGTAGTTGACCGATCTAAGCGCATTATTGATGCCGACGCTTTTTTGAAGGTGCAGGATGATTTATTAAGAGAAAAGGAAACCTATCAAGACAGGCTGGGTGAATTAGAAACCCGGGCAGATAAATTCGTGCAAAAACTCAATGAAATTATGGACTTTACCAATCATGCCGACAAGCTGTTTTCACAAAGCGGTCTTTACCAACAGCGCACAATCTTAAAGCTCTGCTTTGAAGGTTTTACGGCTAAAAACCAAAAACTGATGCCGATTTGGACACCAGTTTTTGACATTATTTTGAACTTGAATAATTTGGTATGCCAGAAGCCCAATCAAGTTCAGACCGAGGAAAAACCCTCGGTTCGAAATTGGACGTCTGGCGGTATTTGCTGGACAAAGTTCGAATGTATTTCGAGCAGAATCCAAACGATTAAAGCGGACTCGGCAGGGCGAAACAATTTGTCTGGGGGAATGGATTCGCCCTGCCTCGGCTGATTTTCCGCCCGCAGGAGGGGTCTGGGGAGGAATGCGGGCGGGTTTCGGACTGGGGGTTTTCGGAAATTCGGCGGCTCATAGTAATATCTCAAGTATACTTATATTTAAATTCTTGATAGTTCTTCCACTTTTTTCTTTGCAAATTCACTATTTGGAAACTTATCCAATGTTTTTTTATATTGTGATAATGCTTCTGTTTTTAGATTTTGATATTCAAAAATTTGAGCTTTTCTTAGCATCGGCATATCCTCATCATTATCAAGAGAAATTGCTTTATCAATTAATTGATGTGCCTTTTCATGTTCACCCATAAGGGAATAACACATAGCCGCATTATCATACGATACGCCGTTTGTAGGCTCTAATTCGATAGATTTTAAATAATCTGGTAATGCTTCGCCAAACTCTCTTAATTTCCAATAACAGTCGCCTCTAAATTGCCATGCATAAAACAGTTTTTCGTTTCTTTTAATACAAATTGAAAAAATATCAATTGCTTCATTATATTTTTCTTGCTTAAAAAGATCCCTTGCTTTTTGAAGAAGTGTTTGTATATTATTTTCTTTTTCTTCTAGAAATTTATTCCATAACAAAAAAGATATTTCTTTTTCTTCCAAATTATAAAATTGGTCTACTCTAGCCAAGAAATCAGATTCAGTATTGTTTTTAGAAACAATGGAAAAATATTCATTTATTGATCCTTGAAAATCGTAATATTTATCATTACTTGGTTGCAATACTAAAGATTTTTCATAACATTCTAGCGCTTCGTTAATTTTCCCTAATTTTTCAAGACAAAAACCTTTGTTGGATAAATTTATATAATTATCTGGGAATATTTTTAACGCTTGATTTAGACAATCAATGGCTTCCTCATATTTTTCTAAACGAAGGAGACTAAAAGCTTTTTTCCCAACCAATATTTCAAAATCAAATTTAGGGCGAACTTTGTTTTCTTTTTCAAATTTTTGTTCAGCTGGTGTTTCTTCAAGAGAAATTTCTGTTTGTAGTGCCTTGTCATACCAAACCAACGCTTCTTCATAATTCGCAAGTTGTTCAAAACTAAAGGCTTTATAACATAATGCTAATATGGCAAGAGGTTCTGTTTTTAATACTTCATCACAAAGCTCAACACATCGCTTATAATTTTTTCCAAAATATTGCTCCTCGATTTCTTTAAGTAATGTCTGAATCTTTGGCCATACACTCAAATCTCTCAGTCCTCTTTTTACGAGACTAGAATCTTCACTGAGTTTTTCCAGTGAGTAGTACGGAGATTTTATTATTTTCTTGTTATTACTGTCGTCCATATTTTTTTCTTAATTCATCAAGCTGATTTTCCTTCTTGGCAATATCTTCTGTTACCTTTTCCGAAAGCTCACTCAAAATATCACGCTTTTGTTTTTTCGCTTTTTCAATACTTTCTTTCAAAATAGCCCATTCGGATTGTTTTAATTGTTCTTGTTCAGAAAGAGCCTTTTTAATTGATTCCTCTAATTTTGCTAACCTACTTTTGAGTTCCTCGATGGTTTTAATATCAATATTTTGCACACTTTCACCTTGATCAATTGCCCGTAAAGTTTCTAAATCACCGTCAGCATAAGCTTTGTTGATTTTTTTCATCATCGTGTCGTCTCCTCCAGTCAAATCAGGGTGAAATTTATGAGCGAGCTTGCGAAATAACTTTTTTAATTCTTCTTGTTCTTCTTGAGAAATAGTCTTTTTTCTCTCAATGTCTTTTTCTTCTTCATTGAGTTTTTTGTATTCTTCATCTATCTGTTCATGTCTCTTTTTTAAAGTATCCTCTACAACCTTTTGTGCCTCTTCAAATGAAAAACCTTTATTGATTAAATCTTCAATCTTTTTGAATTTCAAAATCTCTAGCTCGATTTCATCTAGTTTTAGATATAATCGCCCGATCTTTATATCGTATTCTTGTTTAACAACAGATAAATCAATTTTAAAATGCTCAATTTCTTCTATGAGTTCGATGAGAAATTTTTCCTTTTCCAAAATGGCCTTTTGGAGCTCTTTTTTTTCTAGTGGCTCATCAAGAGATGTGTTGTGTTTAGTAATTTTAGACATAAATTTATTCCTCAACAAAATAATCGGAATCAATTTTCTTAATGTCGTAACTTATCACTTTTGAGACTCCGATGTTATTTTCAATCATTAGCTGAGTCAGCATTTCGCCGTCAATTAAAATCACTTTATGAGTGATTGTTTTCACATATTCCAAAGCATCTTTTGTAAATCCGGAAGTGGTGATGAAAACTCCCCTATTGGCTTTCTGTCCGACTAGACTCCCGACGAAATTCCTAATTTCTTTTGAACCAACAACACCTTCCCAACGTTTTGCCTGAAGATAAATAACATCAAGACCGAGTTTGTCCTCTTTAATGATTCCGTCAATTCCACCATCACCGCTTTGGCCAATTGCTTGACCGGCATCTTTTCTTGAACCTCCATATCCCATTGAAAGTAAAAGTTCCACGACCAATCTTTCAAAAAAACGTGGGGAGCTTTGTTTTACAAATCCCAATAATTCTTGCGATAAATCTTTCTTTATTTTTTGATAACCATATTCCAGTAGTTCTTGTGGTGTTTGAGTGGAACCAGATTCCACTTCGTGTTCTTCCTCCTCTTTTTCCTTTTTTGTATTTCTAAATTCTATAAACAACGGAAACTGCTCAAGAAATTTAACATTTATTTCCGAAGGATTTTTTTTGAGAACATCAAGCCCAAGAGAAGTGATTTTAAAATATGATCGTTTGGGAGATTCAAGTAACCCAGCTTTTTTGAGATAAGTCCTAGCCCAACCAACACGATTATCAATAATGTATTGTGAACCACTTGGCAAAACTTCTTTTCTGTCCTGCTCGGTCAATTTAAAACTATCAGCAATATGTTCGACTGCTTCTCGTATAGTGTGTTCTTGATTGTCTTCTGCAAATTTTAGAAGGGGGAGCATTATTGATTGATAATCTGGTATGGTCATAGTTTTAAAAAATTATTTTAATAAATCCTCCATAGGAACGCCTAACGACTTGGCGATTTTTTGGATTGTTTGAACGCTTGGTTTTGTAACAACACCACCCTCAATTTTTGTCAGGGTAGAGTATTTAATGTCCGCCTTTTTCGCCAAGTCGTCTTGCGTCAATCCTTGTTTTGTTCGTATTCGTTTTATATTTTGTGATATAGTTGCCATAGTATCCAAACTTTGATAGTATTATCTTATGAGAATATTCTTTCTTTGCTCACAAAACAATGATAGCAAAAATTATGGATTCTATCAATCTGTGTTCTCTGATTTTGTAGCCCCCGAATTTCCGAAAACCCCCAGTCCGAAACCCGCCCGCATTCCTCCCCAAACCCCTCCTGCGGGCGGGAAATCAGCCGAGGCAGGGCGAATCCATTCCCCCAGACAAATTGTTTCGCCCTGCCGAGTCCGCTTTAATCGTTTGGATTCTGCTCGAAATACATTCGAACTTTGTCCAGCAAATACCGCCAATTCTGAATTTCAGTTTCAGAACCAAAAATATGGTCGGCGCGAAGCGCCGTCTGTTCTGAATTCCCCCCAAAAAATCCTGAATCTGAAAGGGTTCGCCACGCTCCGCGTGGCTCCTCGTTTGCCAATACAATTATGAATAATCAAACCAAAAAGTTTTTCATTTATACTCGCAAGTCTACGGACGACAAAGACAGACAAGTCCGCAGTATTTCTGACCAATTAGCTGAGCTAAAAAGTTTAGCGTTGAAAGAACAGCTGGAAGTGGTGGATGTCTTTGTCGAAAAGCAGACAGCCAAAATACCAGGTCGCCCTGTGTTTAACGAAATGTTAGAGCGTATGGAAGCGGGCGAAGCGTCTGGTATTTTGGCGTGGCATCCCGATAGACTTGCGAGAAATAGCGTTGATGGTGGAAAAATTATTTATCTTGTCGATACCGAAATTATCCAAGATTTAAAATTTTCTACTTTTTGGTTTGATCCGACACCGCAAGGCAAATTCATGCTCTCAATCGCTTTTTCGCAATCCAAGTATTATGTCGATAACTTATCGGAAAATATTAAACGAGGTCATCGCAACAAAGTGAAAGATGGAATATGGCCTCAAATGGCTCCATTGGGATATGTAAACAAAAATAGAAAAATTGTTCCCGATGAAAATATTGCACCCTTAATCAAGAAAACATTTGAGGTATATTCGTCTGGGTCTTTCACTTTGCGAGAACTCCGCGACAAGTTTAATGGACTTGGATTGAAACGAAAAAGCGGAAAGGAACTTGCGGTGTCGAATTATCAAAAACTTTTGAAAAATCCGATATACACAGGGCTAATGCTTTACAATGGTGAAATCCACGAAGGTAAACACGAACCGATTATCACAAAGAAACTTTTTGATTCCGTTCAGGAAGTGATGATGAGAAAGTCTAAGCCGAAATCTCGCGGGCTAAAACCATTTTTGTATAGAGGATTTTTCCGTTGCGGAGAATGTGGCTGTTTCATTACCACCGAAACACAAAAAGGTCATAATTATTTGCGATGTACCAAACGGAAAAATCCTTGCTCGCAAAAATATACTCGTGAGGAAATCATCACTTCCGAAATTCAAAAGGAAATCAAAAAAGTTTCTTTGCCAGACGATTGGGCTAAATGGATGTTAGCGGAAAATGAAAAAGACAAGCTAGCGGAAGCCCAATCGTCTGCGCTTTTTGCAGATTCCACAAAAGCCGAAATTTCTCTTTTGGATTCTAAGATTGAGAAGCTGATGAACGCGTATCTCGAAAGTGCGTTGTCGCTTGAAGAATATCGTGATGCTAAAAGTGCGTTGGTCAATCAAAAACAGCTTCTCAAAGAGAAATTATCGGCTTTTGAGCAAAAAGCGAATAATCGGTTCGAACTTACCGAAAAGTTTTTGAAATACAATATAGAATTGGCAAACGAGGGAATAAATGAAGAGAAACTTCATTTATTCAAAAAAGTCGGTTCGAACTTTCAAATTAAGGATCGAACCGTACTTTTTGAGCCACGCGGAGCGTGGCGAACCCTTTTGGATTCAGGATTTTTTGGGGGGAATTCAGAACAGACGGCGCTTCGCGCCGACCATATTTTTGGTTCTGAAACTGAAATTCAGAATTGGCGGAGAGGGAGGGATTCGAACCCTCGGTCCCTTGCGGGACACACGCACTCCAAGCGTGCGCCATCGACCACTCGGCCACCTCTCCCAATAGGAGTCACCTCCTTAACTCCTGATCAAAAATTTTGTTCAATAATTAATTGCAAGTCGCCGCAGCGCCGCCAGAAGTCGTGCCCGAGCCAAAACCAGGCGCCGGTGTCTGAGCGCTCAAATTCCCCTGACACTCCTTGGGCTGATTTTCAAACGAAGCGCAAATCGCCGCCAACAGAGAGGCTGCATCTCGAGCTGTGCTAACTTCCCCGCCATTAATAATCAAAGTCGGGCTGCCACCAATGCCATATTTTTCATTGTCCGCCTGATCAACACCAAACAACGGATAACGACCCGACAACCAACTGCTTTGATTGGCCAAATTCTCGCTAACCTGGTATTGATCATCGGTCGCTTGGGTGCAGCTGGCCAATTTTTTCTGGTCTATTTTCACTTGACTTAAACAATTTTGGCCGTTACCACTCGCCAAAAAGCAATCCAGATAGTCAAGGAGTTTGCTGTTTTGCTCTTTCTGGATGCAGTATTGGTTGAGCTGTTCCTTAACCTCCACTTCGCCGTGCATAGCATAGTAGACAAATTTCAACTCAAAATCAATTTTATCACCCAATTGCCGGACTGCCGGCACAATACCTTTCTCAATCTGGGTGCCATAAGGGCAATGACTCATCACAAACAGCTCCACCTTCGGCTTGGCCGCCTTAATAATATTAGCGGGCGGCGGCGTGACCGTGCCACTGGGAGCAGCCTCGTTATTGGTCCCCGACTCTGTCTGACCGGCCACAAATCCGTTATTACCTTTTTCAGCAGTGACAAAAATTATTCCCATCACAATCAAACCAACAACGGCGATGACAGAAAAACCGCCAAACAACCCCAACAAAAACTGCTGTCGATTGGAATTATTCTCACTCATAAATTAAATTTATTATTTGTTATTTATTTTATACTTGGTTTTTGCTTGTGCCAATTGGTCGCCTGTTGGTAGTGGTGGCCGGCGCGCAGAATAGTTTTTTCGTCAAAGCGCTTGGCCAACAACTGAATGCCCACCGGCAAGCCGCCAGCCAAACCGGCTGGAATAGTTAAGCCGCAAATGCCGGCTAATGACGCCGGAATCGTAAAGGCGTCTTCCAAATACATCTTAAGCGGATCATTGATATTCTCTCCCAGTTTGTATGCCGGCGTCGGCGCGACCGGAGTTAAAATCACATCCACTTCGCCAAAAGTCTGCTCAAAATCTCCCTTAACCAGGGTCCGGACCTGCATCGCCTTTTTGTAATAAGCGTCATAATAGCCGGCTGATAAAGCATAAGTGCCAATCATAATCCGGCGCTTCACTTCCGACCCCAAACCTTTGGCTCGACTAGTCAAATAAATATCCAGCAAGTCGCCACTTTGGCGTTCGGATAAGCCGTATCTGATGCCGTCATAACGAGCCATATTGGAGCTGACCTCAGACGGACAAATAATATAATAGGCGGCAATGGCAAATTCGGTATGGGGCAAAGAGACGTCAACGACAGTCGCGCCCAGTTCCTCGAATTTTTTGGCCGCGTCAAGCACCGCTTGCCTGACTTCACTGTCCATTCCCTCAATGAAATATTCTTTGGGTAAGCCGATTTTAAGTCCCTGAATGTTTTGGACAATCGCTTGGCTGTAATCGTCAACCGGCTCCGATGGCGTGGTGGCATCTTTGACATCCGGACCGGCTAAATATTGTAAAATCAGAGCATTATCTTGAGCCGTCTTAGCCATCGGTCCAATCGTATCTAAAGAAGAAGTCATTGCCAAGACGCCAAAACGCGACACTCGGCCATAAGACACTTTCAAGCCGGAAATATTGCAAAACGACGACGGCTGGCGGATTGACCCGCCCGTATCAGTGCCTAACGCGTAAAGGCACATATCCGCCGCCACGGCCGCGGCTGAGCCGCCACTTGAACCGCCCGGCACCCGCTCCAAATCCCAAGGATTCTTAGTTGGAAAAAAAGCTGAATTCTCAGTCGAGCCACCCATCGCAAATTCATCACAATTGGTTTTGCCGATAATCACCGCATCATTGTCTTTGAGTTTTTTCACCACCGTAGCGTCATAGGGCGGGACATAATCAGCCAAAATCTTGGAACTAGCGGTAGTTTTCAATCCCTGAGTACAAAATAAATCCTTAATCGCTACCGGAATACCAGCTAACGGCGACAAACTGTCGCCGTTTTTTATTTTTTCGTCTACTGCTTTCGCCTGACTAATGGCGCCGGCCTCATCAACCGTCACAAAGGCTTTGACTTGGCTATCAAATTTTTTGATTTGCTTCAAGCAATCTCGGGTCAATTCTTCACTGGTAAACTTGCCTTGGCGCAAGCCCTCAAAAGCTTCTATTAAAGTTAATTGATTCAAAGACATACTTTAAAAAAATATCAAATTCAAAATATCAAGCTCCAAATCCGCCAAAAGAATAACTGATAATTAAAATTATTTTGAATTTATAATTTGAGATTTATTTGTTATTTAATATTTTTAATCTGTAATTTTATATTTTAATAAGTCTATTTATTCTCCAAAATCTTGGGCACTTGAAAAAAACCATTTTGGCTCTGGGGTGACACCGCCAATAAGCCGCCGACATTATCAAATTCCTCAACCACGTCTTCGCGCATCACATTGGTTAAGCCGGTCACCTGAGAAGTCGGCTCGACCGCGGCTGTATCCAACGCTTGCAATTTATCCATATAATCAAAAATCTTGGATAGCTCTTGGCTATAACGATTTTTTTCTTCTTCGGTTAATTTTAATCTGGCCAAAGTGGCGATACGCTCCACTTCTTGTTGGGATAATTTCATAATTTAAATCGACTATTTTGATTTTTTGATTTTAGCACTTTTATGCTAATTACGCAAGATTAATTTACAAATCAGTAAACTTTTGTTATTATTAATTCTACCGGAGGAATTTCCCAATCCAGCGGATTCGGGCCAAGGTGTTCACCCTCTCTACGCCCGGCGAAACGGCCCCCCTGGATAAAGTCGTGTTTTCCGACTTTGCTGGCGCCACGCCCGTAAGTTTCGGGAGCGGTCCAAAAGCCTCAAAGGGGTACTTCAGCTCCACCCCTCAAGTAGGCTAAAAAAACCGCAAAAAAGGCCATTTCGGTGCTAGCTGGAAATTCCTCCGGCCTTTTTTATTACTCAAATTTTAATTGACAAAAAGCATAAAATATGATATAATTAATTAAAGGGGGTCAAATAAAATAAATAGTTAAAAAATGACGAAGTTGTATTAGACAACTTCGTCATTTTTTAGTTTTTTATTCCTGCTAAACTATCAATAAACACCAGCTGATTTTATTTAAACAGACATTAGCGCCAAAAAATTCTATCAACAAGGCGCCAATAAAAACCAGTTTTACTTTATTATTCGTAAAAATTCCTTTTCCTCAATAATCGTCACACCCAATTTTTGCGCCTGATCGTATTTGGAACCGGGCTTGGCGCCAGCCACCAAATAATCAGTCAATTTACTAACCGAGGAAGAAACACTGCCGCCCAGCTTTTTGATTTTATCTTTGGCTTCCTGCCTGGTATATTTTTCCAGCTCCCCAGTCAAAACAAATTTTTTGCCTGCCAATTTATTGGACACTGACGCTGACTGATTGATTATTGCTACGCCAACTTCATCAAACTTCTTCAATAAATCAATATTTTTAGAATTGTCAAACCAAGCGATAATACTTTGAGCCACTTTCGGGCCAATGCCCTCCACTAGTTCCAAATCCAACCGTTTCACCTTCTGGGGCAGCTCGCCGGCTTTCAATTTGCCGGAGACAAATTGACCAGCCAGTAAAGCGGCAGTTTCTTCACCGACATGCCTAATGCCTAAGGCAAAAATAAATTTGGCCAGACTAATTGTTTTACTCGCGGCAACCGATTGAATCAAATTGCGCGCTGATTTTTCGGCAAATCTTTCCAAGGGCAACAAATCTTCTTCTTTCAACTTGAAAATATCGGCCACATCCTCAATCAAATCGGCTTTTTGGAGGTGGTCCAAAATCTGCGGTCCCAAACCGTCAATATTAAAAGCACCACGAGAAACAAAATGATAAAACTGCTCTTGCTGTTTAGCGAAGCACTGGTCATTGGCGCAATAATAAGCTACTTCGCCCGATTTTTGCTCCACCGGCGAACCGCAAATCGGACATTGATTCGGCAGTCGGAATTTTTTTTCTCGACCCGTTCTTAATTTGGGCAAGACGGCAATAATATTGGGAATAATGTCACCGGCCTTTTCCACCACCACCGTATCCCCCACTCGAACATCCAAACGATCAATTTCATCCTGATTGTGCAGAGTGGCACGCCTAATTGTGCTTCCGGCCAAATTGACCGGCCGTAAATGAGCGACCGGCGTCAAAGCGCCAGTCCGGCCGACCTGAACACCAATTGCTTCCACTACCGTCGTCGCTTGCTCAGCGGCAAATTTATAAGCGACTGCCCAGCGAATATGCTTGGCCGTTCGGCCTAACCTTTCCTGCCACTCCAGATTATTCACTTTAATGACCAGACCATCTATTTCAAACGGCAAAGCTGACCGATGCTTTGCCCAATAGCCAAACACTTTTTCCGCTTCTCTAATGCTATTTATCCTCTTCCAATTTGAAGTCACTTTAAAGCCAAGTTTTTTGAGAATTTTCAAAACCTCTTCATGGGTCTTTAGTTTGGCCGGCCCGTCATAACTGTACATATAACTGTCCAAATCGCGGCCGGCCGCCACTTTGGGGTCAAGCTGACGGACCGTACCGGCGGCGGCATTACGCGGATTGGCAAAAATCTGGCCGCCTTTCTTCCACTGTTCTTGATTCATTTTGGTAAAACCGGCTTTGGGCATAAACACTTCGCCGCCAACTTCCACCGGCCGCTTTTCCTTAATGCTTAAAGGCACGCTCCTAATAGTCTTGACGGTATGCGTGACCACTTCGCCGATGAGGCCATCACCCCTGGTCACCGCCTTGTCCAAAATACCGTTTTTATAAAGATAAGACATATTCAAGCCATCGATTTTTAGCTCGCAGATGTATTCAATATCAGCCGCTTCCGCCAAATTTAAAAAACGCTTGACGCGCCGGTCAAACTCCACTACTTCTTCGAAAGAAAACACATCGTCAATGGAATATTTGGGAATTCGGTGCTTGTGTTTTTGGAATTTACCCAACGCTTTGCCGCCAATGCGCTGAGTTGGTGAATCGGGGGTAACCAGCTCCGGATGTTGCCCCTCCAATTTTTCCAGCTCATCTTTGAGCGAATCACGAACCGCATCAGAAACAACGGGCTTATCCAAAACATAATAAGCATAATCAATTTCATGCAATTGCTTTTTGAGCTTATCAATTCGATTTTTGGCTTCCTGTTTATTCATTTTAAAAAATAATTGTTAAATTGTCACATTGTTATATTGTTGTTATGTCCCAACTATAGAGGTAGCACCCAACAATTTTACAATTTAACAATTCATCAATTTGACTTTACGGACTTTATGAACTTTATAGACTTTGGACCGATTAATACCCCTTAGCAAT
>Ga0208458_1001273_pt1 | contig 21536 bp, 22 predicted proteins | sample AD_UKC085_MetaG_FD_184432 | JGI IMG/M metagenome (GOLD analysis project Ga0208458, IMG submission 184432) | Active sludge microbial communities of municipal wastewater-treating anaerobic digesters from USA - AD_UKC085_MetaG (SPAdes) (version 2) | ecosystem: Engineered > Bioreactor > Anaerobic >... | reverse complement strand
TTCTACATATTTATTGACTAAAAGCGCAATTATTATACCGATTGAAGTATCCAGCACCCTGTTGAAGGTATATAGCATGTACCCCTCTTCATGATTCTTGGAAATCACTACAACCAGGTATACAACGCAGCAAATAGAAACTGCCTGTTTCATATTTATTGATACGCATATTTGAATCAAAAATATGATTCCTAAGGGAATAATAAAAATTAAAATCCTGTCATCAAAAAAGGAATTGATTATATACAGTACCAGGGCTGCCGACAAACCTCCCAGCATTGTTCCTATAATTCTTGACATCCCTATTTTTACAGAATCCACTATCGTATTCTGTACGCAAATTACGGCAGCTATGCAGGCAAATAAGGCATTGCCCCTGTTAACAGCTTCAAAAAACAATAGACATAAAAAAACTGAAATTGCTGTTTTAATATTGCGCATGCCTATTTTTATCACGTTTATCCTCCGGATATTTAATGAATTAATTGGAATTATACATATTGTAAATAATATTTATGAATTTGTCCAGTAATAAATAATATTTTACACAAGTAAGAAAATGTATTATAATATAAGTATACAAACTTCAAGGAGGCTGTTATGGAAAGAATGGTGGGAACAGTAGTCAGAGGATTGAGGGCTCCCATAATTACAAAAGGTGATGACATAGTAAAAATTGCTGTTGACAGTGTGCTCAAAGCTTCAAAAAGTGAAGGTTTTTCATTAAGAAATAAGGATGTAGTAGGTATCACCGAGGCTGTAGTCGCAAGAGCTCAGGGCAATTATGCAAATATAGATCAAATAGCATATGATGTAAAACGAAAGTTTAATTATGACACTGCAGGTTTAATATTCCCGATTTTAAGCAGAAACAGATTTTCAATATGTCTTAAGGGAATTGCCAGGTCATTTAAAAAAATCTATCTGATGTTCAGCTACCCTTCCGATGAAGTTGGAAATCCATTGGTTGATTATGACCTTCTGGACAGGGAAGAAATCAACCCTTGGACAGATATACTTTCTGAATATGAATTCAGGAGCCACTTTAAAAATACCAGACATGTTTTTACCGGAGTGGATTACATACAATATTATTCTGATATTATAAGAGAAAGCGGCTGCCAAGTGGAAGTTATATTTGCTAATAATCCGCTAAGCATTTTAAATTATACCAGGAATGTTCTAACATGCGACATTCATACCCGGGAAAGAAGCAAAAGATTATTGAAATCAAACGGTGCAGAAATAGTATACGGTCTGGATGATATTTTGAATCATTCAGTAGAAGGCAGCGGGTTCAATGAAAAATTCGGACTTTTAGGCACAAATAAAGCCACTGAAGATACAGTAAAACTTTTCCCTAGAGACTGCCAGGCCTTGGTTGAAAAAATTCAGGAAAAATTATTCGAGGAAACAGGCAAAAAAATTGAAGTCATGATATACGGAGACGGAGCCTTTAAAGACCCTGTGGCAAAGATTTGGGAATTGGCTGATCCGGTTGTTTCTCCGGGATTTACGGAAGGACTCAAGGGTACTCCAAATGAATTAAAGCTTAAATATTTGGCAGACAATCAATTTTCTCACCTTAAGGGAGAAGAGCTTAAAAAAGCAATATCTTTACTAATTATGAACAAGGACCGCAATTTAAAAGATAGCATGGAATCACAGGGAACTACCCCAAGAAGACTTACAGACCTCTTAGGCTCCCTTTGCGACTTGACATCAGGAAGCGGAGATAAGGGAACTCCCATAGTCTATATTCAAGGTTACTTTGATAATTATTCAGCATAAAAAAAGGGCTTGGCCCTTTTTTTATGCTATTTAAAGCTGTATTGAGATATTAAATTCTGTTTACAGTCCCACAGGTCTTTAGACAAGTCAACATAGTAAAAGTGAGGGTTAGTGAATCTTTTTACTTCTCCCCACAGGTCATCCACCTTTTTTTTGCAGTATGTTCTTATATCCTGCAGGCTTGGACTTTCATAAACACATTCTCCGTTTATGAAAATAGGTACCTGGAGATTTTTCGCATAGAATCTTGTTACTCTTTTCTTCTTCCAGGTATGTATTTCATCAAATATAGTATAGGGTCTTGAGAAGTCGATAATTTCATCAGCCAGGGTTATTACATCTGCAATTGGGCTGTGAGTTTTTTTGTCATGGAGTCTCCATACCTTCTTGTAACCAGGGTTGGTGATTTTTTCTTCATTATCGGATATTTTAATTTTTGGAATTATCTTTCCTTCTTTTTCAATTGCCACAAGCTTGTAAACACATCCGAATACCGGCTCTGACTTAGCAGTTATCAGTCTTTCTCCAACACCGAAGGAATCAATTTTTGCACCTTGGTCCAATAAATCTGAAATAATAAATTCATCCAGACTGTTTGATGCAACTATCGCACAATCATGAAGTCCTGCATCATTCAGCATCTTTCTGCATTTCTTGCTTAAGTATGCAATGTCTCCGCTGTCTATCCTGACTCCTTTAAGTCTTTTGCCCATAGGTTCCAACACTTCTTTAGATATTTTGATTGCATTTGGTATACCGCTTTTTACCGTATTGTAGGTATCAATCAGTAAATTGCAATTATCAGGATAATTTTCTGCATAAACTTTAAATGCCTGGTATTCGTTTTCAAACATTTGAACCCACGAATGTGCCATAGTTCCAAGGGCCGGCACCCCAAAGGCTTCATCTGCCAATGTTGTGGCTGTTCCTACCACACCGCCTATATAAGCAGCTCTGGCACCGTATATAGCGGCGTCATAGCCCTGGCTTCTTCTGGCGCCAAATTCCATTATGGGTTTCCCCTTTGCAGCCCTTACTACACGGCTTGCTTTAGTTGCAATCAAGCTTTGATGGTTTATTGTCAACAGCATCATTGTTTCGATTATTTGAGCATCAATCGTTTTAGCCCTGACTGTAATCAATGGTTCATTGGGAAAAACAGGAGTTCCTTCAGGAATTGCGTATATATCTCCGGAAAACTTGAAATCCTTCAAATACTGTAAAAATTCTTCTGTAAATAACTTTTTGCTTCTTAGGTATTCAATATCCTCCTGGCAAAATCTTAACTGCTTTATATATTGTATTACCTGCTCTAATCCTGCTACTATGGAAAACCCGGCCCCATCCGGATTTTTTCTGAAAAACAAATCAAAATATACTATTTCGTCCTTCATTCCGTTTGAAAAATATCCATTTGCCATTGTAAGCTCATAGAAGTCCATGAGCATAGATAACCTTCTTTGATCAAAATTATTATAATGCATAATAAACTCCTCTCATATTACTCCGTCCACTACTTCTATACCGCTGGTATGCATGTTGTATAGGGAGATTAAATTAATAAGATTCCCGTCATGACTTCCCCCATCATAGGTTTCTACCATGTTGGCAGGCACTATAATTCTTTTTTCTTTATTTTTTTCATTAAAGTATGATTTTAATGTTAATGAAAACTGTAATACGCAAATATCTGTTACACAGCCTGTAATAATAAAATTATCGACTTCGTCCTCGTATTTGTTTATCCATTCCTTGAATCCTTCTGCATGAAAACCGTTGGTGCTGTTTTTTTCTATGTAGTATGTTTCTTGGCCTTGAGAATCTTGAGTCATAAGCTCCGGAATTAATTCTGCCTCCTTATCTCCTTTTATGCAATGGACCGGAAAGCTGCAAAACTCCTTGGAATCATCACTATGGGTATCCAGGAAAAACATCTTCTTATAACCCTTCATTTTCCTGTTTAATTCCACAATATTTTCAACCTTTGCTGCAACTCTTGCTGATGCCAGCGGTCCGGAATAAACAAAACCGTTAACCATATCCACTACAATAAGGGCTGTCCTGTCTTTGTCCAGGGATGACAACCGGATTTCCCTGCCTTTCAATTCTTCCTCTATACTTTTTAGGGCTTCCATAACATCTTCCTTTATTCTATTTTTTTATAAGATCTAATATTTATATATTATAGTGCTTAAAACAACATTTGTCAATGCAGAGGGAATCTTGAGGTATTAAGTCATAGAAAAAAATCTATCCTGTCAGGATAGATCTTTATTCATATGAGTTAGGCCATAAGCAGGTAAATGCATCAAATTTGCACTACACTGCTTGATCTTTTATTGTTAAGTCTCCTTGTATAGACTTTGTAGGACATTTTTCCACACAAATCATGCAATGTGTGCACTTATCATAGTCTACCCTGGCTAAATTATTTGTAACATGTATTGCATCAAAAGGACAGTTCTTTTCGCAAATTTTGCATCCTATGCAGCCGATTTTACAAACATCCTTGACAGCTTTACCGAAGTCTTTGTTGTTGCATCCTACAATTACGCTATTTTTGTAAGGAACAAACTCTATAACTGCTTTTGGACATTCTTCTATGCATTTACCGCAGGAAGTGCATTTTTCCTTGTCTATTACTGCTATACCGTCAACTATACCAATAGCATCAAAATCACATACTTCAACACAGTTTCCGTAACCCAGGCATCCCCTGTCACAGGACTTATCTCCACCCTGGACTGCTGCCGCCGCCTTGCAGTCTTTTACTCCATGGTATTCATATTTTTTAGATGCCAGGCTGTCACATCCCTGACATAAAACATGAGCTGCCTTCTTTTCTCCTTCTTCAGATGTTGTACCCATAATATCAGCTATTTTTGCATGAGCCTGGGCATTTGCCACAGGACATCCGTTTACAGGAGCCTTGCCTGATGCTATTGCTTCTGCCATGGCATCACAGCCTGCATATCCGCAGGCACCGCAGTTTGCTCCCGGCAAAGCATTTCTTACATCGGTAATTCTCTGATCTACATCTATATGAAACAGTTTAGCTGCAAATGCCAATAAAATACCACATACGATACCAATACCTCCAGTAACTGCCACTGCTTTAACTATAACCATTTTCTACCTCCTATAATTGCAATCCTGAAAAACCAAGGAATGCAACTGACATAAGACCTGCTGTAATCAATGAAATAGCAGAACCTTTCAATGATTCAGGCAAATCAGCATAATCAACCTTATCTCTTACTCCTGCAAATAATACTATTGCCAACAGGAAGCCTGAGGATATACCTACTGAATAAACCAATGATTCAACAAATGTGTATTCATAAATAATATTATTAATTGCAACACCCAATACTGCACAGTTTGTAGTAATAAGGGGCAGGAAAATTCCCAATGCCTGATACAAACCCGGTGCTGATTTCTTGAGAAACATTTCAACAAATTGTACCAATGCTGCAATTATCAGTATGAATACTATTGTCTGCAAGTACTCCAATCCTAAAGTCACCAAAATACCATAATGAATAATATATGTTATAATGGATGCCAAAGTTATAACGAATATAACGGCAATACCCATGCCTGCTGCAGTATCAATTTTCTTGGAAACCCCAAGGAAAGGGCAAGTTCCAAGGAATTGCATGAATATTATATTATTAACTATAAACGATGTAATAAATAAACTAACTAATTCCATTTCCTGCCTCCTAAGCTTTCTTTCTTATTGAAAGATAATTTACAAGTCCTATCAATAACCCAAGGAGAATAAAAGCTCCCGGCGGTTGTATTGCCATCATCATGGGCTCATATGCTTCAGGAAAAATTCTTAATCCTAAAATAGTACCATTACCTAAAATTTCTCTAATAGAGCTGAGTAAAATCATAGCTACTAAGTACCCAATACCCATTCCCAAACCGTCAATGGTAGAATCCACTACTCCGTTTTTAAAAGCAAAAGCTTCAGCACGGGCAAGTATTATACAGTTAACAACTATTAAAGGAATAAATACACCTAATGCCTGATACAATGCAAATGTGTATGCATGCATCAATAAATCAATAATTGTAGTAAATGCGGCAATAATTATTACGAATGCAGGTATACGAACCTCATCCGGTATATATTTACGAAGCGCAGATATAACTATGTTTGAACCGGTCAAAACAGCTATTACAGCCACTCCCATACCTATTCCGTTTATAAGTGATGTAGTTATTGCCAAGGTAGCACACATACCAACCTGTTGAACTAAAATAGGATTTTCTGTTGTTATACCATTTTTAAATATTTCTAATTTATTCATTTCATCCTCCTATTTCAAATAATCCGTATAAACTCTTATGGCATTATTTACGGCACTTAAAAATGATTTAGAAGAATATGTTGCACCAGTAACGGCATCGTAATCATTTTCACCAATCTCGCTGCTTCCATCTATACCTTTAAACTGGTCTGTAAAAGCAGGAAGAGTAGTTTTTGAACCTAAACCTTCAGTTTCCTGATGAGAAATTGCACTAACTCCTGATATTTGTCCATCTGGTGTAAAACCAACATATAATTCCATGTCCCCATTGAAGCCTTTAACAGTGCTCAATGTTCTCACAACTTTGCCAAGTTCATTCCCGGAAGCATCAACTGCAGTCATTATATTTATAACCTTTTGATTTTCGCTTTTTACTGTTTCAACTAAAGCAGTATCTTCATAATCATAAAACATTACTGAGCCGGGCATAACAGCTTCCAATATAGCAGGATCCATGCTTGCCATTGCCTCATTTTGGGCTATTATATCTTTTGTTGTATCATTTAGCCAAGCTAAAACACCCGCTGATATAGCACCTATTAAAAATAATATACCTGCTAATCTTATAAAATTATTTTTCATTTTTCTTACCTCCTGTTGCTACTCCAAATACGTGAGGTCTAACATATTTATCAATCATAGGTGTTAAAATATTCATCAATAATATTGAATAAGATACTCCTTCAGGGTAACCGCCCAATTTTCTTATAAACATTGTCAGAATCCCTGCTCCAACAGCATAAATAATCTTCCCCTTATCGGTAACAGGGCTTGTCGCATAATCGGTTGCCATAAAAAATGCTCCCAGGATCAACCCTCCGCCCAGTATGTGATAAGGCAGATTGCCTGCATCTATGACCAGTGCTATTGCTGCAACTGTTCCAATATAGAATACAGGTATTATCCATTTGATTGTTCCTCTGTAAAGCAGATAAATTCCGCCTGCCAGTAATAGTATAGTAGAAGTTTCTCCGATAACCCCCGGAATATTTCCAATGAACATATCCCATAATGAGGGGAGTTGACCTGAAGTTGTACCCTTCAGCAGCTGAAGAGGTGTTGCAGAAGATACTGCATCCGTCACCGGGTCAATAAACCCTCCGGATAAATGATGAGGCCATGATGCCATTAAGAATGCTCTTGCCCCCAATGCCGGATTTAAAAAGTTAAATCCCAATCCTCCAAATACCTGTTTTACTATTCCAATTGCAAATGCAGAACCCACAACGGCAATCCACCAGGGAGCTTCTGCAGGTAAATTAAATGCTAACAGCATTCCTGTTACAACCGCACTTAAATCCATTACGGTTATAGGTCTGTTCATAAATCTTTGGCAAAGATATTCTGTTGCAACTGCTGTTATTACAGAGGCCAATACTAATACTGCTGCTTTTATTCCAAAATAAAATATACTTGCTGCCAATGCAGGCACTAATGCAATTATTACATCAAGCATCAGCTTTTGTGTTGTTTCATCGGATCTAATATGAGGCGACGATGAACCAATCAATTTAATTTCCATCTATATTTCCTCCTATTTAGCCTTTTTGCGTCTTGTTAATATTTCTTTTTTAGCAACACTTATCGATTCTTTAAGCGGTCTCTTTGCAGGGCATATATATGAGCATGCACCGCACTCGATACAATCAGCTGCATGATATTCATCAGCCCCGTCGAAGTTTTTCAGTAAAGAAAACCTGCTTATTTTATAAGGCATTAGATTAACAGGACATGTATCAACACATTTGCCGCATAAAATACAGTTTGTAGGTTCCGGAATATTCGCTTCTTCTTTATTTAAAACCAATATTCCAGACGTTCCTTTTATTACAGGAACTTCGTCGGTATATTGGGCAATTCCCATCATCGGCCCGCCGTTAATTATCTTTCCGGGCTCCCCTTTGTAGCCGCCGCACGCTTCAATGCAATCTTTAAATAAAGTCCCTAATCTTACATAAAGGTTCTTTGGGTTTTCAACGGCACTACCTGTAACGGTTACAACTCTTTGGATACAAGGCATGCCTGTCTTTATAACATTGCCTATGGTAGCAACTGTACCGATATTTTCCACTACACAGGCTACTTCCATGGGTAGTCCGCCTGAAGGTACTATTCTTCCGGTAATAGCATTTATTAATCTTTTTTCATCACCTTGCGGATATTTGGTTTTCATTGACACTACTTCAATTTTTTCCTCGTCTCCGACAATTTCCTTTAGTATTTCAATTGCATCAGGCTTATTATCTTCGATACAGATATATGCCTTGTCCGCACCTAATGCTTTCAAAATAGCTTTTGTACCAAGCAGTACAAGTTCAGGTTTTTCCAGCATAATCCTGTGGTCAGCAGTCAAATAAGGTTCGCATTCCGATCCGTTAACCAGCAATGTGTCAATAGGTTTGTCCGCTGGAGGGCTCAGCTTAACATGTGTTGGGAAGGTTGCTCCTCCCATTCCTGCCATGCCTGCTTCTTTTATTATGGAAAGTATATCTTCCCTGGAGAGATCCTCTAATTCTCCTTTTGGCTTAACTGATTCATGTACTTCGTATTTTCCGTCGGATTCTATAATAATGCTTTTTACTTTTGCTCCGCCGGGGACTTGGTGACTCTCAATCTTTTTTACTGTTCCTGAAACACTGGCGTGAACAGGTACAGAAACAAAGGCTTTTGATTCACCGATTTTTTGTCCGACTTTTACTTTATCTCCTACAGCTACCAAAGGTTCGCAGGGTGCCCCTATATGTTGCGACAAAGGAATTACAACAATATCAGGAGCCGGTGCTTCTTCGATAGGTACATTCTGCGTAAAAGACTTACCTTGAGGGGGATGGACTCCACCCCTGAATGTAAACAATTTTGTGCTCATTATACCACCTCGTAAATTTAATAATAATAAATTATAAAAAATGCCATAATCTCAAACATAAAGATTATAACAGATTGTTTTCGACTATTAAACACTTTTTTTATTTATTTGTGAAATTTTATCATTTTTAATCAAATAAAGCAATAATAATGAAAAGTAATATTTACCTGTTTAAAACAATATTTACATTTTCATTAATATATTCCTTTATCCACAATAAAATGCTTATGTCATTAATGTCAATGTCATCAAGCATTTCTTTTACTTCTCTCGTATCAAAAGTAAATTCACCGGAATCGGTCTTATGGTTATAAAGCAGTTCTATATTATCAGCGGAGTTAATAATAGTCATTATTGTTTCGCCCATATTCCCAAGAGGTGCCCTGTCTATGTTATCTCTTTCAAAAGAACAAAAAACCGTGGTTCCTAAACCTACCTTTGATTCTATTTTAAGATACCCGCTGCATCTTTCGCAGGCTTCTTTCAGCATTGGAATACCCAACCCGACCTTCCTGGTTGTCCTGCTTGTGTAAAAAGGATTTGTTACTTTGTTTATAACTTCCTCGCTCATTCCATTTCCGTTATCTGAAATAGCTATTGTAAGATTGTTGTTTTTCTTGCTGTCTTCAATTTTTATTTCAACCAATGAGGCTTCAGCCTTTATGCTGTTCATTGTAATATCCAGTATGTGCATTGAAAGTTCTTTCATAGTTCCTCCATGTACAGGGTTCGCATACCTAAAAATTCATAAACATCATCTATATTATTAAGATCAAAATAATTAATTGCTTCAGATATGTCGACCAGCCGATGAGCGTCAGAATTATAAAGAACCTTGTACTTTTCAATTGTTTTATCGCTAATAGGCACTTTTGAATATACTTCCACATGCTCAATTTTCAGATTAAAGGGCATAAAACCTAAAACTCCCAGAATGCCGTTGGTCATTTTATTAATATGGGCAGGAATCATAACTCCCCTGTATTCTTTTACAATGGAGTATATATCTTCAATAGTATATTTAGAGGCATTGATCAACAGTTTTTCCAGAGTTCCTGTTATTTCATCCTTAGAATTATAAATGTTCTGCTCTCCGAATATTTCTATATTGTTTTTTATCAAGGGGAGCGAATCGTAGATAATAGAGCCAAATTCCGTTGCATTTTTTAGTTCCTTAAAATAACATAGAACATGGACTTCTTCTTTTGATGTAACCTCAAGCCCCGGTATGACTTTAATACCTGCCTTGCCGCTTAACTCCATTGCTGCAGGCAGGTTGGCCGCTGAATTATGGTCTGTGATCGATATGATATTCAAACCTTTTATCAAAGACATATTTATAATATTATTCGGGGTCATGTCGCTTGAGCTGCACGGAGATAAATCCGAATGAATATGCAAATCGTAGTAATATTTCATCTTATTCCCAGTTCTGACATTCTGCATGCCATTTGGTATGCACTTTCCGAAGTTTTAAAAACGGGTATACCTAATTCCTTTGCCTTTTCAATGGTATCATTGTCCACATCCATGTCTTCAACAACTATAATGCAGGCAAGCTCTATAAGCTCAGCAACAGCCACTATGTTAATATGGGTTTGGATGGTAATCCATACATAGTTTTTCTTTGCCTTTGACATTACAATACTTAGCAGATCTCCGATATAAACACCTTCAATTTCAATGTTTCCCTCTTTTTCACTCAAGGGTGTAAGCTGTAGTTTTTCTGCAAATTCTAAGCAGTTCATTTTTTCCCTCCTGTTTATTTTTTAACTCTTAATACAACGCAGTCTTCAAATTCAGACTCTTTATTATATACATCTTCAGCATGGGCCAAACATGTGGGCGCGCCACAGGAACCGCAGTCCAGTCCGGGAAGCCTGTCGTATATTTCTTTTATTCTTTCATCCTTTTCAACAGCTTCCTTTAAATTCAGCGTTTTGGAACTTTCTTCTTCCTTCAGATAATAATTGAAGAAACCTGATTCATACATTTCATCAAATCTGTCAATATCAGGATTTATGCATTCATCTCCCAGACTGTTTGATATATAATTAATGCTGCTGGTTGCAATAAATGGATTTACCACATTAAATGTCCCTCCTACACAACCGTTGACGCAGGCTGAGGCTTCAACAAAGTCTATGTCGCTTAATTTGCCGTTTTCAATTTCCTCCATTATCTCGATGATATTTTCCATGCCGTGAACAGCTATATAATTATTCAAACCTGCATTTTCTGACTGGCCCCCCGCCACTGCCCATTTCATTCCTGAAAGAGAGGGGTATGAGCATGTTATATTATCTTCCTTTATAACCTCTCTGTAGAGCTCTCCGTATATTTTGTTAAGAGGAATAACCCAATCTACCGAAGGCTTGTAATCACCAATAGGATTTGTAACTGCAAGCAGCTTGGCAGGACAGGGTGAAATATAAAATACCTGTATATCTTCATCTTTCAGATTGAATTTTTTTCTTGCTCTTTCTCTTGAAAGTATACCTGCAATTTCCATAGGTTCTCTTAATAAAATTAAATTATCCATCAATGAAGGATATCTGTATTTTATAAGTCTTACTGCCGCCGGACAATATGTTGATATATAAGGTCTCACAGTTTTTTCTTTCTCTATTTTAAGCTTTATTGCTCTTGCAACCAATTCTGCAGACCAGCTGGCATCATAGACAAAGTCAAATCCTAATTTTAAAATTGCATTTTGTACCTTGCATATATCTGTTCCTCTGGGAAACTGCCCGTATAATGATGTGGTAGGAATTGCAATTTTGTATTTTTCCGGTGTATCATGCATTTGATCAACCCATTCAATTGATTCAGGTGTATATGCATTGTAAGGGCAGATTTTTATACATTCGCCGCAGTGTATACATTTAGATATATTTATAAATGCTTTGTTGTTGATTAGTCTGATAGCCTGTGTAGGGCATCTTTTCATGCAGTTTGTACATCCTTTGCATTTATTCTCGTCAAACATAATTGAAAAATTCATATTTTCCTCCTATAAATTGATTGTCACATTTATTGTTGTTCCTTTATCCCCTGTCTTTATTTCCAATAGGTCGGAATATTTCTTAATGTTAGGAAGCCCCATGCCTGCACCAAAACCCAGCTCTCTTACACTGTCAGTTGCAGTTGAGAATCCCTCTGTCAGTGCCATATCTACATCCTTGATGCCCGGGCCTGTATCTTCCGAAATTATTACAATTTTATTTTCATATATATCACAGTGAAGTTTTCCCCCAAAGGAATGTATCACAATATTTATTTCAGTTTCATATGATACAATTGCTGCTTTTCTTATGGTATTGGCATCTATGCCCAATGATTTCAAATTGCCTTTTATGGCACTTGAAGCCTTTCCGGCAACCATAAAATCATTTGCAGCCACATTGTAGCTATATCTCTTTAAAATTCTTTCAGTCATCTATTTCTAGTCCTTCCATTCCTTTAATAGCCAATAAACCGCATGTTTTAAACATGGTATAGTCAGTTGCCAGTATTGTAAGTGAATTTTCCTGTGCCAATTCTACGATTTCCTTGCCGGGTCTTTTACCCCTTACAAACAATACTACATTAATATCAAGCATTTCAGCAGTTCTTATAACCTGAGGATTGTTCAACCCCGTTATAAGCAATGCATCACTGCAGCCATAAGCAAGCACATCACTCATTAAATCACTGGCAAAACCGTATTTTATATCTGCGCTGGAGTCTTGGTAGTTTGTAAGAACATCAGCTTTTACGGCATCAACAATATCTTTTATTATCATACTATCCCCCGCTATATTTTTATATAATCTTCAATATAGGCCTTACCGCCTACATAAACATTTATTATTCCATTATTATTATCAACTTTTACATATATGAGGCTTTTTTGGTTCATTGCTTCTCCTTGAATTACTTCAATTTGGTTTGAGAAACCTTTACTGTAGAGAAGACTTCCCAAGGCACCGTTAGATGTACCCGTGGCACATTCTTCATTTATGCCAACCCTGGGAGCGAAGTTTCTTGTATATACTGTCCCTTCCTCAATTGTGAAAACATGATAGCCCACTACATCATTTTCGTTAGAAATATCCTCTATCATCTTAAAGTCAGCTTTAATACTATTAAGCACATCCCTTGTGACAACCGGTATTAAAATATCCTTTAGGCCTGTTGACACTATTGTGGGGTTAATATCACAATCCGGCAGTCCTATTGAGCTTTCATCCATACCAAGTGATTTTGCTATTTGCAGCTTGTCTTTTAGCTCACCGTATATGTGTGGTTCGCTTTGCTGCATAAGAACATACTCCACATCTTCATTCTTAAATGTTATTTCAATTTTAAGCCTGCCTGCCCTGGTATTTTGAAAAACCGTCCTTGTTTCATTAAAGCCTTTTATATGACCAGTTTTACCCAAGTAGTAAAAGGCAGCAATTGTTGCATGGCCGCAAAGGTCAACCTCACAAAGGGGAGTAAAGAAACTTAAATCATAATCCTTTTCATCCAATTTAAAAATAAAGGCTGTTTCTGACAATCCCACTTTATATGCAATTTCCTGCTTCTTATCATTTGATATTTGTTCATCAAGAACAAGAACTCCTGCTCCGTTGCCGCCTTTGTTTTCATAGGTAAATGCCTTAATTATTGCAGCTTCCATCCTACCCCTCACCTCTTTGTCCTATAATCATTATAGTTTAAAATCAGTATAATTACAAGTGAAAATAGATTATCAATCTTTCTAAATAAAACCACTTTACAAAAATTATTTTATCATTTATAATAAGCAGGTAATGCGGTTGTGGCGGAACGGCAGACGCACTAGCTTGAGGGGCTAGCGAATGTATATTCGTAGGGGTTCAAATCCCCTCAACCGCACCATATTTGTTTCGGGTATTACCCGAAACTATTTTTTTGCTTCCCCATTATCTGTTTTATGTATTCTATTTATTAGTCTTAACATATAATATACGGGGGGATTGTATGTTTTTAAGAATTTGGAGGTTTTTAAAAAGATATATATTTGTTATTATTTTTATATTTTGCATATTGACTGTTTTGTTTTCTCTTGTCTTTAGGTAATGCACAGCAGGGGAATGCAGCTCTTTGTTTGCCCCTTGTGTCGCACTCTTTGGCATTCCTTGCGTTTGACCTGCTATAAATTTTTAAGAAAAAAACTATGAAAAATCGGCTTGCCCCACAAAGGGCAAGCCGTGAATATCTTCACGGCTTGAGGCAAAAAATTTAAGAGGCATTTATAAATTTCCATTTACAAATGTATTTTCATTATACTACTATTTTAAAAAAATTCAAATGGTTTTTTTATATTCTTCCCTTAACATTGACATTAGGTGCAAATCAAAGTATTCATTATCTTTTTTAGCAGAGTTTCTCATTACCCCTTCATATTTGAACCCTAGTTTTAAATACAGCTCTCCGGCGGCATTTCCTGTATAATGGTCCAATGATACCCTTTCCATTTTCAGCTCATTGAAACAATAATCAAGCAAAAGCTCCATGCATTCTCTTCCGTAGCCCTTCCCCAAATACTCCTTTTCGCCTATATATATCCGGGTTATATCTATTGAATCAAATTCTTTTGAAATTTTCGACAGATAAATTCTTCCTATGGGTTTGTTTTTATGGATAATTGTATATTGCTCGTTTGAGGGATCCTGCTCTCTTAAAATAAATTCTCTTACAACTTCCTCGTATGTCCGCTCTTTGTTTATGGTCAAAAATTCCTTTACATAATCCTGCTGCTCCCATCTAGTAAATATTTCACAATCATCAAAAATACTTTTTCTGATTAAAATATTTTCAGATTCCATTTTTCCTCCGTAGATTTGAAATTTTGCAGTAAAAACGATAGGTTTTATTGCATCTTGTATTTATTATACGCTTTTATGACGGTTTTTTCAAGCAAATAGCTGTTTTCCTCCACTATTCCCTTGAGTCCCATAACAACGAGCAAAAAATACAAATAGTTCTTATATATATGTATTATAAATATAAAGAAAGTTATAAAAAAGGCATTGGTCATGGTAATGTATCTCGAAACAGCCTTAACATCCAAAAAAACCTCTAAAATAGCTTTGCAAATATTTCCTCCGTCTAAAGGCACAAGAGGAATCAAATTCATGTATGCCAGGAACAAATTCATATTTGCAAACCTTAAATATTCCGTATTCCTAAACCCAAAATACAGAATTAAATTGCATACTGGGCCTGCGAAAAACAAAATGATTTTTTTAGCTTGTGATACAGTTTCCAAATGTGCATTTATATTTAGCCCGAACAAAGTGATTCTTACCTTTGTAAACCTTATATTCAGTAAAATTGCAGTAAACAAATGGGCAGCTTCATGGGCTGACAGTGCAATGATTAAATGCATTTGCCAAAAGTTTTATTCTGTCAAGTCAAATAGTGATGAAGGATTTATTGAAGCTCCATCCTCCCAAACTTCTATGTGAAGAATCATATTTTCTTCGCTAAGGGCTCCTATTACATCCCCTTTAGATATATTGTCGCCCTCTTTAACAAAAGCCTCATTTATTTTCCCGTAAATAAATGTCTTATCTTCATTTTGTATTATTATATAGCCTGAAAGCTTTTCATTATTGCCCAATGATATTACTCTTCCTTCCGTAAGAGCCTTAACAGACTGGGTATCGGCCTTAATGTCTATCCCGTGATTGTAATATGATACCTCATCAGTCTTATTCAGTCCATATTTCCTGTAGAGGGTCCCCATGACAGGTTTTGCATCCGCCTTGCCTACAAGAGGCAATTTATCAATTGCAGCGGAAAAGCCCTCACTAATGGTATCCCTTACTTCCAATAATTCAATGCTTGCACTCATTTTTTTATCTGCTACTTCTATGAACTTTTCAGATAAATCCGAGTTTATATTTTTTGTTACTATAACGGCCGCAACCAGTACTATGCTGAAAATGACCTGCAACGCCAGTTTCTTGTTAACTTGATCCTTTCTTTTGATGCTGAGCCTTTTTTTTGTTATTTTATTCATTTCACCACCCCTTCCAATACATTTTATTAATGTGTTACAAGCTTTATTACAAAATAAAAAAACTTTTGTCCATGTTTAATCAACTGACAAAAGTTTGCTTACGCAAGAAAGGATTTACTTGTTTTTATCTCAGGTTCTTAATTATGCCGCCTATTTCGGTTTTCAGAAAACTGCTATCCAAAAGCATTTCATGCTTCATATTCAAATATCCGGGGTTTTCTTCTATTATTGATGAAGCCGGTGTTTCTGTCAGTCTTTCAATATCGCCTGCTTTCATCATAAGACCTTTTTTAGCGCTTTTCCTGTTATACTTATTGATTACAAGAACAAAATTAACGGCCTTTGAAGAAATGGTTTTATCTGAGTTTATTTCTCTTATACAGGAAAAATCATTACTGTTTATTGTTATTGCATTATTGACCTTTGAAAGATCAACATAGGATGATGTTAATTTATCTGCATCAATTATAACATAGTCGTAGCCCTCTATGCTGTCAAGCAGGCTTTTGAATGATTCCCTGTCAAGCTCATTTATTTTGCCGGCTGCCCTGGGGCTCGGTAAAAGTGATAAATTTTCATTAATTTCAATAATGCCTTGTTCCAGGGTGCATGTTTTTTTCAAAACATCAACCGAGTCATAAATAACATCCTCGTTCACATTCAAATATTCAGCCATCTTGATTTTTCCTGCTGATAAATCCGCCATAAGAACCTTTTTCCCTGACCTTGCAAGCTCAAGAGACAGTTTTATGCCTATTATTGTTTTACCTATGTTATTTTTTTGTGAACCTGTTAATACAACATTCATCTTTGATCTCCTCTATTTCCACATTGCTAACTATAAGAAAAATGATAAAAACATGAGTGAACATTTGAAGTACACGACTATAACTCTTAGCGATAAAGGCTAAAAATCAGTTAAAATGTTAGGGCATCTTTGTACTATTTATTCTCAGGTACTCGCCTATAACCTCTCTGACTATAGGAATTGGATAACGTCCCGATCCTCCTTCAAAAAGGACGCATGCCACTGCTATCTGAGGATCATCGTAAGGGGCAAATGCAACATACCAGGCGAAATCATCGTAGGTTTTTCCTGTTTCAGGATTAATGCCTTGATTTTGTGCTGTACCCGTCTTGCTGCCTACTTCAACCGGAAAGGAAGCATATGGTTTTGCACTATCGTCATATGAAACAAGTTTCATACCTTGTCTTACAACATCCAAATATTTGTCATCGGTCAGGGGAATTTTCTCTTCTTCTCTCAATGGAACATAGTCTGTTTTCTTTCCGTCATAAGTTTTTATTTCCTTTATCACGCTTACATTTCTCCTGTAACCGCTGGCTAGTGAGGATACGTAATTAGCCATCTGCAAGGTTGTATAGGCATTATTTCCCTGGCCTATGCTTATGTTTAAATTATCACCCACTGTCCAGGTTGCCTGGTTTATAAATGAATATTTAATTATATCCACCAGGGGTACATAGTTGTCGTTTGTTTTGTCAGGGTTTAAGTTTAAGGATAAAAGCCCTTCATAAACTTCACCCCTTGTCATTGGCTCTTCTCTGTCTATCCAGCTTACAATTTCCTCAACAATTTCGTTTTTCATCGATGAGTCGACAACAAAGCCGTCGTTAAGGTATCTTTCCACATTTGCCTCAAGAAATAACCGTAAATAAACTCGCATTCCGGATTTTTTCCCTTCAATGCTTGGTACACCTCCTGAAGCTTCCTGGGGTATGTCTATTTCAATTCCTGTTTTGGAATCTAATCCAAACTTGCCTGCCATATCTATTATATCCTCTGCGTCTACCTTCACTGTATGCTTTTGGTGGGTAGCCAGATTTTCTCCGAGCACTGTTGTCCAAAAGTAAAAGTTACAGGAATTCATTATTGCCTGATACATTGTCTGAGACCCGTGCCTTCCTCCAAACATATTGTGAATCCAGCAGCTGAAGTATCTGTCCCCTACCTTCATTGTTCCTGAACAATACACTGTGGTATTTGGATTAACCCCCTTTTCCAGCGCAGCCAAAGAGGTAATCATTTTAAATGTAGAACCCGGCTGTATTGCCGTCAACATTGATATGTTGTAAAGAGGCCTTGGAGCTAAAGGATTCTTGGAATCATTCAAAAGGCTGTTCCAGTTCTCCATGGTAATCCCCGTTGCAAACAAATTAAGGTCATAGGCAGGATAATTTGCCAGTGCTAAAACTTCATTTGTTTTTACATCAAGTGCAACCAAGGCTCCAGAATAGGCATTTTCATATTTGTCCTTAAAATGAAAATCTCCCCATTCGCTTTCAAATACACCGCCTTCCCGAATCTTTTCAAGCCCTTTCTTTAAGGATTCTTCAGCCTTTTTTTGAAGCTGAAGATCCACAGTTACAAATATGTCATCTCCCGGAACAGGTGCTTCGCTTGACACTGACCGTATAGTTCTTCCTACATTGTTTACTTCAACTGTTTTTCTTCCCTTTTCTCCTCTTAAATAATCTTCAAATTTTTCTTCAAGCCCGGTCTTGCCTATTATATCGTCAGTAGAGTAACCCTTTTCAACAACATATTCCTGTAATTCATAATCCTGGGCGATTTTACCCAGATAACCTATGATATGTGACGCACTTTCATACTGGGGATAATACCTGAGTGGTTCAATTTCAACATTTATCCCGTTTAGTTCGTGAGACCTTTCAGAAATCATTGCAACTGTTTTTTCCGAAATCCCGTAGCAAATGTCCACCGGATGGTATGAAAGGTAGCTTATCCTGTTATACCTTTCTCTTAATACCATCATGTTCCGCAATTCATAGTCATTTATTTCTTCATCTATTTCCAAAGATTCTCTAAGCATTTTAAAAACTTTCGATGCAGAGTAATCATCCATTTCATCATCATAAGTACTTACATTTTTTATAATCCATGCATTTTTATCCCGCAAAGGTGTGTATTCCCATTCAGCTATTGATATTGAAGGGTTTACATATTTTAATAGCTCTATTTGTGAAAAATATTTTATATTGTCATCTGTAACCAAATTGAATAAGACATCATAGTTTTTAAAGGCTAATTCTTTTACAAAAACATAGGCTGTTGTGCTGTAATCCATATGCTGCTGGTTGAAATATCTATCTCTGGTTTCTGTATCCGTATACTCAAATATGCCCGTTTCGCCCTCTTCAATAAATTTAACCGGCAGGTCGGGATAAATATCTTTCAGCCTGTCTATGAGAATTGCTCCCGGTTTTATATTTTCGGGTTCATGGTATACGGTCCTGAGTAAATTATCAATGGAGTTTTTCATTGTTAATATAACAAAATCATCCTTTGCAGATGTATTTAATGTTATTTCTTCATTGGAAGCATTCAGATTTCTTTTTATATTTTCATATTCTTCATCCTGCACGAAGGAAAATTCATTTAGCTTGATATTTTCTACCAATCCTTTTTGTTTTAGAAATTCATAGGAAAGCTTTCTTATTTTTGAATTGGAAAACAGACTTGATAAATATTTATTATTATTGATTAAAAGCTGGGCTGCTGCCTCTTCAGCACTTAAATTTTCCCTTAAATTGTTTTCGGAAAGCCAGATTTGTATGGGTGTTTTTTGCTCCGGCAATTCATTTCCATCTATAGAAACGCCATTAACAATTGGCTCAAGCAATTCTTCATTGTATTCAAAATTTTCACCCTTTAATTGTATCGGAACTTCATCCTTTATGATTGCCGCATAAACCCTTTGTTTGGGAGAAAAATTTTCACCATACATAAAAATACTGAAATTCAGCCACTCATAAATGTTTTCTTTCACCCTTTCAATTACTTTTTCTTCAGCGGTCTGACAGGCAGCTGTTTCAATTTCTTCCGACTGGTCAGTATCGCTTTGAATAATTTCCACATTTTTATCAATGTAATCAAAAGTATCAAGTTCAATGGGGAATTCATCTATGGGTCTTTCCATATTTTCATCAAATATTTTAGACAATTTATATGATATATCATTAAAATCTTCAGCCTTTATTTCATCAGTGTACATCTGCACAGTAAAGCTTGACACATTGTCGGCAAGAAGCAAGCCGTTTCTGTCAAAGATTTTTCCCCTGGGAGCTTTTACAGGAATGTCCTTAATTTTCTTTATATCGGCAATTTGTCTGTAGTCCTGTCCTTCCACAATGGTTAAAACCGCCATCCTGAAACCTAAAATTATCAGCAGCAGGACTATAATCATGTATAAAATATTAAAACGATTTTTGAAAAACTTTATCATTCTATCATACCTTTACATTAAATCTATCAGATAAATATATAAAAAATCTTAGTACAAATACCACAAGCACAGCATTTAATATTGTTTCAACAAGTATAGAAAGCAATAAGCCATGTGCGAACTGGACCCTGAATCTTAAAAAGAATAAAATAAGAAAGAGCAATAAATGCATTACTATGGTTGAAAGGCCGGCGGCAAGACTGTAAACAAGCTGGTTTTCCCTCAGCATTTCATCGCTTATGGTTCCTATTACTGCTCCTGTCAAAAAATAAATTAAAGCATATAAACCAAAGATATCATAAATCATTGCATCGTATAAAATTCCGGTCAAAAGACCCAGGGTCCCTCCGCTTACTCCATCTGTCAGCATTGCAAAAATCACCAGCAATATCAGGGAAATATTTGGAATAACATTGAAAAAATTAAAAAAACCCATTAATGATGTTTGTATAACAAATCCTGTAATTATCAAAGAGGCCATAAAAATGAACTTTTTCATATTTAAACCCTTAATCATTATTTCGTTAGAATGTACACTCTGCCTATCTTTGTTAAATCAACGGCAGGCTCAACTATAATTCTTAAGGTGGAGGCATCGGTTGTTTTGACAACATCTTTAACATCACCTATATAAATATCAGGAATATAGACTTCGCCGATTCCCGATGTAACAAGACTGTCTCCTGCCTTTGCACCTGCCTTGCTGTTGAAAAAATAACCTGTTATAGTTCCGTCAATACTGCCCTGAACAATTCCGCTTTCATCGTTTGCATTATTTTTGAAACTTACCTTGCATCTTTCATCTGTGACAGTAATGATCTTGGACCAGTCTGAAGAAGTTTCTGCAACAATTCCAAGAAGACCTATCTGTACTATGTTATCATCTGTTTTCACAGCTTGTATAACTATGTCGTTTTGCCGGATACCGTCATTTTCTCCCCTGTCTATGGTAAACCTGCTGAACCAGTTGGAATTATCAACAGCAATTACTTGTCCAACAACATAATCATAAGAAAGGCTCTTCCTCATTTCATATTCCGTTTTCAGAGCATCGGATTTATTGACGATATTTTCCAGCATCCTTACCTGGTCTCTGAGTTTATAGACGTTCTCGGTAAGCATGATGTTTTCTTCACGCATTTTCACAATTTCCTGTACGGAATAGAATGAATTTGTAAATGTACCACCTGCCTTGTAGGTAAGCTTTTGCAGACCTGCAATAAAGTTTCCAAAAAAGCCCAGGTTGGCTCCTTCCA
>Ga0208458_1001268_pt1 | contig 21590 bp, 19 predicted proteins | sample AD_UKC085_MetaG_FD_184432 | JGI IMG/M metagenome (GOLD analysis project Ga0208458, IMG submission 184432) | Active sludge microbial communities of municipal wastewater-treating anaerobic digesters from USA - AD_UKC085_MetaG (SPAdes) (version 2) | ecosystem: Engineered > Bioreactor > Anaerobic >... | reverse complement strand
GCTAAACGATATTTATATTAAAAATATGGCCGGAGGTTTGAACTGATGCTAAAAACCATGTATGAACTAATGCGATAGAAGTTGTTTGCCTTATCTTATATCTGATTGAAACGAGAAGGGGTGCTTAAAAGTATATGTATCTCTGACAACATCAACACAGGTTTTTGTATGGCGTATAATTTATTTTCTTTTGATATCAAATACTTACTCAAGTTCTTTAAGGTGAAATATCAAGGTGCTTGACAGCATTAGCACGACACCGAATATTGAAATACCAATGGCAAAGCTATGCAGGTCACCAGAAACACCCAGAAAATATGGTATGATACCTCCTCCAAAAAGTATACTCATAGCCAGGATAAGACCTGTCGCCAGACTTCTCATCTCCCGATTAAACATTTTTGCAATCGCAACAAGCCCTACAGGAAAAAAACCTGTCACAAAAAATGCCTGAAAGAAAAGGACAAACCCGATATACCTGGCGCCAACCAACCCCATGAGAATAGTAAAAATGCTGGTAATTACTATTATAGCAAACATGACATATCGGAGGTTGAATTTATCAATCAGAAAGCCACATGCAATAGCAACACCAACCGATCCAAGCCTTGATATGCCAAGTATTGTGTTCGCATAACCTACGCCCATATTTAATTCCTTCGTCAAATAAAGCGGTGTAATGGCATAAATGCCAAGATTTGCCCCAGCACCAAAAACCCAGATTATCGCCATCAACCAAAGTGAACGTCTTTTAACTATGTCATTGAGCATTGCACGGGGTAGATTGCTGATTTTAACCTCTGTGCTTACCGAAAAAAAGATGACCGCGCAAACAAGAAAGATAAATGCATAAACAATAAAAATTCCTCTCCATTGAAAAAAAGAAAGGAGTAACAATACAATAAAGGGGGTTATAAAAATGGCACTCGATGCACCCGTATCATGTATCGCAATTGCCTTGCCCCAGTTTTTTTCAGCATAGTATTCAGTTATTAAAGGGATTGCAGAAGGTAAATACAAACCCACTGAAAAACCAATAAGAAAAGCAAAGACATAGAGCAAAAAGAAATTATACATAAAATAGGTTGAAAAGTTCACAAGACTCAAAAGCAATAAAGACAACACAATGGTCTTTTTATAACCAAATCTGCCTGAGTAAAGGCCAGAGACAAGCACCGCAATTCCATACCCTGCTGACAAAAATATAAAAATACTGCTTGCGCGTGCGTGATTCACCATGAATTCATCCTCAACGATTGGTAAAATTGGAGAAAAAACCATTCTTATAGAAAAATTGATAAACCAGAGAAGCCAGAGAAAAAAGAGAAAAAGCAGCGCTTTACCACGTAGTTCAGGATATCGGTCCATTTATTTATTCTAACCTTTTATCCTATATAATTGTCAACAAAAGGTTTTTGACTAAAACTTACAATTTCGACAAAGATTATGCCTGTTGTTTTTTAATCTTTTTGCAAGAATATATCACGCATAAAAATCGACTTTAAGAAAAAAACAGGGGTTACGGAACTCATATATACGATTAATGTAACCCCTGTTAAGTTTGAGCTAATTATCAGGTTAGCAACTGCAGGAACCACCGCAACTGCTCTGTTTTTTTGAAAGTTCAGATTGTACTTTAAATCCTGCACCCATTGAAGTCTGAACAAAATCTACACTGATTGGTTGTGTTTCTTCATAGAGTTTTGTATCTATTATAAATTTTACACCTTTTTCATTGAAGATCATATCGCTTTCATGTGGCTCATCCAGAGCCATCCCCAGAGAGGAACCTGCTCACCCGCCTTCCATTAGTGTGATCCTTACAGCACTAGAACTATCCTTACCCTCAAGAAACTGTTTAATGACCTCGCTTGCCTTATCCGACACTTCGAACATATTTTTCTCCTTATCATTGATATTTTGTTGCATTCAGGGCAACAATCATGTTTTGTAACATAAACATTATACACTATTTGTCAAGTCGGGCCACCAGATTATTAGAACTTGTAACCGATCTTCACAAAACCAATCGTAGAGTCACCTTCAGAAAAAGATAATATTTGAGTCTGAAAAACAATTCAAATCTATTTGAGCATTAAAACCTTTTTTTATATTGTTACACTATCTGTTAGTACAAGAGTATGTGAGAAAAAATACAAGCATATATATTTGATGTTTTAAATATTTATAAACTTTCCGACGCCAAAAGGGCTGCCCCCAGTGCAGCAGTGATATGGGGCTCATCTGTAGTGAGAACACTTTTTCCAAGTTCTGCCTCGATAGCCTTTACAAGGCCTATATCTTTGGCACCTCCACCAGTTACTGCAAAGTCAGGCGTTAAACCAATACGGGTGATCAAGGTTGCAATCTTTGAGGCCATAGCATTATGAAGACCAGCAAGAATATCTGCCGGGAGGGCACCTTCAGAGATACGTGATACTGCTTCTGATTCCGCAAAAACAGCACATGCTGTGGTAAACTCAACAGGTTTTGTCGCTGTAAGTGAAAGACTACCAATATCATTCACGTCCATATGCAATATTCTGGCAATAATCAGAAGGAACTTGCCGCTGCCGCCAGCACATTTCTCATTCATTATAAAGTTTACTATACTGCCGTTATTATCAAGGCGAATTGCCCTGCTATATTGTGCACCAATATCTATGACCGTTCTGACATCAGGAAACAGATGATGCACGCCTTTTGCATGACACGAAATATCCGTAGACGTTCTGTTTGCAAAGCCCACCATCGTGGCTCCATACCCGGCTGCCACCGTATATGCAACATCATTAATACTAATATTGATTTTACTAAGCGCCTCATCTGCTATCCTTCTGGCAGATTCCTTATAATCACCTCCAGAAGGCATTATAGCATAGGATTTCAGCGTTCGATTTTCACAGACAACCGCTTTTGAATATCCTGAACCAACGTCTATACCAACAAAAAAAGCCATAAAAAAACCTTTTCTTTTGATGTCAAAAGGTCATGTGAGACCTATAAGGCAATCATAATTGCTTTACGAAAAAAACCTCGCCTCTTCGAGCCCATGACCGCTTCTCGTAGGTGTTTGACCTTCTCTCGCAAATTTTTCAAAAATCTCTTTTCCCATAATTGCCGCACCAAGTGCGCCTGTGATAAGGGGTTCTGGCGGAACAAGCACAGGACAACCAAATTTCTCTTCCAATGCCTTTACAAGGCCGATATTTTTTGCACCTCCACCTGTAATTGCAATGTCTTTCTCTATTTGTAATTTTTTTACCAAAGAGCTTACACGTGTTGCAACAGACATATGAACACCAGCAATCAGGTTTGCAACTGATTCACCATTGGCAAGCTGGTTTGTCACTTCATGTTCAGCAAAAACCGTGCACGTGCTGCTTATTTCAGCGGCTCTATTTGCTGAAATGGATATCTCTCCGAGCCTTTCAAGTGGAACATTTAGAGAATCTGCTATTACCTCAAGGAAACGCCCTGTACCTGCAGCACACTTGTCGTTCATTACAAAATTATTAACTTTACCATCCTTTATCTTGATACCCTTGCTATCCTGTCCACCAATATCAACAATTGTTTTTACCGTAGGAAGCAAGTAGAATAGTCCTTTTGCATGACATGTTATTTCCGTAATCTGCCTGTCTGCAAAAGGTACATTTATCCTTCCATAACCAGTCGCCACTATATATGATAAATCTTCAAAAGCAAGATGCGCTTTAATAAGCGCATCTTCCATAACTTTATTAGCTAGTTTTCTGTGTTCAGGCCCTGTTGGTCCGATTATTGATGCCTCAATCGAATCCCCGATGACAACAACCTTCGTCATTGTTGATCCAATATCAAGACCTGCAAAATATCTTTTCATAAACTTTAATTACAACCTTGCTTTCTTAATGCGTGATATGTTCAAAAATATCCATTTCAAATTCCATGATATTTTTTTTATCGGGTATCTAAAACAAACAATATCAAGCATTAATTTTCTAATTCTGCCTCTTCTTCGATGCCTCGAGCGTTTCTACAAATGCATCTATTCTGTTATGTGTATCCGCTTCGTTGTAAGAGCTTATGTCAACAATATCTCCTTCCATAATAAGTACAGGGAAATCTTTATAAACCTTTTTCAATGTCTCCGCCTGATGGATTATGCCGGCATGCCATGAACGGCATGAGAATGCAGAGTGAAAAACTGCTCCATCACATTTATAATCCTCTATATACTCAATAATACGCTCCACTTTTGGAACAGATCCTGGACGTTTTCTCGCCTTATCATACCAGTGGGTCCAATATCTTACCCATCTCCATGCGATATGTTCAAGTGGATCGTTCGTTTTTGGAAGTTCAAGACGTTCTATCTTTTCGCCTCCTCTATAGGTCACTTCCACTGGGAATACAACGCCTTTATCGTTGAAATACTGAAAATCACCTAATGCAAACCATGAAGGAAGCCCAGCCGCCCATATAACCCTATATTTTTCTTCATCAGCAACCCCTTTTTTCTCTGCAATCTTCTGTATCAGCTCATCATATAGGTCTTTATAGAAATCATAGGCCTCCTGAGTTCCTAAATTAAAGGTAAATGGTACCATCGTGTTCATTGCATCGCCTGTATCCATAGGTGTGGGGATTGCCTTTCTCAGCTCGTATGTATCTATAAAAAGATCCCATGTCCTGTCAGACAGTTCTACTGTCGCTGCAAGCCTGTCCCAATCCATCTTCTTACCGGTATGCTTCTCACAGAACTTTACAAGTTCACGAAGTTCCTCGGTTGCATATTTAACATAAAACTTTTCCTGTGACTTGTGGTCAACATTTGGGTCAAATGGAGGATAATACATACTGCCCACAAAGACAGGTACATCCTGCAGATAATGCTGTGTTGCCTGTGGCCATTTGAATCTGGGGTCACACAAAAGCTGACCACTGCCAAGTATCATATCCGGCCGTGCCATACCACCCCATGGAGCCCCGGGTACAGGTTCACCCTTTAACTCTTCCCTAATCATATCAAAACCTATCGTACAGGTAGCATATGTACATAAAGAACGCGAAAAATCATCAGACTCTGCCTTTTGGAGATATTGTTCAGCATCTCGCTTTGCCGCACATACACCTGCAAAGCTCTCACCCCAACCAGGAACTATATCCATCGCACGCATTATCTCATCCTGTCCGTCCGCGATATATGCATATGCAACCTTTTTTCCTTCTTCCTTTGCCTTGAGCGTAGCGGAAAGATTGCCTTTTACAAATTTTGCGATTTTTGCTGCCGCCTGTGTCGCCAATGCCCTCGGTTTTTTGCCTTCAGCCATGTGAGTATCCTCTCTACAATTTATTGGGGCTCACGTCACCCCCTCTTTTTTATGCTATCATTTCCAGAAATGCCTCAATCCTGGTCTTCATCCTCGCCAGAGTAGAAGTTGAATATTCGTCTTCAAGATAAAGCACCTTGGCCCCTGACGATTCAATATAACTTTTCATTGCCGGTACCTCGAAACCATATGGATCACAGTACTTGTATATGAAGAGTATTGCACCGTTAACCTTAAACTCGCTTATGTGCTGTTTTATCTGACCAAAACGAGCATCCAAGTTCTCCTGATATGTATTACCTTCACCAACAAAGGTTGTTGGTATTTTTAATTTTCTCAAATAGCGTTCTGCGATACCCTGAACAGGGTCAGGTGTTATATCGACATCTTCCCAATACATCTTGGCACCAATTGACAATTCATCCATCACAACAGAAGCACCAGTGCCTTCGATAGCCTCAATGATTGCAACATCGTCAACCTGATCACCAATGAGCATTATACGAGCCGATTTACCAGACGAAACAGGCGATCTTTTCTTTATTTCTTCTATAACGTCTTTGATAAGTGCACTCGATTCTTCAACCGGTAAACTCATCGCTGCAACAAGGACCTTCATCATCTCCGCCCCCGAAATAAGAGGAGGATTTGACTTTCTAAAGTCATACAGGTCTCGCATGAGCCGTCTATTTTCATTATGCAACTTGATGGCCTGAACTATAGTCTCATCTGAAATCTTCTTGCCAGTGAAATCTTCTAAAGTATTTATAAACAGTCGAAGTATCTCTTTGGTAAATTCTATGGATGGGTCATCCGTTACGTGAGGAAAATTGATAAAATGCCAGTAAGGCAATTTCAGGTTATCTCGCCACACATCATTGGTCCTGTCAATCGAATCGCATTGGTGGGGAAGAACCATTCCATCGAGAAACGTATATCTGCCCTTTATGGCTGAATCAAATACATTGCGCACAAAAGGACACACTATCGTTTCCATATATGCATCACCCTTCGTGATAGACTCAGACACATTACCTACCATCCGAATCGGCACCACACCGGCCGCTGTCATGATCTCAACAGGACATAAAGCAGATAGATAACCAATTATCTTTTTGCCTTCCGCCTTTAATTCCTTTGCCCTTGCCCCATAGTGTGAATAATGCTTTTCTGCAGTTGCCAAACCTTTTCCGTCTTGAAATGCTGTCATCTTAACTCCTATACCCGGTAAGCATATTGCACATGCCTGTCCGAAAAGATAATCTTATTTAATAACCTGAAACCATTTTAACCAAAACTCACACGTTTGTCAATCATAATTGTGAATACATTCACAATGTCTTAAAAAATTCTACGAACTTTTACCTCTATGCAAGCCCTACAACAATACCACGTAATTCTTCTTGTACTAATGGCATCTCCACCATTCTCTTATCCTTGCTTATATCGATATTGATTATATTATCAAGCGATACACAACCGAATGTCTCAATCAACATCCCTTCCATATTATTTCCGTTCAAATAGAAGTCAGATTTGTATATCTGTGTTCCTTTGTAACCTGAAAACTCGATTATATTTTTATTCAATGATGCGCATCCAAATATTTCTATCAACATCTTTTCATCATAATTCCATTTCTTAGCCATGATGTCCTCCTAATATATATTTTTAAAGTATATCTGATACAAATTTCAAAAACATAATTACTTAACAGCAATAACCATACCAATCTAAATATATACTGTATTATTGTTGTGTTAACATTTTTTCGTCTATTCATACTGTTAATTTTCACAGTTAGTAACTGTTATATATATCAGTTATCTTAATTTCTGAGCTATATCATAGTTATCCACTTTTCATTATGAATAAAATCTTTTGATTTTTCCATATAAAACCTGTAAACTGTTAAATATAACAGTAATGCATTAAGAATATTCCATGAAAATAGATGAAAACCGATTTTTCAGAGAGATTACTTTACGCATCTGCAGCAGTCTTGAGATTGAAAAGGCACTGTGGCATTGTTTTATTTATATAAAAGACATAATACCTGCCGATGAATTGATCCTTACAGTATATGACTTGGAAACTGGAACCCTTGATGTTGTTGCAACCGCTTTTGATAACGGAGGCATACCCCGCATGGATAAGATTCCAATGCCGAGACATCTCCAGAAACAACTGGAAGACCCTGTAAAATTCCCCCGTGTCAGGATATCAGACAACGTTTATAAAGACGAAATAGTTGGTCTCGTTGCAGGAAAATACCGTTGGGATGATTCTTCGATAATTGTCGGAAGATTGATAATAGAAGGTAAGTTTGTCGGTTCGATAATCGTTCGTGCCAAAGGTGAAAACAGATACACAGAAGACGATGCAAAACTTTGGTCGCTGATCAATGAACCTGCAGCAGTTGCCCTTGCCAACAGTAGACGCTACCTTGAGTTGATGAAATTAAAGGAACTTCTTGCAGATGATAGCAGGTATTTTCAGAAGGAACTCCAACGAGGGTTCAGCGAAAAGATAGTTGGGGCAGAATTTGGCTTAAAATCTGTCATGAATCAGGTATTGAAGGTTGCGCCCTTGTCAAGCCCTGTATTACTCTTTGGCGAAACCGGAACAGGCAAGGAACTCATTGCAAACGCTATACACAATTTTTCTCCACGTAATAATGGACCGTTAATAAAGGTGAACTGTGGTGCTATACCAGATTCTCTTATAGACAGCGAACTTTTCGGGCATGAAAAAGGTGCTTTTACAGGAGCCCTCTTTCAGCAGAGGGGTAGGTTTGAACGTGCTAATGGAGGAACGATTTTTCTCGATGAAGTCTGTGAATTGCCTCATCATGCACAGGTGCGTCTACTGAGGGTTCTTCAAGAAAAAGAGATAGAACGTGTCGGGGGCACAAGACCAATAAAAATCGATTTACGTATCATTTCTGCTACAAATAAAGACCTCAAAAGTCTAGTTAACGCAAAGTTGTTCAGGGACGACCTTTACTACCGCCTCTGCGTTGTGCCTATAAACATACCTCCGTTAAGAGAAAGAAAGATAGACATCCCAGCCCTTATAGAATATTTCATGCGCAAGAAGGCAAAGGAGATAGGACTTCATTTTATGCCCGAACTTGTCCCTGGAACCCTAGAAAAAATTGTTGAATACGGTTGGCCTGGTAATGTCAGGGAATTAAGCAATGCTGTTGAGCGTGCAATAATAATCCATGGAGACAAACCACTCTGTTTTGAAGATATTGTAGGCATACAACAGAGTAAAGAGAGTGAACCTGCACCCTTGAAAGAAGGCAGTTACTTAACACTCAGAAACATTGAGGAAATGCATATAAGACAGGCTATGGAAAAAACCGGTGGCAAGATCGAGGGTCCCGATGGGGCGGCTGCACTTTTAGATATGAATCCCGGAACATTACGGAGTAAAATGAGAAAACTTGGCATACCCTTTGGAAAGGCCGCAAAGGCAACATACAATAGAACATAATAGAAAAGATGAATGAACACACAGAAAACATGTTGCTTAAAGTAAAAGATAAAATGATATGAAAGACAGAGAAAAAACAAAAGATCAACTTATTGAAGCCCTTTCTCAGAGTGAAGCTAAATACAGAAGTATCTTTGAGAACGCCGTTGAAGGTATTTTCCAAAGTACACCTGACAGTGATTTGATTGCAGTAAATCCAGCAATGGCACGCATATTCGGCTATTCATCTCCAGATGAAATGGTAGCAGATGTAACAAACATAGGGCATCAGTTGTACGTCAACTCAAAAGATAGACATAGATTTCAACAACTTCTTGAAAAAGATGAGGTAGTGGAAGGTTTCGAATCCCAGTTCTACAGAAAAGATGGTTCAGCGTTATGGGGTTCACTAAACGTACGCACCGTCAAGGACTCTGCCGGCAATGTCCTTTTCTATGAGGGCACGCTTGAAGACATCACAGCACGAAAAACCGCAGAAGAAGACTTGAAAAAATCTGAGGAAAAATATCGAAATATCTTTGAAAATGCATTGGAGGGTATCTTCCAGATAACCCCGGAAGGCAGATATCTTAGCGTAAACCCTGCTCTTGCAAGGATACATGGATTCAATTCACCCGATGAAATGATCCATTCCGTTACCGATATCGCACATCAACTCTATGTTGATCCGAGTCGCCGAGCTGAACTGAAACACCTCACAGAGGAAAAAGGGTTCGTAAAGGACTTTGAAATCATGATGCGTCGAAAAGATTTAAGCCTTCAATGGGTCTCTGTTAACTCACATGCCGTACGCGATAACAACGGCAATATCCTTTATTACGAAGGCACACTCCAGGATATCACTTCACGTAAACTCGCAGAGGAAGAACTTAGCCAACTCAAAAAGACATTAGAAGGCGTTATAAATGCAATATCATCAACAGTGGAAATGAGAGAACCATGTTCAAAAGACCACCAAAAAAGGGTATCAAAACTTGCCGGAACAATTGCAAACGAGATGGGATTCACCCAGGATGCAATCAAAAATTTAGTAATAGCAGGTTTAATCCATGATATCGGTAAAATATCGATACCAGCGGAGATTCTTAACAAACCAGCACAGCTCAGCGAAATGGAATTCAGCCTTGTAAGAACACACGCATTGGCAGGTTATAACATTGTAAAAACATCAGGACTTTCCTATCCGGTTTCAGAAGTAGTGCTCCAACACCATGAAAGACTTAACGGTTCGGGCTATCCAACAGGTTTAAAAGGTGTTGAAATTTTACTTGAATCGAGGATTTTGGCTGTAGCCGACGTGGTTGAAGCTATTGTTTCAAATCGTCCGTACAGACTCGCTCTCGGTATAAATGCAGGATTGACAGAAATCAAAAAAAACAAGGGTATTCTCTATGATACAGATGTTGTAAATGTATGTCTAAAACTTTTTCAGGAAAAACAATTCACCTTTTGAACACACAAGAAACCTGACCAACCATAATCACTTGAACAAGCATGATAATAAATGTTAGGAATTACCTGTGCATCCGGTAATCCGCATAATTGATCTCTGGAAACAATACAACAATGATGAGCAGGACAGCATAGCGCTACGTGGTGCCAATCTTTTGGTTATGCCAGGTGATATCATAGCGTTGTTTGGAAAAAGCGGTTCAGGCAAAACAACGCTTCTTAATCTCATAGCAGGTCTTGACAAACCAACACGCGGCCTTATAGAGATCGAAGGCAAAAACATCGAAACACTGAACGAAAATGGCAGAACAGAACTAAGGAGAAACCGCATAGGGTTTATTTTTCAATTCTTTAATCTACTCCCAACCTTAACTGCATTCGAGAATGTTTTGTTCTCTCTTGAACTCGTCGGAAAACCAGACAAAAATGCCGTGTTTGAAGCACTTCACGCAGTAAATCTGCAAAACAAAGAACATCGCTACCCTCACGAATTGTCTGGTGGAGAACAGCAAAGGGTTGCTGTTGCAAGGGCGATAGTAAAAAAACCAGCTATAATCCTTGCCGATGAACCAACAGGAAACCTTGACACACATACAGGCACCCAAATTCTTGAATTGCTTGTTTCCCAGTGCCATACCCTGAACACAACCCTTGTAATGGTGAGTCATGCCATAAATACCTGCCACTTTGCCAATAGGTTTATGAAGATGACAGACGGCGTTTTAGTTGAAAAGGCTTCATACGAGGGTATTGATTTTTGAAAATTGTCATAAAGGCATTTCTACGGTATCTTCTGCGCAGACGAAGCCTTAGCGTTCTTCAATTGCTTGGTATTGCATGTGGTGTCGCCGCTGTTGTGGGCATGACCCTTTCAGCAAAATCAGCCCTCTCAAGTTTCAATGAAGCGGTCGAGTTCTTGAGAGGTAAAGCCACTCATCTGATAGAACGTCCTGCCGGGCCCATGGAAGAGGATATCATAGCAAAAATCATGCATGACCCTGCTGTAGATTTTCTGGCACCTACAATTGATAGAAGGATTAGACTCACAAACGATGGAGATTTAATACGTGTGCTCGGTATAGAACTCTTTCTCGATCGCACCATAAGACCCGAGATTACACGGGCTGTTAGAAGTGAAGAAAAGGGGATATCGAGGGATGAGTTCTTTGATTTTCTATTAAATGACAAATCGGTCTTCATTGACAGAAATCTTGCCACCCAATTAAAAATATCCAAAGGCAATACGCTTGAAACATCAAGGGGAAGCTTTAACGTTGTAGGGATATTCTCAAATCCTACAGGCGAACCGCTTATCTTGATGGACATCGGCAATGCACAGAGACTTTTTAATATGAACGGCAATATCGACCGCATTGACCTTATCCTAAATGATGAATCGGCATTTAGGTCACGTTGGGAAACCGGATTTAAAATAGAATCCAACAGGCAGAGAATGGAAACCCTTACCGCCCTTTTAGGGGCATTCAGACTGAACCTTCAGGCTTTATCGCTGCTTGCCCTTTTTGTAGGTGTGTTTCTGATTTACAATACTGCCATGTTCACTGTTGTAAACCGAAGAAGAGATGCAGGGATTATGAGAAGTCTCGGCGCAAACCGTAATGAGATATTAGGGGCATTTTTATCCGAGATACTGCTGTTCGGGATTACAGGTGGAGCAATTGGCAGTGTGCTTGGTTATCTTTTAAGTCGTTTTTTAACAGGGCTTATGGGTAGCACAATCAGCAGCCTCTATTTCTTCCTCAGTCCATCACCGCTTTCATGGTCGTGGTGGAACATCGTAGCAGGGATATTGTTAGGTTGCGGCGCAAGCATTCTTGGGAGCGTCTCGCCACTGATTGAACTGATCAGAACCGAACCTGCCATAACTACCTATGGGCGCACATACCATAGGATAAGCTCAAAAACGGTGAAAAAGATTACTTTGATTGGATTGGGAATCATTATGCTGAGCGTGCTGCTTCTTGGCATGTCATATCTTCATGTATATGTCGGTTTTGCCGGTACCTTTGTGTTCCTGCTCGGCGTTAGTCACCTTACAGGCCTGATATTAGTGGTGATCATCCCACCCATGAGAAACCTGTTCAATTTAATAGGGAAAACCGCAGGGAAAATAGCCGCCGGCAATATACTACTCAATATGAACCGCACATCGATAGCCGTCGCAGCCTTCATGATCGCGCTTTCCATGTCCATAGGCCTTGGATCGCTTATCAACAGTTTCCGTCAGTCACTCATATGGTGGATGAACAGCCAGTTAAGGGGGGATATTTATATATCAACAAGGGGCGACGTAGAGGTTCCTCTTGATTTTTATGAGGAGTTAAGAAAGATAAAAGGCATAGGCGGTATAGACATTTTTAGAACTTTACAGATTTCCTACAATAACATACCTGCCTATATTACAGCCATTGACGCTTCAGTGCTTCAAAAATATGCACGCTTCGGCTGGGTAAAAGGCGGTGACGAAAACTGGGAACCCGTTAAAACAGGGTCTGTCATAGTATCCGAGAGTTTTGCCCGACGTTTCAATATCAAAAAAGGCGATACCGTCTACGTTAAAGGCATAAACGGCACTTCGCCCCTTTCGGTAGCTGCTGTATTTTATGATTACGCAAGCGAACATGGGGTAATCATGATGGACAGATCCATCTTTATCAAACTATTTAACGACCGCACAATAAACAGCCTCGGCATATTTATCGATACAACTCAACAGGACAAACAAACAATTATCAAAGAAGTCAAAAGAAGGGCAAAAAACAGGGGATTACCCACATCAACCAGAGATCAGTTTCACAGCAGAATCCTTTCCGTTTTTGACAATACCTTTGCCGTTACCAGCTCAATGAGGATTATTGCTATTATAGTTGCTTTTTTTGGCATTGCCGGAGCTCTAATGACATTATTTGTTGAAAGGCAACGTGAGTTTGGCATTTATCGTGCACTCGGTTTCTCTACAAAGCAGATTGCCAGCATAACACTTCTCGAAGGTATCGGTATGGGCATAATCAGTTTCGTTATGAGTATCGGAACAGGAACGGCGCTTGCCTTTATATTGATCAAGGTAATCAATCTGCGCAGCTTCAATTGGACAATATTTTATCATTTCAGTATGAATCCTTACATAGTGACACTACTCACCGCTCTTTTCGCAAGCATAGGCGCCTGTCTCTATCCTTTATGGAAGGTGTTCAGAACATACCCCCAAATGCAGATAAGGGAAGAATGATGAAAGCGAAAGCCCGAAATGGGCATTTCAAAAAATATTTTCAATTTCACGAAGGAGGCTTTGCGCTGAATTTTTTACGTGTCTTATTTTGCTTTGTTTTTATTCTTATTCTCTTTTCGCTCTTCACGTTTCGCTTATCTCTATTCTCCATACAACCAACCCTCCCCTTCCTATATGCCTATGAATGGAAACAGGCGATTGAAAAAAGAACGTGGTCATTCCCAAAAGACCATGGAAGCCACCCCGAATACAGGACTGAATGGTGGTATTTCACTGGGAATTTGAAAGATGAGACAAACAAAAGATACGGATACCAACTTACATTCTTCAGACAAGGCATCGAGCATCCGGTCACAAAAGATGTTAAGCCAACTTCAAATGGTAATCCTTGGTCTGTAAGGGATGTATATCTCGGCCATTTTGCTTTGGTCGATGTCGAAAAAAAACACTTCTGGTATATAGACCGCACATCCAGAAAAGGACCTGGACTCGCACACGCTGACACAAAGACAATGGACGTCCACATCCTTAATTGGTCTGCTCGCATGGACAACAATACGATTTTTCTTTATGCCAGGCATAAAGACATGGAAATCAACCTTGAGCTTATACCTAAAAAACCCGTTGTTCTGCATGGAAAAAATGGTTTGAGCAAAAAAGGGCCGGCAAATGGCCAGTCATCGTACTATTATTCTTTCACAGACATAAAAACCAGCGGCACACTAAAAACACCTTCAAATATAAATACCATTAGGGTAAAAGGTACAAGCTGGTTTGACCATGAGTTTGGTTCAAATCAGCTCACTTCTGAACAGGTAGGGTGGGATTGGTTCAGCATACACCTCTCAGATGGAAGAGATGTTATGGTATACATAATTCGCAGAAAGGATGGTATGATAGAGGCGGCATCGTCCGGAACACTGATTGAAAAAAACGGTTCTTCAAGGCATCTTGAGATGACAGACATTAAGCTTGATGTGTTGGAAAGATGGAAAAGTCCTAAAACTATTGGTTTATATCCAGCCAAATGGCGCATGAAAATTCCTTCATCAAACATCGATATCACAATCTATCCCTCTGTTGCAAATCAAGAGCTTATAACAGCATCATCAACAGGAGTAACTTACTGGGAAGGGGCCGTAGAAGGACAAGGTTTGTCAAATGGAAAACCCGTTTCTATTGTTGGATATGTAGAACTTACAGGCTATGCAGATAGCCTTGAAGGCCTTTTCTAAATGTATTTTTTATGCTTTATCTAATGATGTTTTGAAAGATAAACACAGAAAGATGTGCCCTTACTGAGTTCGCTTGACACTGTTATTAGACCGTTATGCTCTTTAACAATACTCTTAACCACCGAAAGCCCCAAACCAGTGCCATCCTCGGGTCTCTTTGTCGTAAAAAATGGGTCAAAGATACGCTTAATCGTCTCAGGGGTCATCCCGCGTCCTGTATCACTAACAGTTATTTTAAGGTAATCGCCCTTCTTCAGCCCAGGATGCTGCAAATGCTCGCTTGGGTCAATAGATTCATCCGCCAAGCTTACCTTTAGCATACCCCCTTTATCCTCCATGGCATGCACCCCATTGAAACAAAGATTGAGAACTACCTGATAAATCTGTATCTGGTCGGCAAGAACAGTGTCATCTTTTGTAAGAATATTCTCACTGATTTCGATATTAGGAGGAACAGATACCTGCATCATCCTAACTGTTTCCCTTATAATCTGACCAACCCGTACAGGCTTAAAATTTGACTCCCCTTTACGGCTGAACGTGAGTATACGTTTTACAAGGTCATGGCCTCTCTGTGCACCTTTTAAGATAAGTTCAAGCTTGTCGTACAGTGGGTTTTCTGAGGGCGTTTTTTTGAGCGCCCTCATCGCTATACCTTTAATACCGATAAGAACATTATTGAAATCATGAGCTATACCACCGGCAAGTTGGCCAATCGCCTCCATCCTCTGGGATTGTCTTAGCTGTGCCTCAAGCCTCATCTTTTCTTCTTCCGCTTGTTTACGGCTTGTTATATCTTCCACCGTGCCCTCGTAATAAAGAATTAAGCCATTCGAATCTTTAACAGCACGTGCATTAAAAGATATCCAGAACTTGCTTCGGTTTTTCTTATAAACCTGAATTTCAAACCTTTCAATGATTCCATTTTTTTCAAGCAGCTCTTTGAAAATAAGTCTTTCCCACGGATTTACATATAACTGTTTTTCTATATCGGTAATACTTGCTATAAATTCCTCAGGCGAACCATATCCATACATTTTTGCAAGTGCGGGGTTTACACTCAGAAAACGTCCATCCTCAGTGCTCTGAAATATACCCTCAACGGCGTTTTCAAATATATTTCGATATTTCTCTTCACTCTGCCTCAACAATTGTTCTGATAGCTTGTGTTCTGTTATATCAAGTACCATACCTGATATAATATTGTCTTTGCTGGTTGCATTTAAAAGCACATTGATCGTTTGGCCATCCTTTTTTAAAAGCTCAAGTTCAAAGTTATTTAGTTTGCCAGCCTTCAAGAGTGTTTTAACAAACATCCTTCTATCCTTATGATTTTTGAATCTCGAAGCTAATCCGATAGATATCATTTCTTCTCTCGAATCAAATCCAAACATGATAGAGAAGGTGTTATTTATATAGGAGATACACCCATTAATATCAGCCGCATAAATACCTACGAGTGCATTTTCTACTAGGTCCCTGTATCTCCTCTCTGATTCTTTCAGCGCATCATTCATCATTTTGTGCTCTGTAATATCCCTCAGATAGGCAAGTGTTGCGGGTTCTCCGCGGTAAATAATACCAGCAGCAGATACCTCTATAAAAACAGTCGTCCCATCCTTTTTTATTCCCTTAAATTCATATTTTGACGGTACATCTTCACCTCTTTGTCTTCTTTCGTTTATACTAATCACCATTTCTCTATCATCAGGATGTACTGTAATATAAATCTGATTTCCTATGATCTCGTCTCGGTTATTATAACCAAAAATCTCAAGGAATTTATTGTTTACAAATATATGGTAACATCCCTTAACTATCGCAACACCATCATTTGAATGTTCTATTGCTATGCGATAGCGTTCTTCTGACTCCACAAGGCTGTCTTCCGTTTGTTTGATTATTACAGGATTACGATTTGCAACCCTATATTTCAAAGGGTTTACCTTCATGATAAAAAAATGTTTCCTGTTCACCTTATTAAATCCTTTTTTTGTTACCGATAACTAAGTATACACCATTTTTGAATTTATTGCCTACAACCAACTATATTTTTAAAACAATTAGAAGAATTTTCAAGATGCACATAAAACATCTATCGATATCCAAATTCTTTATAAACTTCGAGCATCCTTTTCATTTTCAAACCCATATGCCCTACTGCCATCTGCCTATTACCCACTTCTTGCAGGATAGTGTATTGTACAAAATCATAAACAATAAATTCTAAATAATAAAGAACAAAAATATGACTATTGCGCCTCGAATGTTCTTTTTCATATTATACCATCTCATAAAAAAATAAAAACCTTGACATTCGTTATATTATATTATATATAACGTATCAAGAGCGTCTTACAAAACAACAAATCCTGATCCTTTCTATATTTCTTAAACCGCCCGGATTAAATGCCGGGCGGAACAGATTTCCAGCAGGGCCTGATACCTCAATAGTTTTTTTAAAAATTTAAGAGTTTCGATTTTTTTGTATTACATATGCAGACTTAACCTTCGAATTTGCTGAGCATGAACTATCATTGTCTCGGTTTCTACATTTTATCGTTGTTCGGCATTGCCTTAAAATTTTTCCTTTACTTATTCTTTGCAACCATCTACCTTATTTCAACATAGTGTAACCATCAACACAGGCAATGGTATTTATAAAAAAACATAAAGGAGATATGAAATATGATTTTCACAGAAACGATAAAATTAAACACTAAAGGGTTTAACGATACACTCGACATAACAAAAGATGTTAATGATATAGTTAAAAATTCAAAAATCAAGGATGGTCTGGTAACTTTGATGTGTCCTGGCTCAACGTGTACAATTACAACGATTGAATTTGAGTCAGGCGTAATCAGAGATTTACAAAGGACGCTCGAGAAAATCGCACCTTCGGACATCACATATGAACATGACTTAAGGTGGGGTGATGGCAATGGGTTTTCACATGTCAGGGCTGCACTTATGAAACCATCGCTTTCAATTCCTCTTCTAAACGGTAAGCTATCCATTGGCACATGGCAACAAATCGTTTTAATTGACTTTGATAACAGAAATAGAAACAGAACAATTATTGTTCAGGTTTTTGGAGAATAATATTGAGAAGGGGCAGGCATTTAATACCCACCCCTGTTGTTTTTTTTAGAGCTTGAAAAATAACAATAATGAAACAACGAGCGAATAAATAACAAGTGATTCGATCAGCGCCATACCAATAATCATAGGTGTCATGATCTTTCCCTGGGCACCAGGATTACGCGCAATACCCTCGAGGGCAGCCGCCAAACCCTTCCCCTGTCCGAGTGCTCCACCAAATGCAGCAATTGCAATACCAAAACCAGCGGCAAGAGCAACCATCTGTTTCACTGCTGGATCGAGTCCTTTCGCCTCTTCTGCTGCCATTGCAACACTAAAAGAAAGACTTACAAAAACACCGAGAAGAACCATAACCGTTAGAATTTTTTTCATAAAATCTCACCCCTTTCTCTTAATTTTTTAATGTTCTTCATGCGAAATTGCCCCTGCAAAATATGACATGGACAAAAGCATAAATACAAACGTCTGAACAAACGACACAAACAAACCAAGAAACATAACTGGTAGCGGTACCAACAAAGGCACAAGCCCAAAGAAAATAGCAGTAACCAAGTGGTCACCGGTTATGTTTCCAAAAAGCCTTAATCCAAGTGACAACGGTCTTGCAATGTGCCCTATAAGTTCTATTGGAATCATCAGTGGAGCCAATGCCCACATAGGACCCACAAATTGCTTTAAATATTTGGCGCCATGCTCTTTAAAACCGTAATAGTGAGTCATTACGAAAACAGTAAGCGAACAAGCAAATGTTGTGTTTACATTATCCGTCGCAGGAACAAAACCAGGCACAAGCCCCGCAAGGTTATTAAAAAGTATAAACAATGCAAGCGTACCAACTATAAGGACAAATTCTTTCCCCCTCGGCCCCATCGAATCCGTTATAATACTCGATAGATTTTCGACAATAAGCTCAACAAGGTTTCTGAACGTAAATTTCGAATCAGGTATAATATTGTCCTCAGCCTTTTTTATCTGTTTGTAACCAAGAAACACTATTACAAGAAGAATAATTGAAACAATAAGTGCATTTGAAACGTGTGGCGGCTGGTTCTTTAAAAATGGAATTAAAGAAGCCCAGGTAAAAACCTCATGCTCCATCTTTCTGCCTCCTCTTTGCTGCAGGGATAAAAACAGATATTATCTGGTTTATTATAACCGACATAAATACTGTAGAAAGTCCAATCATAAAAAATACTATATCTATATCGCCATATATAACGACGATTGCAACCAGTCCAATAAGCATAAGGAATTTTAGCGGCAATTTTATAAGTAATTCTTTTTTATTGACCTTTGAAGAGAAAAAACCCGATTCTATTATCTTTTTCAGATACCTGAAATTTAGTGTCATTATAGCGCTTGCAACGGCAAAGCTGAACAGATATTTGAATTCCCGCATTATGAGAATACTTACTATGGAGCCAATTATAAGTATAGCGATATTTATGTGCTCAATATCACTTACTGTGGTCTCTTTCATCTTCCTTTGAAACCTTCCTGATCAAAACATAAATTGTTTTAAACGCTGCGGCTATCCCAAAAAACATGAATATTATTGTCAAATAAGGGTAAGATTTAAAAAAAGAATCCAGAAAATAACCTATACCTATTCCAATCGCAACAGAAAGCCCCATCTCCAAGCCAAGCGTACTATAGCTTAAAAGAGATTTGACAATACCTTTATCATCAGTTTTTTTAGCAAGCGACATATGCATCTTATAACCCAGCATCTTTGTAACATACAGAGGTTCTTTAGTCAATGTATTTTTGTGATTTTATTCACCTGCGTTTTATAACCTGTTAAATTGTATAATATTAACAAGATATACAAAGTTTTGAAAAATTATATTGAATGGAAGCTGTTGTGTGTGCTATAAAAAACGAGCACAGGGCCGTTAGCTCAGTCCGGTAGAGCAGTTGACTCTTAATCAATTGGTCGGAGGTTCGAATCCTCCACGGCCCACCAATAATTTACATCTCTAATTCCTTTTGTAATGAGAGGGAAAGTGGTTTATCATATGACATGGCAACTCTTTGTTTGTTGTATGATTTTGATTACTTGGTAAAGTCAATCATACCATATTCGGGGCTGCCTTTCCATTGAGTAGTGAGTATTATCAAGGGATTGAACAGTGTTTTTATGATAAAAGTAAGCGCGAAAGTTTAGTAAATAATCTATCAACCTTGAAGGAGCGGGACATGACCAGTTACGATCTCTTGTTCGTGGGCCACATAACCATTGACGAAATCGTGGCAAAGGAAGGATCTGCCCGCGGTGTGCCTGGCGGCGCACCATTTTTCGGAGCTTTAGCCGCCTCTTGCAGCCGTAGGAGGATAGCTGTGGTCACAAGGATGGCCGTGGAAGATGAAGGCTGTCTTGCGCCGTTAAGGGATGCCGGGATCGACGTTTACCTGCGGCCCGTCACTCATACTACTCATATGCGGGTTATCAATCCGACGGAAAATGTGGATGAAAGGCTGATGTATCAGACGGGGGACGCCGGGTTCTTTTCCCTTGAAGACCTGCCCCCTCTGGAGCCTTGCCTTGCCCATCTCGGTGCCCTAACTGACCGGGAGTTCACAACAGGATTCATGAAAGGACTAAAAGAGCGGGGTTTTCGCCTGTCTGTAGATATGCAGAATTTCGTGCGCCAAGTCGATGTCAGGACCGGAGTGGTCCATTTTAATGATGTACCAGGGAAAAGAGAAATTGCCGTCATGGCTGACATCATAAAGCTCGATGTGACAGAAGCGGAGATACTCACCGGGGCTGTCGATCTGGAAGAAGCCGCTGTGATAGTCGGGGAATGGGGCTGCCCGGAGATCATCATAACACGCTCTGACGGTGTGCTTGCCCGTTACAGGGGCAGAACGTATTTTGAAAGGTTTTCCAACAAGAGTTCCCATGGAAGAACCGGCCGCGGTGACACAACGATCGGGGCATATCTGGCACGCAGGCTCGACCACGATGTGGAGGGTTCGTTAAAGTTTGCGGCCGCCCTGGCCTCTATCAAGATGGAAAGCCCCGGGCCATTCAGGGGGACGCTGGAGGATGTTCTCTTCCGCATCTTTCCCGGAGATAGACCGTAGCTTGTTGAATTATGCGGCAGGACAGCTCCTGTACGGCGAGATAAGGCACGATCCCGGACGGTTACGGTTAAAGGATCTTTTTCAATACCGGCACCCGGAGCAAAACATAATATGCCAGCAGGAAACACAGCGGGACCGAGATCAGGCTCGCAACAGCCCACTTTAATACCGGCGCAAGAAAGACCGTCTGCATTAAACCCACATTTGTCACTGTATAAATTTGTTGTAACATTTCTGAGAGTCAGCCCGTTTATATTTGAATTTATGATGTGAGAGATTGGGGCATTCAAATCACATCCCATTTCTTCCATTTGGGGCAGGTAGCAGTACCTTGTTTGCGCTGGTTGGCCTCAGCAATACAAGGAAAATTGCCGGATTCAGCTTTAATGGAATGTATTTTACCGGCAATAAACCTTGACGGCTCTCTTTTGCCCTGCCAGTAAACACATGTGGCACATTTCTTCTCGTTTGCAAGAATCGTTAAATAAGACATGATAGTCCATCCTTCTATATGTTCAGTTAATAGGGGCTGCGTTGAATTGTGGTTTTTAGAAATCCTGTTTTTATATCATAAACCCTTGTTCTCCGGTCACCGCACACAATTGATACCAGATCTCCTTCGGTATCTGCCCTGATTATCCC
>Ga0208458_1001241_pt1 | contig 21931 bp, 21 predicted proteins | sample AD_UKC085_MetaG_FD_184432 | JGI IMG/M metagenome (GOLD analysis project Ga0208458, IMG submission 184432) | Active sludge microbial communities of municipal wastewater-treating anaerobic digesters from USA - AD_UKC085_MetaG (SPAdes) (version 2) | ecosystem: Engineered > Bioreactor > Anaerobic >... | reverse complement strand
AACGTTTAACATACTGGATCTTAAGGCAAGGGCTTCTTCTTCACGAATGAATACTTATGAAAAAATCGCCCGCAAAGACGGATATCGTTTGATTGCCGGTGTCGATGAAGTGGGAAGAGGGCCTTTGGCCGGTCCGGTTGTTGCGGCAGCAGTCGTTTTTCCGCCCGATTACGTTAATGCCGACATAAAAGATTCCAAAAAACTTACCGCAGCTAAAAGAGAAAAACTATTCTCCATCATCGAAAAAGATTCTCTTGCCGTCGGCATGCGGGTGGTTGATGTTGATGTTATCGATCGTGTCAATATTCTCCAGGCTTCTTTACAGGCCATGCGCGATTCCGTGCTGGAGCTGTCCGTTTCTCCCGATTTTATCCTGGTCGATGGAGTGCATCGCGTTCCCATCATCACCCCGCAGAAGCCACTGATCAAAGGAGACAACCTCAGTATTTCCATCGCGGCCGCCTCGATTATGGCCAAAGTAACCCGCGACCACATCATGGAAATATACCATCGTCAGTTCCCGCATTACAATTTTCTTAAAAACAAGGGGTACGGAACAAAAGAACATCTTGACGCCATCCGGAAGTTCGGCATTTGTAAAATTCATCGCAAATCGTTTCATGTTAAAAACTTAAATCAGGTCTCTTTTGAGTTTAACGTTTAATGCAGGACAAGACGAAAATCATGACCGGCCAAGAAGGTGAAAAAATCGCCGCTGTTTTTTTGAAGAACAACGGCTATCGCCTCATGGAAACCAATTTCCGTTGTCCGTTAGGTGAAATCGACATGATTGCCGAGGAAGGCGGAGACATTGTTTTTATCGAAGTTAAAACGAGAAAATCCTGGGCATTGGGATATCCCGAACAGGCTGTAGGCATGAAGAAGCAGAAAAAATTATCACAACTGGCTTTATGGTATCTTCAGAACAACCATCTCGCGGATAAAAAAACGCGTTTTGATGTTGTCGCGATAACCCTGACATCTCAACGCAATGAAATTCATTTAATTAAAAACGCTTTTGATTTTATCGATATTTGTTAATGCGAAAATCTTAAATATGCGTCAGAGCCGGCTTCCCGATCCGATAAACATTAAACCCGATGGAAAAACATTTCCGATGATCCAGAATATTCCGGCCGTCGAAGAGAAATGCCGGTTTGATCATCGAGCGGTATACTCTTCTGAAATCCAGCCTGCGGTATACATCCCAATCCGTCAGCACGATAACGGCGTGGCTGTTCGCCGCCGCCGCATAGGGATCTTCGATAAACGAAACTTTTCCTTTCGCTCCCGCAAGGTCAAACTTTGCATTTTTCAACGCCCGGGGATCTGAAATAACTATTTCAGCCTGTTCCGCCATCAGCTTCTGGGTAATATACAGGGCCGGGCTTTCCCGGGTATCACTGGTGTCGGCTTTGAAAGCAAACCCCAGGATAGAAAGTTTCTTGCCCGCTAACGTTCCGAACATGCTGTGAAGGATCTGGTTGATGAATCGTTCCCGCTGATATTCATTAATCCGGATAACGTTTTCCCAGTAAGAGGCAACCTCCCGCAGTCCATAGTAATTACACAAATAAACAAGATTCAGAAGATCTTTTTTAAAGCATGATCCACCGAAGCCAATGCCGGCTTTCAGAAATTTATCGCCGATTCGTCTGTCCATTCCGATGGCTTTGGCAACTTCGTTAATGTCGGCATCTGTTTTTTCGCACAAAGCGGATATGGAATTGATGGAGGACACACGCTGAGCAAGAAAGGCGTTGGCCACCAACTTGGATAATTCACTGCTCCAGATGTTGGAGGTAATAATCTTATCTTGCGGAATCCAGCGGGTATAAATATCCACTAACCGGGACCTTGCTTTCAATCCGCACTTTGTCTCACGGGAACCGATGAGTACGCGATCGGGATTCTCCAGATCGCCGATGGCCGTGCCCTCCGCCATAAACTCGGGATTGGAAAGCACTTCAAAACGGATTTTTCCTTTCGCATGGGACAATATTTTTTCCATGGCCAGAGCGGTTTTAACCGGCAACGTGCTTTTTTCGACGACGATTTTTGATGATTGTGAAAATTTTAGAATCTGTCGGGCGGTTTTTTCCACATATTGTAAATCGGCGGCCATATTCGCCCCGGCGCCGTAGCTTTTTGTCGGCGTATTGACGCTGACAAAGATGATGTCATTTTCTTTGATCTGATTTTCAATATCCGTTCTGAAAAAAAGATTTTTGCCGCGGGTTTTTTTTACAATATTATCCAGGCCGGGTTCGAAAACGGGAAGCTGCGAAGAATTCCAGGCGTCAATTCTTGCTGAATTTATGTCCACCACCGTCACCTGATAATCGGGACATTTGTAGGCAATCATGGCCATGGAGGGACCGCCGACATAACCCGCACCGATACATAGAATTTTTTTCTTGAATCTCATTGCACATTCAGTCCTTTTATAATCATTTATGATGTTTTCAATGCTCTGCGAAAATACTCAATCGTTCGGGCAAGACCATCGGCCAAGTTAATTTTCGGGAACCAGCCCAGTCTGGTTTTTGCCAGTGTTATATCCGGTCTTCTTTGAACCGGATCATCCTCCGGTAAAGCAAGGAATTTTATTTTAGAATTACTTTTCGTCAGTTCAATCACTTTTTCCGCCAGTTCCATGATGGTAAATTCCTCCGGATTGCCGATATTCACCGGACCGTAAAAATCATTCGGCGAGGTCATCATCAGGATCAACCCCTCAATCATGTCGTCGATATAGCAAAACGATCTGGTTTGTAAACCATCTCCGTAAACGGTGATGTCTTTGTTTTGCAGGGCCTGAATGATGAAATTACTGACGACACGACCGTCATTAAGTGCCATATGCGGACCGTAGGTATTAAAAATGCGAACTATTTTTGTGTTGACGGCATTCTGCCTCCGATAATCCATCATCAGGCATTCCGCCGCTCTTTTCCCTTCATCATAGCAGCTGCGAATCCCTATCGGGTTGACCTTCCCCCAGTAGGATTCATTTTGCGGATGCACTTCGGGATCGCCGTATATTTCAGATGTGGAAGCCTGCAGGATTTTAGCCTTCGTTCTTTTGGCAATACCCAGGACATTAATCGCGCCCAGGACATTGGTCTTGATGGTCTTAATGGGATTATACTGATAATGAACAGGCGAAGCCGGACAGGCCATGTTGTAAATTTCGTCAACTTCGATGTAGACGGAATTAATGATGTCGTGACGCATTAGTTCAAAACGAGGATTGCCGAGCAGATGAGTAATATTGTTTTTATCGCCGGTAAAAAAATTATCCAAACAGATGATATCGTTGCCTTCCGCCAGCAGCCGTTCGCAAAGGTGGGAGCCGATGAACCCGGCTCCTCCGGTAATGAGAATCCTTTTCATATTTTTTCTTTCTATCATATTTTGAAAATCATTCAATACGAAATCATCGGAGAAAGTCAACAATAAAAACGGTTTCCTGTAATTTTTAAATACCCGATATTTTCGGATATATATCTTGAACTGTTTTGTTCTCTATGGTAACAATTCCAATACTTCAAAAAAATCTTATTGAGTAAACGGCGATAAGGAGATGAATATGGATGCGCATTCCATCCCAGGCGATCATAAAGAAATTCACGATCTCAACGAGGCGTTTCCCGACGATAAAAATGACAGCAATCAGGAGGTCATTGTCGTGGACGGCCGAGGTTACGATAACGATTCCCTGCTTGCAAAAGAGGTTTATACCTTGGTTGATGTCATTGAGGAAAACCAAACGGGAAATAAACTATACGAAGACGTAATGAAAAAAACGGAAGAAATACTGGAAAGAATCGCCCGTAAAATTGTTCCGGAAATCGCGGAGAGAATTATCAAGGAAGAAATTGAAAAAATAAAAAAAGGGAGTCCCGAATAGAATCCTTGATCAGCTTATGAATGAGTTTAAAGCCAAAATTTTATGGATCATTGTCATGGTGATCATCAGCGGATGTGTTGAACATTCGCAAAATCTTATCCATAAAAATGAAAAAGATAAAATGAGCGTTAAGGCCGTCGCCATTCTTCCGATAGATGCAATCAATGCCGATTATCGAGACGTTCAACTCTTGCGAACCAGAATTTTCGAAGAGATGTTTTTTAAAGGATATCCCAAAATAGCACTGGAAGAAATAGATGCCCGAATGGCCTCCTTAAAGGAAAGCACCCGTGAAGGAAAAACACCGCAAACAGTTTCAGACATTTTGAAAAATTCACTCAACGCCGACGCGGCAATGTATTGCACGCTTAAAAAAGAAAGTGAATTCATGTTGATTTGCGCACCGGTCAGTATCACAGTGAGCTGTGAATTAAGGAATACGGATACGAGCGAGGTCGTCTGGAAAGCTCAAACAAAATCTGTCAAAAGAAGTTTTGATTTTACCAGAGAGCGACTGGAAAAAAAATCGACGGAAGGCCTTGAATCGCTTATCGATGAAGCTTCAAATAACGTTCTTGAGACTCTTCCCGATGGGCCAAACCTTGCCAACTAAGAGTTACATATTAAAATATAAACACGGCAGACAAAGATTGATAAGTCATTGACCATGAACATTCCTAATTTTTTATCGTTATTACGAATTATTCTCGTTCCCGTCATTGTCATATTTCTCATCCAGAATGAATATGCCAAGGCGTTAATTGCTTTTTTTGTTGCGGGTCTTACGGATGCACTGGATGGTGCTCTGGCTCGGCTCCTGAAAAAACAGACAGAGTTGGGAGCATTTCTGGATCCTCTGGCAGACAAGATCCTTTTGTCCACCAGCTTTATATCCCTGTCAATTTTCGGTCTGATACCCGGATGGTTGACGGTGATTGTTATCAGCCGTGATTTGATTATTCTTATCGGCATCATCACATTAACCATGCTGTCTGTAACCTATGAAATTAAACCGGTTTTCGTCAGTAAAATCACTACGGCTCTGCAAATAGGAACGGTTTTTATTTCCTTGTCCTTAAAGATATTTGCCTATAATGAAATTAGCTACGATTTGATCAAAATTCTTTTCTGGCTAACCGCTTTTTTCACAGTTATATCCGGTTTGGTTTATATATTAAAAGGCATAAAGTTTTTGAATCGCACCTCTGAAAAATAGGCTAATATATAAGATATTTAGCTTGACATGGATTCGGTTTGCTGCTATTTACGCACCGTTAAAAATATTGGTGATTTTTGTAGGCAAGTAGCTCAGGGGGAGAGCGCCATCCTGACGCGGTGGATGTCCAGGGTTCAAATCCCTGCTTGCCTACCATTTTTTAATAAAAGAATGTCTTGATTATATAACGAAAGGGCATCAGCAAGACAGTGATGCCCTTTTCAAATGAAGTTGATTTGAGTGATTAAATTATGGATATAAAGATTGTTTTCCCAGATAATAAAGAAATTTCCTTCAAAAAGGGAATTACCGCCGCCGAGGCTGTCAAAACATGGAAAGAAGAAACTCTGACCTATACCGTGGCGGTTAAAATCAACAACAAGCCGTCGGACTTAAGCTGTCCGATAACTGAACATTCGAAAATTGATTTAATCGATATCTCCTCCGGCGAAGGACTGTCCATTTTACGTCACAGCATATCTCATGTTATGGCTCAGGCGGTTCAGGAAGTGTTTCCCGGCGCCAAGGTCAGTATCGGTCCTTCTATCGAAGACGGATTCTATTATGATTTCGAATACAAAGAAACTTTTACCATCGATGATTTTGCAGAAATTGAAAAGCGAATGAAAGCAATCATCAGCGCCGACCATCCTTTCATCAGAGAAGAAATGCCGCGTGAGGCAGCAGTAAAATTATTCGAAGACAGAGGCGAAAATTACAAGGTTGAATTAATAAACGATCTGCCTGACGAAATCAAAGAAGTCAGCATTTATAAACAGGGTGGCTATATTGATTTGTGCCGGGGACCGCACATTCCCTCAACCGGAATGATCAAAGCGTTCAAGCTTCTCAATGTAGCGGGCGCATACTGGCGCGGCAATGAAAACAACGCCATGCTGCAACGCATTTACGGAACCGGTTTTGCTACGGAAAGCGAACTTCATGATTATTTAACCCTGCTGGAAGAAGCCAAGAAACGGGATCATCGCCGTTTGGGAAGAGAACTTGATTTATTTCAGGTCAATGAAGAAGCCGGAGCGGGTCTCGTTATTTTTCATCCCAAAGGCATGCTGCTGCGTTACCTGATCGAAGAATGGGAAAGAAAAGAACATTTGAAACGCGGATATGATATGGTGATGGGGCCGCAGATTCTCAAAGTGGATCTTTGGAAAAAATCCGGTCATTTTGACCATTATCGCGACAACATGTATTTCACTGAAGTCGACGAACAGACGTACGGCATCAAGCCCATGAACTGTCTTTCCCATATGCTGATTTATAAATCAAAAATCAGAAGTTATCGTGATTTGCCGTTGCGCTACTTCGAACTGGGCACGGTTCACCGCCATGAAAAAACCGGCGTTCTCCATGGACTCATGAGAGTGCGGCAATTTACCCAGGATGACGCGCATATTCTCTGCACGCCCGAACAATTGAATGCTGAAATACGCGCCATTGCCGATTTCGTCAATTACGCCATGGGAATTTTCGGGTTCGAATACGAAGTGGAATTAAGCACCAGACCGGATAAATCCATAGGATCCGATGCGGACTGGAACTTGGCAACCACCGCTCTGGAAAATGCTCTTAAGGATAATAACATCCATTATGAAGTCAACGAAGGCGATGGAGCTTTCTATGGCCCGAAAATAGATTTTAAGCTAAAAGATGCCCTGAAAAGGAAATGGCAGTGCGCCACCATTCAATGCGATTTTACGCTGCCGGAACGATTCGATTTGAGTTATATCGGCGCGGATGGGGAAAAACACCGCCCTGTCATGCTGCATCGGGTTATTCTCGGCGCAATAGAGCGTTTTATGGGTGTCCTGATCGAACATTATGCGGGAGCATTTCCCGTCTGGCTGTCGCCGACTCAGTGTATGCTGCTGACGGTGACAGACAAACACATTCCCTACGCTCAAACGGTTCAGGATCGATTGATCGAGGCAGGCATCCGATCCGAAACATATTTCGATAATGAAAAACTGGGGTATAAAATTCGTCAGGCGCAGATGCAAAAGATTCCTTATATGCTGGTAATCGGCGACAAGGAAGTCGACGCGGCCGCGGTTGCTCCGCGGACACGTGACGGACAGAATCTGGGATCCATGCCGGTTGATGCATTTATCAGCCTGATTAAAGAAAAATGCGAAAAGAAACAGTAGAAAATTTTTTCAACAAACCACATGCTCAGGAGGTGACCTATAGTAAAGGATCTTAGAATCAACAGAGAAATAAAATCCGCCAACGTGAGGGTAATCAGCGATGATGGGAAACAACTCGGAGTCTTGACGCTGGAAGAAGCTCTGGCCAAGGCGGAAGAGGTTGGGTTTGATTTGGTAGAAGTATCATCCTCCGGCGATACGCCTGTTTGTAAGATCATGGATTACGGGAAGTATCGTTACAAACAGAGCAAAAAAATGCATGATGCCAGGAAGAGTCAGACCATCATACAGGTTAAAGAGATTAAATTGAAACCCAAAACGGAAGATCATGACGTGCAGGTGAAAATGAAACATATCAGAAAATTTCTCGGCAATCATGATAAAGTGAAGGTTTCCATGATGTTCAGGGGCAGAGAAATTGCTTTTACGGACATCGGCAGAAAGTTGATGGAAAAAATTAGAAACGAGCTGGTCAGTGATTGTATTATTGATCAGGAGCCCCGTTTGGAAGGTCGCAACATGGTGATGATTTTGTCACCTAAAAAACAATAATCATAGAAAGGTAAACGCATGCCAAAAGTAAAAACACACCGAGGAGCTGCAAAACGTTTTTCGCTAACCGCAAAAGGCAAGGTGAAGCGCAGCAAGGCTTTTGCCAGTCATATCCTCACGAAGAAAACGACAAAGAGAAAGAGGACGTTAAGGAAATCAACCGTAGTCGATTCGGCAAATTATAAAGCCATCAAGAAACTGATTCCTTATTTATAATTTATTTGGAACAAAAGTCACATTTGTAATTTAGGAGAAAAGAAAAATGTCCAGGATAAAAAGGAGCGTCAACGCTCGTAAAAGAAGAAGAAAGGTGCTGAAACTGGCGAAAGGTTTCTTCGGCGCCCGCAGTCGTTTGCTGAGAACGGCCACTGAAGCGGTAAACAAAGCAATGAAATACGCGTATCGCGACCGCCGGGCGAGAAAGAGAGAATTTCGTCAATTATGGATCGCACGCATTAGTGCTGCTGCCGGCATGAACAGCATTACATACAGCCGTCTGATTGACGGTATGAGAAAATCCGGAATCGAGCTGGATCGGAAGATTCTTGCAGAATTGGCCGTCAATGATCCGCAGGCTTTTGCGCAGGTTGTAACCATTGCTAAAGGCAAGTAATTTTCATGATAAACAGGCTTCAACAACTGGAAAAAGATGCTCTGGCTGAAATAAATTCAGCTGTAACCGAAGAGCATTTTCTGAACATTAAAACCAAATATCTTGGCAGAAAAGGACTGTTAACCGGCCTTTTGCGAAATATAGCGCAAGTTCCTGATGATGAAAAGCCGATGTTCGGCAAGTTGTGCAATGAGTTAAAAAACGCACTGACCGTCAAGATTGATGAAGCCGTTCAGCAATACGCAAGACGAAATAAAGAAGAACTTTTAGCAAAACAAAAAATTGATGTTACGCTGCCGGGAAGTTCCATTAAATGCGGGCGAGTTCATCCCGTTCTTCAGATACGGAGAGAAATCTGTTCTTTTTTTTCATCCTTCGGTTTTTCTATTGTGGAAGGACCGGAAATAGAGCTGGATTACTATAATTTTGAGGCTCTCAATATTCCCAAGGACCATCCGGCCCGCGACATGCAGGATACTTTCTATATTGACGGCAATATCGTTTTAAGAACACACACCTCGCCCGTTCAGGTGCGGGTGATGGAAAAAGTCAGGCCTCCTCTGAGGATTTTATCACCGGGAAAGGTTTACCGCCCCGACTCTGACATATCCCATACTCCGATGTTTCATCAAATTGAAGGCCTCCTGGTTGACAGAGGCGTCACGTTCGGCGATTTGAAGGGAATCCTGACGGCATTTCTTAAAAAGATTTTCGGACGTTCAACCACCTTGCGTTTTCGTCCAAGTTTCTTTCCTTTCACGGAACCTTCGGCTGAAGTGGATATCCGCTGTGTCATATGCAACGGGAAGGGTTGCCGGGTATGCGGTCAAAGCGGCTGGCTGGAAATTCTCGGCTCAGGCATGGTGGACCCGGCCGTTTTCCAGAATGTAAATTACGATTATGAAGAATATACCGGCTTTGCTTTCGGTCTCGGTCTGGAACGCATTGCCATGTTGAAGTATGGCATCTCCGACATTCGTTTATTCTTTGAAAACGACATCAGATTCCTCAAACAATTTTAGGAGACTTCTTTCTTTATGCTGGTCAGTATCAAATGGCTTAAAGATTATATTGATATGGAATTGACGGCTGAAGAACTGGCCGACAAACTGACTATGGCCGGTCTTGAAGTGGACGAGATTAAAACCATCCGTCCTCAATTCAGCGGCGTTGTCACGGCAAAAATCCTCTCGGTCAAGCCTCATCCTTCCGCGGACAAACTTTCTCTTTGCGAGGTCAGCGACGGAACGGAAACCTATCCGATCGTCTGCGGCGCAAAGAATATTGCGCCGGGAAATGTTGTTCCTTTGGCCAGAGTCGGCGCTGTCATTCCAGGAGGCTATACCATCAAATCATCCGTTCTGCGCGGTGAAAAATCAGACGGCATGCTTTGTTCCGAGGCGGAACTGGAAATCGGCAGCGATGAGTCGGGTATTATGCAATTATCTTCGGATATACCGATCGGCCTTCCTCTGGAACAGGCTTTAAATATTGAAGACATTGTCTTAGACGTCAATGTTACACCCAACCGTTCCGATTGTTTGAGCATGATTGGCATAGCCAGAGAGGTCGCGGCCATAACCGGCAAAAAAATGAAACTGCCGACCGTGAAAATCAAGGAAAAAGCAGAAGACATTCATCCGCTGACTTCTGTCGAAATAATCGATTCCGATCTTTGTCCCCGTTATACCGCACGAGTCATAAAAAATGTTAACATAGGGCCTTCTCCCTTGTGGATGAAAGTCCGGCTGGAAGCGGCAGGATTGCGCGCCATCAATAATATTGTTGATGTCACCAATTTTGTCATGCTGGAGATGGGACAGCCGTTGCACGCCTTTGACTTCCGCTATCTGGAAGAAGGAAGAATCGTTGTGCGCAAATCAAAGGAAAACGAAGAATTTATTTCGCTGGATGGCAAAAGCAGAGTCTTGCCGGCCGATACGTTATTAATATGCGACGGTGTCAAGCCAGTCGCCATCGGTGGAATTATGGGCGGTCTCAATTCGGAGGTTAAGGATGATACCCGGATGATTCTTCTGGAGAGCGCTTATTTCAATCCGCCATCCATCCGGCGTTCCGCCCGCAAACTGGCCATGCCCACCGACGCCGCTTTCCGTTTTGAAAGAGGCATTGATCCCGAAGGTGTCGTCAGAGCGCTTAATCGGGCAGCGCAACTCATTGCGGAACTTTCCCAGGGCTCTGTTTGTAAGAATTATATTGATGAGTATCCACGGAAAATTCCCGCCATTGAGGACATTCCTTTAAGAATGAAAAGAATCCATCAGATCATCGGTACAAATATTGAAGCAAAAGATGTGGTCCGGATACTGCGTGGAATCGATATGATTGTAAAGCCGGGAGGGAAGGGACGATATTGTGTTACACCGCCGACATGTCGCGTCGATATTTCCAGAGAAGTGGATCTCATTGAAGAAATCGCCCGACTTTACGGCTATGATCGCGTACCGGTGACTCTACCCGATGTGTCCGTAACAGAAATGGAAGTCATTCCCCGTCTTGATCTGGAAGAAAAAATCCGTCAATTGCTTATCGGTGACGGGTTTACGGAGATTATTAACTACAGTTTTGGCACACCGCAGGCGGCGGATATGCTTTCTCTATCTGATCGCGACGAAAGACGTAATTTTGTCAGAATTAAAAATCCGCTGGGAGAGGACCTCTCCGCCATGCGGACAACCATGGTTTATGGTTTGCTTGAGGCGGCAAAAAGAAACGCCAACAATGGTTCTTTTGATTTAAAAATTTTTGAAATCGGCAGAATTTTCTTGCATCGCCGGGACGGGGAACTGCCGGAAGAAAGAAACATGCTGTCAGGTCTCATCACGGGGAAAATCACGGATGATCTCTGGAACTCCGGTAAAATGGTTGACTTTTACACGTTAAAAGGCAGTTTGGAAAATATTTCTCATGATTTGAAAATTACGAATTGCCACTATATTGCCACGATGGATGAATGTTTCCTTCATCCCGGAAAGGCCTGCAAAATTCTTTTCAACGACAGGCAAATTGGTGTGGCAGGCGAAATTCATCCGAATGTTCTCGAAAGAATAGATTCTAAAAATAATATCTATGTATTTGAAATTAATCTTGATATTTTATGCGATATTTACAGGGGCAGCAAAATTTTCTATCAGGAATTATCGAAATATCCTTCTGTGACGCGTGATGCCGCTTTCGTTGTTTCCGAACGGATGGAAGCTGATAAAATGATCAATATTGTCTGGCAACAGAAGGAAGATTTGCTTGAAAATGTTAGCGTTTTTGATATATATATGGGAAAAGGAATTCCGGAAGGAACAAAAAGTCTGGGATTGCGATTTTCTTACCGCGCCACCGATAAAACATTAACTGATGAAGAAGCCAGCGCTGTTCATGAAAGAATCGTGCAGAAGACCGTCAGTTTGACAGGTGCAAAATTAAGATCATAAAATTCATAAAGTTAAAATGGAGGTAAAAAATGACGAAAATTGATATCATTCAGAACGTTCATGAAAAGCTTGGTTTTTCCAAAAAAGATTCCTCAGACATCGTCGAATCCGTTTTTGACATTATCAAAGATTGTCTGGCCAAAGGTGAAAGAGTAAAAATTTCCGGGTTCGGAAATTTTCTGGTCAAGGAAAAAAGAGCGCGCCGCGGACGTAATCCCCAGACCGGACAGGAAATATCCATTACGGCCAGGAGAGTGCTTACATTCAAATCCTCTCAGGTACTGCGTAAAGCCCTGAATTAAATTTCAACATTCAAGCGCGCGTTTTCCTGCTCAGGACACAATGGTTTAAGGCTCAAGTTCCGCCGCTTGATTCAGTCTAAGAGATTTGGGGACGTTTATGGAAACGACAATTCCCGACAAGGCTTATTTCCGCATTGGCGAGGTCAGTAAAATTCTCAATGTGGAACCTTACGTCATCAGATACTGGGAGACCGAATTCAAGACGGTCAATCCCGTACGAACAAAAACTGCACAACGATTATACAGGAAAAAAGACGTGCAGGAATTGTTAACCATCAAAAATCTTCTTTATGCTCAACGTTTCACCATTGATGGTGCGAAAAAGCAGCTTCATAAAATGCGTAATAATGAAGAACCCGAAGAAAAAAGCGGTGAAAAACAAAAACTTTTTTTGATGCGCATCAGACGGGAATTACAGCAAATCAGAGAACTTGTCAGTTGATAAAAAAGCCAGCTTTCATAAGCTGGCTTTTTTATATCATGTATAAATATTATTATGCTTTCTTGCTTGCTCGCTTGGAAGCCTTGAGCGGATTGATTTTCTGAGTTTCTTTGATTTCCAGCTTAACATGAGTGGCGGTCGGACACCGTCCGCTCATCCATTTCCCGGCCGGATCAGGATAAACCTTGCAATATTTGCTTGATTCGTACTCCAATATTTTTGCGCAACCTTCGCATTTATCAATTACAACCTGACAACTGCCGTTCACAAAGCCACAACCGTTTTTGGACATAAAAGCGCAATCAAATCCAGCTTTAACTGTCTTGCAAATCATTTAAATAACCCCCTTGTATGATTCTGTTTTTTAGACGTTACAGGAAATGAAAATTTTACAACGATATTCCACAAACGCCTCTGTATTTTTAAACCGGCGTGTCCTTAACAACAAAAATTATGCCTGTCAAGAAAAATGAATTCTTTTAAATAAAAATGATTTAACCGTTTTTCAGAGAAAAAACTTGAATCAGAAACGATTTATTGTTAAAGAAAGAAAAGTTTGTTTACGGAATAGCCAATGCGAGCCGTTATTCAAAGAGTAGATCGCGCCTGCGTCACCATTAATCATCAGGAATTATCATCCATCAAAGAAGGAATTCTTGTTTTATTAGGTGTGGAGAAAGAAGACACCGAAGCAGACGCCGATTATATCCTGGAGAAAGCTGTCAACCTCCGTATTTTCGAGGATGAGCAGGACAAGATGAATCGGTCTCTCCTGGATACGGGAGGGGCCATGCTGGTTGTTTCCCAGTTTACACTATTGGGAAATTGTGTGAAGGGCAGACGTCCGTCATTTACCGCCGCGGAAGAACCGGATAAAGCCAATACGCTTTATAAATATTTTGTAGCCAAAGCAAAGGGAAAGATATCCGATCTGGCCACCGGAAAATTTCAGGAAATGATGAGAATCGAACTTATCAACAATGGTCCGGTTACCATATTACTGGACAGCAGAAAAAATTTTTAAAAAAGATGGAAAGTTTTGATATAAAGATAGACAAAGATGGTGTGTGGTATTATAAAGGCGCACACATGTTTCGCAAGGAAATTCTGCACATCTTCTACGAACATCTGCACATGGATGAATGTGGCAGATACCTCATTGAACTCGGACAGGAACGCAGTTATCTCGACGTTGAAGATACGGTGTTTGTTGTATCAGTTGTTTATAAAACTCAAAATCCTCTCAACGGCCGGGAACAGATTGAAATTGTGCTCAACGACGATTCCTGCGAAATATTGGAGATGAACACTCTCAGCGAAGGTCCGGATAATGTCCTCTATTGCCGGGTGAAAGAAGGGAAATTCGTCGCCCGTTTTTCCCGCAAAAGTTATTATCAGCTTGCTGAATTTATCGAAGCGTCGGACAGCGGCGACTGCTTTTTTATAAATTTAAACGGCGACAAATATTTCATTGCCGACGTTCAGACTGCAGAGGCCCCATCGGCCGATTCCGGAAAATAGAATCGGCAAGCGGCAGACTGATGAAGATTTATCCGGCTAATATGCACGTATTCCAACATGATCATTGATAATAAAAACGGAGGCAAAAATGCTCGATGACACAATAAAAGAATCGTTAACGTTTGATGATGTGCTGCTGGTTCCGGCAGATTCCAATGTTTTGCCAAAAGATGTCGATACATCCACATCGCTGACCCAAAATATATCCCTGAAAATCCCGATCGTTTCCGCCGCCATGGATACGGTCACCGAATCGCGCACCGCGATTTGCATGGCTCAGGAAGGCGGCATCGGCATCATTCATCGCAATATGAGCATCGAGCAACAGGCGATTGAAGTGGATAAAGTAAAAAAATCGGAAAGCGGAATGATCGTCGATCCCATCACGATCGAACCGGATCGGAAAGTCAGCGACGCCTTAAAATTAATGGACCAGTATTCGATTTCCGGAGTGCCGGTCGTTAAGAAAGGCAAGCTGGTGGGTATTCTGACCAACCGTGACCTCCGATTCGAAGAAAATCTGGATCAGCCGGTATCTAATGTGATGACCAAGAAAAATCTTGTTACCGTGTCTTCCAATATTTCTCTGGAAAAATCCAAAAAACTGCTTCACGAACACAGAATCGAGAAGCTGCTGGTTGTTGATGACGAATACCGGCTCAAAGGACTGATCACGATTAAGGATATCGAAAAAATAAGAAAGTATCCGAACGCCTGCAAGGATTCTCTGGGTAGATTAAGAGTGGGAGCCGCCGTCGGAATCATAGACCGGGAAACCCGAGTTGAAGCATTGCTGGCCGCCGGCGCGGACGTCATCGCTATCGACACATCGCACGGACACTCCGCAGGCGTTATCAGAGCCGTCAAAGCGACAAAATCCAATTTCCCCAAATGTGAGTTGATTGCCGGAAATGTGGCAACTGCCGAAGGCGCAAAAGCGCTGATCGATGCCGGTGTGGATGCCATTAAAGTCGGTGTGGGACCGGGATCGATCTGTACGACACGCATCATTGCCGGAGTCGGCGTCGCCCAGATTTCCGCAATCAGAGACACGTTCAAAATCGCTGCCAAGAAAGGCATTCCCGTTGTTGCCGACGGAGGAATAAAATATTCCGGCGACATTGTAAAAGCCATCGGTGCGGGAGCGAGCTGCGTCATGATCGGCGGTTTGTTTGCGGGCACGGAAGAAAGCCCGGGAGAAACTATTTTATTTCAGGGACGCAGTTATAAAGTATACCGCGGCATGGGCTCGCTGGAAGCTATGAAAATGGGCAGCAGGGATCGTTACTATCAGGATGACATTGAAGGGCCGGCAAAAGTCGTTCCTGAAGGAATCGAAGGCCGGGTTCCTTTCCGGGGATCACTTTCCGCCAGTATTCTTCAGCTCATCGGCGGGCTTAAAGCCGGCATGGGTTACGTCGGTTGTAAAACAATTCCGGAAATGATTAAGAAAGCCAGATTTGTTAAAATTACGCAGGCGGGACTGAGAGAAAGCCACGTTCACGACGTAATCATCACCAAGGAAGCCCCCAATTACTGGCTGGATTAAAAATATTTCTTCTCTGATTTTTTATATCTTCTAAGTGCAATTATGAAACACTCTGATTTTGTGCATCTTCATCTTCATACTCAATACAGCCTTCTGGACGGCATGATTCGCCTGGATGATGTTTTCAAAAAGGCACGTCAATTCAAAATGCCTGCCGTCGCCATCACGGATCACGGAAATATGTATGGAGCGGTTGATTTCCATAAACAGGCTTTTGATCACGGGATAAAGCCGATCATCGGATCTGAATTGTATGTGGCACCGAACAAGCTGACGGACAGAACCGCCGGTGAAACATCCCGGCACCTGATTGTTCTGGTGAAGAACCTGCAGGGTTATAAAAATCTGATGAAACTGACAACAACCGCTTTCTTAAAAGGTTTTTATTACCGGCCGCGTGTGGATAAAGAACTTTTGAATGAATGCCACGAAGGACTCATTGCCTCCAGTGCGTGTTTGCAAGGTGAAATTGCCGGCTTGATTCTTCAGGGTAATATGGACGAAGCAAAAAATGCTGCCCGTCAGTATCTGAAGATTTTCGGTGAGGGAAATTTCTATCTCGAGATCATGGAAAACGGTATTCCGGAACAAAAAATTGCCAACGCCGGACTCATTGAAATCAGCAAAGACCTGTCGATTCCGCTGATCGCGACCAATGACTGCCATTATCTGGAACGTGAGCATGCCGAGGCCCATGATGTATTGCTCTGTATTCAAACCGGTAAAACCATCAAAGACACCAACCGCATGAGCTTGAGCACGGATCAGTTTTATTTTCGATCTCCCGAAGAAATGCACCAGCTTTTCGCTGAAACACCGGAAGCGTTGTCGAACACCGTAAGCATTGCGGAAAAATGCAATTTTTCTCTGGAAAAAGGCAAATTCTTTCTGCCGAATTTTGAAGTCAAAAATCCGGAAGAAACACTCAATGAATATCTGGAGAGAAAGGCGAGGGAAGGGCTGGAAAAAATTTTCCCCGTCATTTTGAAAAATAACAAAGGCGACGAAGACGCCCTCAGGGAAAAGTATAGAAAACGGCTTAATGAGGAGCTGGAAATTATCAAGGATATGGGATTTGCGGGATATTTTCTGATTGTTTCCGATTTTGTCAAACACGCCAAACATAACGACATTCCCGTTGGTCCCGGAAGAGGTTCAGCCCCGGGAAGTCTCGTGGCCTACGCAATCAGAATCACCAACATTGATCCGATCCGCTATAATCTTTTTTTTGAAAGATTTCTGAACCCCAGCCGCAGAACCATGCCGGATATCGATATTGATTTTTGTCCGGAAGGAAGGGACGATGTCATTAGATACGTTACTGAAAAATACGGTCAGGACAAGGTCTCGCAAATTATCACCTTCGGGAAAATGCAGGCGAAAGGGGTTATTCGCGATGTGGGACGCGCGCTGGATATTCCCTACAGTGAAGCCGACAGGATTGCGAAATTAATTCCCAGCATGCCTCTTAACATCACCCTTGATGAGGCGATCAAACAGGAGCCTCGTCTTGCTGAAGAAGAAAAAAACAATCCGACCGTAGCCAAACTTTTATTGTTGTCCAGGATTCTGGAAGGATTAAACCGCCATTCTTCGACTCATGCCGCGGGCGTTGTCATATCCGATGTCCCTCTTGTGGAAAGAGTTCCTCTCTGTTCATCCAAAGATGACGTGGTGTCTCAGTATTCCATGAACGATATCCAGGAAGTCGGTTTGACAAAGTTTGACTTTCTCGGGCTTAAGACCCTGACCGTTATTAAGAATACGCTTAAGTTTATCAAAGAATCCAAAGGCCTTGAAATAGATATAGACACCCTTCCTCTTAATGATAAAAAAACCTATGAACTTTTCATGAGAGGGGAAACGGACGGCATTTTCCAGATGGAAAGCACGGGCATGACGGATGTCGCTGTCAAGTTGAAACCTGATTGCATTGAAGACATTATCGCTCTGATAGCGCTTTATCGTCCCGGCCCGATGAAAATGGTGCCGGAATTTACCTCGCGTAAACAGGGAGAAACAAAGATTTCCTACGAATTGCCTCAATTGGAAGAAATCCTGAAGGAAACTTACGGTATTATTCTTTACCAGGAACAGGTCATGCAGATTGCCAGCGCCATTGCCGGTTACAGTATGGCGGAAGCGGATACGCTGCGCAAAGTCATGAGTAAGAAAAAAGCGGCGGAGATGGAGAAGGAAAAGCCCAAGTTTCTTGATGGGGCACTGAAAAGAAAAATCAATGAAGCAAAGGCAAAAAAAATATGGGAACAGATGGAAACGTTCGCTTCATACGGATTCAATAAGTCCCACAGCACAGCCTATGCGATCATTGCTTATCAGACGGCCTATCTTAAAGCCCATTATCCTGTGGAATTTATGGCGGCCCTGCTGACCAGCGAAAAAGACAACCGCGATAAAATTATCAAGCACATGAACGCCTGCAAGGAAATGGGAATCAATGTCTTGCCGCCGGATATCAATGAATCGGAAATGGACTTTGCCGTTTCGGGAGAAAATATCCGTTTTGGACTGGCGGCGATCAAGAATGTTGGCGTAGCCGCCATTGATTCGATCATTTCCGTCCGTCAGGAGGGCAAGTTTAATTCCTTCATAGATTTTTTAAGCCGTGTCGATTTACGACGGGTCAACAAAAGGGTTATTGAAAGTTTGATCAAATGCGGCGCTTTCGATTCACTCGGATACAAACGCAGCCAGCTTACTGAATACTATGAACAGGCTATGGAGGAAGTTCAGCGCAGCCAAAAAGAAAAACAAAGCAATCAGTCAAGCTTTTTTGATCAGCTTGAATCCGATTCCTCATCCGGAGAAAACGGAGCGCTGTCTTATCAGATTCCAGACATGCCCGAATGGGATCATAAGAAATTGCTTTCCATTGAAAGAGAAGCTTTGGGATTTTACATCACGGGACATCCCTTGCTTCGTTTCGCCGACCGTCTCAAATTCGCTACGGATGCCGATTCGGGAAATTTAACGTCCAGAAGAGACAAGGAAAGCGTAACGGTAGCCGGCGTGGTCAGCGCAATCAATGAACGGAAAACCAAAAGAAACGAAACAATGTGTTACATAACCCTTGAAGATTTGCATGGATCTATAAATACTTTATTTTTCAGCGACTTATACAAAAAATATTATAATATTCTTCACGAAGATGAACCGATTGTTATTAAAGGAACACTTGATATATCCGGCGGCGAAGAAAGTCAGAAAATCACTCTAATAGCCCAGGAGGTGACTTCACTGGCCATAGCTTTGGAAAATCCCTATAAACAGGTCCGTTTTATGGTTGATGCCAGCAAGGTATCGACTGAAAATATCTCCACGCTGATATCTTCCATTAAGAAATTCCACGGTAAATACGAAGGTTACATGCACATACTGAACGGAAAAAGCGAAACTATTGTTTACCTCGGCGATGAACTTCGTTTGGATATCAATGATAAACTGAAAAAAGAAGCGGACAGTATACTGGGGCAGGGCGCCACAATTTACAATTAAGCCTTTTATTGATGATATATCAAGCATGAAGCATGATGAAGAAAGAACATACAGGTCATTAATTAATAAGGATAATCTTCTTTCTTATAACGTAAGCATAGCCGAGAGTGATTTATTAATCAGCTCCGACACGAATCTTTCCCGGGAGGCTCTTCAATCTCTTGCCAAACACCGTCATTATTTGGAAACCTATATCAGAAAACACCCTAATTTTCGAACTTCTTTGTTGCCGTTAGCTGAGGATGATTTTGCACCACCCATCATTAAAGACATGCTTTCTCAGGCTAAAATTTGCGGGGTAGGTCCGATGGCGGGCGTTGCCGGAGCTGTCTCTGAATTTGTCGGTCATGATCTCCTGCAACGGACAGAAAACCTTATTATCGAAAATGGCGGTGATATTTTCTTAAAATCAAAGAAAACGTTGACGGTATCTGTCTATGCCGGAAATTCTCCCTTAAGTTATAAAGTTAACTTCATGATAAGACCTGATGATACACCCTTGGGAGTTTGCACGTCCTCGGCAACAGTGGGTCCGTCGATCAGCTTTGGGAGGGCCGATGCCGTATGTGTTCTTTCTCCTTCAGCAACATTAGCCGATGCAGCTGCTTCCGCTATCGGCAATACCGTAAAACGTAAAACGGATATAACAAAATCCCTGGATTATGGAATGAAAATTCCAGGAGTCAGCGGAATTATCATTATTATCGGATCCGATATGGGCGTAATTGGTAATGTCGAGCTTCTTTGAATTTCTGTCGAATATAAACAGGGTATTAAGAAGACAACTGAGCTGCTATTACAATTCATAGACCACCAGCATATTATGTTTACATAACATATCTTATAGGACATTAATTAAATTTATAAATCAAATGCCGGATGCTTTAAACTAAATTTATCTCATTGATTTATGATCGTTATTTCTAAATGCCGTCATCAGCCAATTGCTGAATAAGTTTTATCTGGCGATCGGATAATTTTCTGGGCACTTCAATATTAATTTTAACGTATTGGTCACCCTTGGCGGTTCCTTTAAATCCCGGAACGCCATATCCCTTCATCCTTATTTTAGTATTGTTCTGCGTTCCCGGGGCGATCTTCAATCTCTTGGTTGTTCCGTCAAGCGTTGGGATATCAACGGTCGTACCCAAAGCGGCCTGAGTGAATTTAATTGTTTTTTCAATATACAGGTCATTTCCGTCTCGGGCGAATATCGGATGCGGTAAGACATTTATATTTAGATATAAATCACCATTTGGAGCTCCGTGATATCCGGATAAACCCTTACCAGGCAACCTGAGTTTTTTACCGGAGCTTATACCGGCAGGTATCTTGACATTAATATCTTCAATGCGGTTTTCCAATTGAAAGGAAATCTTTTTATCGACGCCAAATACGGACTCTTCTAATGTAATGGATAAATTATACTCTGCATCCTGTCCTTTTTGGGGTTGATTCGCATAATGTCTGCCACCGCCCATACCACCGAATATCCCGGCAAAGGGATCATCATAATCGTCCCCGCCTGCCCTTCTGGATGTTCTGAATGTCGTCCTGCCGCCGCGTGCGCCGCTAAAACCGAAACTCCGCAATATTTCATCCAGATCGAAATTACGGAAAATATCTTCTTGAGAGTATTGCTGTCGGAACCGGTCTGCGGAGCCAAACTGATCATATTGCTGTCGCTTTTCCGTATCGCTCAAAACAGCGTAAGCTTCACTGATCTTTTTAAACTTTTCTTCGGCTGTTTTGTTATTGGGATTTTTGTCCGGATGCCATTTCAAGGCGAGCTTCCGATAAGCTTTCTTGATATCATCAGCCGAAGCTTTTTTGTCGACACCAAGCACCTGATAATAATCTTCCGCCATAAATTTATTATCCTTTATTTATTGATATCTAGCGATATTATTTTAAGCATTAATTCCCATTTGAAAAGCCTCTAAATTAATTTTTATCAGCTTTTCCGGGAACGATTTTTTAATGACATTTTCCCAGATGGATTTATCGATGGTCATATGGTTGGATAATGCGCCCAGAAGCACGACATTGGCTGTCCTGATGTTTCCAACTGTTTTGGCCAGTTCCGCCGCATTAAAGCTGATGACTCGGCCATAATTGTTTCTTAAAAAACCGACTGCGTCAGACGGATACGGGAGATCCCCCATGTTCACGGCGGGAGGATAAATTTCTTCCGTATTGACGATGATGGAGGCGTCTTTTCTGACATCTTTCAGATAACGCAGTGCTTCCATCTTTTCAAATGAGACAAGCGTTTGTATACTTCCGGGCTCGGCCAGTGGAGAATAGACTTTTCTGCCGTAGCGAACATGACTGGTGACGCAACCACCCCGTTGCGCCATGCCGTGGACTTCGCTTTTTTTAACATCAAAACCGGCTTCCATGATGACTTCACAAATAATATCGCTGGCCCGTAAAATGCCCTGCCCTCCGACACCGGCAAATAATATGCTTTTCACTTCATAATCAGACATCTATCTTATTTCTTTAACCCCCTTAAGTGGGATAAGTGCTTTAAATTCCTTTACTTTAAAAAAGCAAAAAAAGTAATTTCTAACCTGTTAAATTAGCTTATTGCTCCGAACTTACATACCTGCGCACATAAACCGCATCCGTTGCACAAAGTCGCATCAATAAAAGAAACGCCTTTTCGCTTGGATCCCTCTTTGGTCACG
>Ga0208458_1001239_pt1 | contig 21956 bp, 31 predicted proteins | sample AD_UKC085_MetaG_FD_184432 | JGI IMG/M metagenome (GOLD analysis project Ga0208458, IMG submission 184432) | Active sludge microbial communities of municipal wastewater-treating anaerobic digesters from USA - AD_UKC085_MetaG (SPAdes) (version 2) | ecosystem: Engineered > Bioreactor > Anaerobic >... | reverse complement strand
AACTTCATGTCCTTGATTAAGTAGATATCGGCAAAGATGCGAACCGATGAATCCGGCTCCTCCTGTTACAAGAATTCTTTTCATACTTCTAATGCTTTATAGATTATTTCTTTAATCGGTTCTCTTACATTATTTGCCTGGCAGAATGCTTCAATATTATCCTCAAATGATAATGATACATCCCATTCACTATTGAGTTTAGATATGAAGGCATCTATGCGGGCATCACGTTGTTCAATAACATCAATGTGCTCCCTGCTAATAGCACCTTCTGTATATGGCAAGTAAACAGGTTCTACGGTATTTGTTTCGGCATACCATAAGAACACCCTTGGTTTAAAATCAATTTGATCGGCTGATTGCCTTGTGATGCCACCGGGATTGACAAGTAGTCTTCCTTCATGCTCTTCTACAAATGACTGATGATTATGCCCTGTAAGAATTAAATCATATTGAGGATATTTTCGCAGTAGAGTTGCTGCCATCGGATCAGTTATCCCCGGCCAGGGTTTCTTTCCCTGATATGTCATAACGTGCCAAACAAGGATGGTCCGTTCAATTAGCATTACATTTGGAATAAATAATGATCCTTTTTCAGGAAATTTCCCCCAATGAACTTCCGATAATACTCCTAATTTATCTGCCTCTTTCAATACATTTATTCCGCACTTATCTGCCAATTCAAGATTATGCTGCGGTAAATCATGATTTCCGTAAATAGTACGAAATCCTTTTGGTAGATGCCGCATCGCCATAGTAATTAACCATGGAGAGGGTTTCCAATTATTAAACAAATCTCCTGCGTGCCATACCTCACAGTTGTATTTCTCTTGCAGATTAGCTATAAAGGTAACTACACCCCACTGCTCTATTTGAAAGTTCCCGGTAAAAGCAGTAGGAGTATCTTCCCGTAAATGAAAATCTGCACATAAAATTGCAGTTGGGTTAGTTCTTTTGGTTCTTTTCATATACTTTAAATTCGTATTTGTTCATTTCTATGATCAACTCATCTGCCGGAGCTTCAAGTAGGATAGTTTCTACTTCTACAATAACCAAATCGTCAGGAACAATTTTGATTGTAATACTTTTAGTCGTTAATGGGTCTAACCCAAATATTTTGCATATATCTTTTCCAAATTGGAATGGTTTTTGTATTGCTGCCATTTTATCGCTCAATTAGTTTGGTGAATTCCTTTATTTCTTCAAAGAATTGTGAGAAGTCCAACCATTCATTTTTTATAATATTTCCAATGGCGTGTACGGCAGTATGGTCTTGCTTAACTCGAATGTGCTTTCCTTTTAAATCTTCCCATTTTCCTACTCCAACAACATCAAGGATTTTCATAATTAAAGACAGTCCTTCTGCCGTTCCTACTCTACGAAGAAAAGTATTTCCTATTTTAACAGGAGTATCCAAACTCCACCCTCCTGCTCCTTGTCCACTACCTCCATAATCTAAATAGAGATAAAAGGACATGATTCCATGATCCTCTATGCCCAGCATAGTACTTGTGATTACAGCGTTACGCACTTCCATTGTACTTATCTTTATGTTTTTTCATATACTCTTGGCACTTTCTCCAAGTACCTCTGAACCAAACAATATCTCCATGGTCATTTGTGACCTCATAGATATTTGAATTAACGTGCCTTATTTTCATCTTTCGTTTCTGCCCAAGCTACATTTGACGGACTATCTATTACAAACTGAAATTTTGTTTTTACATCTTCAAAGACCATATACCAACGTTTTGCCCATTGGAAAGCTCCTTTGCATTGAGCAGTCTTTCCTGCTTGAGGATGCTCCCCAATTATTAGAGCGATCTTGTTGTAGAACTCAGTGCGTCTTTCGAGTCGTTTTGGAATTTTTGGTAACATCTTATTTTTTCTTTATTGGTTGATCACATAGAGGGCAGATATCTCCTATTTCATTATGGAATCGCTCCTCTGATTCTTTAATATTTGTTTCAGTTGTACTGATATCAGATTGGCATTGATTGATCTGCTTTATTAAGGATTTTAATTTGCTGTAATCTGATTGCATTGCCTTTACTTGAGCAAATTTATCAATTAAATCATCAACCAAAGACTCTGCTTCGAGCAAATGATTTATAGCATCCTCATCTTGTTTAATTTCCGTAAGTTTTTTGACTACTTTTATTAGAGCACTGTATTGATTTCTTATTTCATCCCGATTGGAAATAAGTACAAGAGTAGCATCTACCAAGGGTTCTTCTAATACAAAGTCCTCATACTTACTTATACTATCAGCTAATGTTCGGTATTTAATTGTATCCTTTCGTAATGCTTCTTGCTTATTCCTTAAAACAGATAAATCGGATGACATGGATTCTAATACTTCGAGTTCAGCTTCAAACTTATCAAGGAGATCGAATGCTTGTAACTTTTCCTTTTCTGATTTAATATCTGCTTCAGTGTGTTCAATATCGCTTTTCAGACCCCTGATCCATCCATTGATCTTACTTGTAGCAATATCAATTTTATCAAGGTGCGCAACCTTATTAAAATGTGCTGCTACTGCTCCGGGAGTGTCACTGATGAGGAATGGCGCATCATGTTGAGATTGAAGGTTGATTTCGTCGAGATTGAGAAGTGCAACAATTTCTTCCGGTACATTAGTACCAAAAGCTTTGAATTCCATTTCATTTTGCCCTTTTGGGAAGAGCAGAAATTTATCCGACTTATCTTTAATCCGAGAAACTTCCGCTTCTTCACATTCCACGAGCACGCTGGTCCCTCCTCCCCATTTGGATCGAAAGGCATCACCAGAAGGTCTGTTCCACCGCACCCAACGCAAAGCACGGATGATTGCCGTCTTACCTGAATCGGATGTTCCCACAATGACATTGACTCCAGGAGAGAACTCAAGTTCTGTGTTTGCATGACTTTGAAAGTTTTGTATGTGAATTGATTTAATCATATAATACCGCTTTATACATTATATAATCTCCAGAATTGTATAATATCTTTGCATTTAATTCGTCTGTAAAAACTATTATAATGGACGTCATTATTTTATGAGCACATATCCAACATGGTTTTTCTGCTTTCATCGCACATTGTTCAATATATTTTCTAACTCTGACTACTGCCTTTGCATATTCCTCTCTTGTAATTTTTTCCTCTGCCATTTTATTAGTACTTTTGTAAATCGTTTATAGCAAGTTCAAGTAACCACAAAGCATCTGCTTCATTATCATCTTTACCGGGATAATCAAGTTTGTTTTTTGCGGCCTCAATCATAGCTGCTTTATTGGCATTGCCTTTTCCAGTGGCAAACTTCTTGATTTCCTGAGAGGAATACCCACGATATTGAATACCAAGGTCTTCGCAAACAACCTTGACCTGCCCTTGTAATTCTGAATGGACGATCACTGCTCCAACATGTCGTCCTCCGGGCCTTTCAAAGACTACTAAATTAATACCTTCCTTGGCAATAATCTCGTTAAGTTTATACCGGAAACGAATAAGTCGCATTCCAATGCTTTCATCACGTTTAGGCGTTAAATCCCACACGCCGTATATAGACCTGTCTACGGCCCATCCGCAGTGCGTAGCGACATCAAGGGCCAGGATTTTGGCATTTATTACTGGCTTTACAGAACTGACTCGTTTCATGATCTTTTAGGTTTACGATCACTTTTGAATTTTCTCTCAATATTTTCCCACAGATGGATCACTTCTTCCTTTAATTGTTCTTCCAATGCATTATCTTCCACATACTTGATAGCCTCTTCAATACTTCTTCCGATATTCTCCCCACCTAGCTTGTAAGTAGTTGATTTGGTATAGGTCTTGATATACCGAAGATTTTGCCGGATATCATCAATTCCATAATCAAATATGATAGTTACCGGAGCGGTGCGATAGGGCTTGCTAATGGAACTTTTCGATATTTCAATCTGAACGTTTACGCCTATCACTCGCTTGACTTCCTTATCCGCCACTTTCCGTATTTCGTAAATCTTTTCAGGATTGAAGGTTCTGAGTCTCAAGCTAGAATAGAATTCCATGGCCATCCCTCCGGGAGCTTTGTACTTTTGCCCATATGCCCCGGCATCCAAGTTCTCTCTTACCTGATTACTGCAAACCATCAGATAGCCTTTCTGCTTAAGAATACGGCAGGTCTTACGGAGTTCCTCACTGAACTCTTTTGCCCTTCGCATCCCCATCTTATCCCCTTCTTTCGCCTCCATTTCCATATCAGTAGAAAGTGCAGCGAGGGAATCCGCAAATACTCCATGCACATCCCCTTTATTACTAGGCTTCCATTCCCGTACTGCTTTGAAAACTTCCGTTACAGTATCCGGTTGAGAATAACTACCTTCCTGTAACTCCAACCCGAATAACTTTGCAAATTGAGGATTGAGTCGGGCTTCAGGATCACTGAATTTAATATCCCCTCCCAAACGTTGGATGGCCCCGGCTATTTCAGAAAGCAGGACAGTCTTACCACTTCCACTTGGACCAAATATCTCTACCAAAATACCACTGGGTATTCCCCCTCCGTGGATTCTATCCCCTGATATATTCAAATCAAGTAGGGTACTTCCCGTATGAATTATATGATCAAAATCTCCATCATATTCTTCCACAGGAGATGCTTTAGCAGACACCCTTTTCTTCATCTGACTACTCAGCGACTTCTCTACTTTCTTTATCCTTTGCATAACATTGATTTACTCCGGTTTTAATCTTTTCGATATAGGTTTCAGGAAGGCCACTGCGTTTAAGTTCATGAGATAATAGTTCAACGAATTTGATAAAGGTCATTCTTCTCCTACCTGAAACCCGTTGAATTATCCATCTCTGCCAAATTCTTTGCGTTATCTCCTGAACTAGAACTTTTTCGGTTTCCCCATGATTTTTAAGTCGGTCTGCAATCCAAGTGTTAATCAGCTCTTTTAGAACATTCGTCCTACTGGTTCCTTTTGCTAGGGTGTACAAAGTTACATAATTATAAACCTGTAGGGGGAAAAGTGCCCCTACAAGTTTACTTTCTGGATGTTTACCCTCTCGAAGGATACTGATTACCTTCTTTCCTTTTCGTCCAAGCAGTCGCTCCATATCCCGCAGGTTTCACATTCCTTAAAATCTTCGGCATCTATACCAAAGCGATGTCCGTGAGGACATTTGTTTTTACCCCCTGTAGGTTTCTTTGAGGTATCTTTGCCAGGAGCAGGTTTAGAACTTCTGGACATTCTCGATCTTGGAGCCTCTTCCTCTTCTTCCTCTTCATCATCATCAGGCTCTTCTTCATCCTCTTCCTCTTCCTTTTTTGAGGGACGGGGTTTTGTTCTTGAAGATGTTTTTCTAGCAGAAGGTCTGGTATCTTCTTCCTCTTCATCATCGTCATCATCAGTTTCCTCTTCCTCTTCCTCTTCCTCTTCTTCCTCAATCTTACGCCTCCGTGGAGTACTGGAACGTGTTTCAGTATGACGTTTTTCTCTCTTCGACCTTGGGGTTTCCTCTTCCTCTTCTTCAATATCTTCCCCAACCTCTTCTGTATCTACCTCAAAGAACTTCGCCTGAAGCTCATCATAGGGGAGAATATTTATAACGTCATCGAGTTTTGGGACTTCTTCCAGAATGGACTCATCATACGCTTCTTCCCTCTCTTCAAAGTCTATACGACTTGCTTCTGCGTAAGGCTTACCACCCCCAACAGTTGAAGAATCAAAGCGAACTTTGAGGGTCAAACCTTCTTCAAGGTCCGGGAATATCTGAACGCTATCATCTGTCTGAATCTCTTCATTGAGGAGTTTCTGGAAGTTATAATCTGCAATATCGAAGATATGTGGAACGGCTTCCTCTTCCCTGTCATTGAGTGGAACTACTACATACAGATTCCTCTTGGAAGGACGGAGAGCTTTGATATCTTCCTTGTCAGCTCCCTGTTTCTGAAGCTTGACCCGGTATTCACATATTGGACAGGGTTTCTTGGCTGTCATAAGAGGGCATATAACAGTATCATTCCCAGCTCCAACTTTACGGTGAGTCCATATTGGAGATTTGTACCACAGAGAACCTTCAACAGCTATTTCTTCCTCTTCATTGCGGTCAGGGTGTTTTTTGCTCGTAACCTCATAAGGAAGGATGTCAAATAGAACGTTGCGGCTGCCCGGTTTGGCACTCCATACGTTTACTCCTTTGGGAAGGTTAAGGTATCCATATGAAGAAGCCTCTCGCTGCTGACGGGCGACATCCTTACCGACCTTTCCACTAAATCTACTTTTTGTTTTCTTCATTGTGTTCTTTTTTAAGTTTATTTGATCTTTTCAACAGAAATTTCTCTCCGAAATAAGCCCATACTCGTATCTGAATATAGCTTACAACTATAGCTATTACCACAAGACAGATAATACCTATTCCAATCCACTCAATTGTCGTCATCTTCTCTCCTAGTTTTACGGGCCATTCTACTTTTTATTGCGGAATTAGCTGAACGGGTGCTTTCTGCCTGCCGGACTTCAAATGAAAGGTCCCTGGGCATTTTAGGTCCTGCAAAATACTGCTGTCCATGTAAGCGGACGAGGTTCTCTAAAGCATCCTTACGAGCATCAAAGGCCCGAACAGCACTCTGGGCTATATCAGATTCATACTTGGCTTCAAGATAAGCCTTATTGGCTTTCTGATAACGGGAATCTGAAATGATAGCTGCTAGAACAGTAGCCTCCGTAATCTTTGCAATATCAAAGGAATCCGGGTTCATACGTACTTCCTTGTCCAATTCAGCTCGCATAATGTCAAGCTTTTCCTTGGCAATATCGGTTTCCATTCGCATTTTCGCTGCGTGTTGAGCATATCGAAGCATCAGCTTTGGTTGTCCTAACCACTCTACATCAAGAGCAGTCTCGTCAATTTTAATGTCCTCTTCGTAGTTCATATCTTACTTCTCGTAGTTAGTTTTATTGTTTGCTTTATATCTTCCATTCGTGCATCAAAGCGTTTCATTCCTACTAGTATATCATTGTCAACAATAGATAATCTATTGCGGATGTATAGTAGTTGTTCCTCAAGCCAAACGGCATAGTCAGCATCCGATTCAGGGTATTCTCCGGTATCGAAACGATATTCAAGTTGTAAATCTATCCGTGTCATATTTATCCTTTTACTACTGAATAACAAGCATATACGACTCCGGGGAATCCTATGTTGTAAGTTGGCTCCCAGAAAGCTTCTATAATAGCTGCAGCCCGATCATGTTCATTGCGAAGTAGAGTGGACTGACAATAACCCAAAACCATCCTACGAATGTTTTCAGGTTCCTGATCTCGTATGGAATCCAGTATAGTTTTCACCTTCTTCCAATTGCTATTGTCCATCAAAGCCCTACAAAGGTTTATAACTTCCCCCTGTTGAGCTGCAGTCTGACGAGCGACTTCCATTCTCTGCTCTGCAGGGGCGTTAATAACCTGTTCGAGAATGTTAATTGCATTTCTAGGTAATCCCAGACTATCCTGAATGATCTGATCCTGTATTTCATCTTCGAGGGCTATCCCTTCAGCCATTAGGATTTTTCTGAACATTCCCTTCATTTGGGAATCGTTCAAGGGTTTTACCTGTAATTGGATACAACGCCCTTTTATAGTCTCCAGTAGCTTATTTGGTTCAGTCGTGCATAAGACAAAATAAACATGACTTGGGGGTTCTTCCAATATCTTCAGTAAAGCGTTCTGTGCATCGTTAGTAAGTTTATGACACTCATCTATGATCCAAATCCGGTTAGCAGATGAAGTAGCCATATACTGACTCTTCTTTCGCAGGTCCCGAATCGTATCAATGCCTCTGAAATCGGCACTATCAATCTCTCTCCGGTCCTCTCCTTCACAACCAAGCCTCTTGGCTATGATGCGGGCAATGGTAGTCTTTCCACATCCGGTCTGACCATGAAGTAAAAAGGAATGAGGACATGTTTCTAGGTTAGATAACATACCCTTCAAAGTATCCACAATGTCTTTATTCCCTTTAATCAGGTTTAGATCATCTGGGCGGTATTTTAATGCTAAACTCATAATTATTTTTCTATATTATACAAATAATTTTTTATTTACTTTTCCTCTATCCACGGAGAGTCTACAGGATATACTTCCATATCCACTTCCAATGGTATGATAATCCATTTCCAAGTAGCAGGAAGGTCCTCACAAGTAATCTTGTGAATCTTCTCCTTGAGATATTCGAGTTCCTCCGGTAATACATCCAAAATCATAGAGTCATGTATTTGACCGATTAAACGGCTTTGTAATCCTTCGCTGAGGAGTAACTTGTCTAGCTGTATAAACGACCAAAGGAGACAATGAAAAGCAGCCCCCTGAACAGGGTAGTTAATACTATCATTACGACTCATCGGACCCCAGCATCGGAATCCGGTAAACATATCTATGTAGCCGTACTTTTTATAAGTCTCATACCAACGATCTTTCCAAGCGGTATAATCCGGGTAACGCTTTTCCCAAAAGTCCGTCTCAATCCGTTTAATATGATTTTCAAAAGCCGAAAAGGATTTAATACCCTTGGATATAAGATGATCTGATATATTCCCTTCTTCGAAAGTAACTCCCATCCCTTTAGACCATTTCCCTTTGGGAAGTTTGCACCAACCATTAGCTATGTTAGTAGCACAGTTCTTAAAGTAGTCTCCATAAAACTGCGGGAATACGAATCCATTCTTTGCAGCCTGTCGTAGAACTTTATGATCTGATCTAGACTTATCCAACGAATCCAGAAGGAATATCTCACGGGCCATATCAGCGTGCATATCCCCGTGCATGATATCATATTCTAGTTTTGGATCACGGTTGTAGCAGTAGGAAATCCGCACTTCCAACTGTCCATAGTCTACCTCTAAAAGCTGATGCCCCGGTCTAGGGAACAGGGCCTTTCTACAGATAGAATACATTTCCGCATCACGTTTAGGTATATTTTGAAAGTTAGGGCTGTCTGAAGAGGAGCGGAAAGTGCGGACTAAATGTAGATTGAAGAACGGGTGAATATACCCGTCCACCTGTTCCCTAGCAAAGGCTTCCAGGACATCAAGAGCTTTCTTATACTTATTTCGCTTAACAAGGAATTCCAATTCAGGTATAGCTAGTTCCTGCAAGGCTTCTTCATCTGTGGAACCCTTACCGGTATCAGTAAACCTAGTTGGTTCTATTTTCTTTACTCCGTAAAGGAAGTTACCCAACTGTACTCCAGAATTGATATTAACCTTGCCTTTGGTAGAGTGTTCCCAATGGCGGTATAGAGAGGTGGCTTTAAAGGAATCTTCTAGCTGTTGCATTCTACGGGCGAGTTGAATACGTTTTCTTTCAACGTATTCCATATCCACTCGAATCCCCTGCCTTTCAGCTCGTGCTAGGGCTAGAATTCCATCATGCATTAATCGGTAGGCTTCTTCTGATCTGACGTGGGTATCCATTCTTTAAATCGTTTTTCAAATGTTTTTACTATTTCATCTACTTTACAACTGAATACAGTATCAGACATTTCTTTCAATCCCTTGATTATTTTCAATTCATATTCAATATTATTGTAATTCTCAAGGGTTATCCCACATTTGTTTACAAAGTCTGCAAACATACATAGTCTTGAATAGACAGCACTTCCGTACACTTTATGCACTTGTTCGGCACTATGCCTTCCTACTAACCATAGTAGAAAGAACGTGAGTGCTAATGCCCCCAAGAGGACCAAAATTTGAGCACTTGTAAGAGTCTCTTCCATCGTTCTTCTTTTTTTATTAGTTTCTGTAAAAATTCATGACGTAGTTTTCTTTCTCCCATCGGCCACCAATATGGTTGATACTTATATGCATCATCTGGTTTATATTTTGTTATATAGTCATGTAAAACTCTTTCTTCAGATGATGTTATTATATTAAGTAATAGAAGACGTCTAATTAATAGACACAATCCCGAATAAAACAATGGACCATCAATTTTTTTGTCCAGAAGTTCTAATAACTCAATAATTGATCTGTCTTTCATGATTAGAAAGGTAATAAGATTTCACTTTGCTGTAACATAGCTAAACGATATTCGTATATTGAATCCAGAGCACAGTAATACATTAACTTTTCAGAACCCCCTGGCATTTGCAGTAGTTCATATATTCTATTAATTGCATTACTATCTTTCTCGTTATTGGAACGTAAATAAGGGGCTATCTCACTATCATAGTCTACTATCCCAAAGTGAACATAAACCAAGAATTTTAAACCAGTGACCCCATATCTATTATCCAATATATGAGCTGCTATCATCGTATCCCATACCCAGTTCTGAACTTCTACCCTCAATTTAGATTGAGTCCACATATGTTCGAACTTCATGTTTTGGGCTATCTTTCCAACCTTCGGATCAGATAGTAACCGGATGAAGGGTTTCCATTCCAATGGAGTTTTTGGAGAATGAAATACATAGCAATGATCTGGGGAATCTGCTACAGATGCTACTACGATTCTATGACCTCTTGCATGGGGCTTCTTTCCAGTAGTCTCATAATCAAAGGAAATTACTCCATCTTTGATTCGATCCAAAACCCTTAAGTCTGGAGGATATTCCACATATGGTTCTTTATGCTTGAGGAAAGGCTTTTCCAAAAGGGAGAAAGCCTCTCTCAAATCCCTTATCCATATGGAATCTACATCAGCACTATCTGAACGCTCTACGAAACTAGGATGGTAGGTAGGACAAATCCATGTATTCAAATCCTGATCAGGTATCTGCCATCCTCTCCACTTGGAGATGCCTCCTAACTCCTTCTTCCACCTAGAACCTATTACGCTAGTCACTGCTGAATTACCTAGCAGTACAACTAGTTTAGGATTATATTGATGAATATACCGCAGCGTAGTTCTTCTGCAGTTCTCAATCTCATCATTCGTGGGTGCTCGATTATCCCCTCTAGCATCAGTCGGCCTACAGTGACAGGCGTTAATGTTAATGCAATCTTCAAACAGGTCTATCCCCAATTTGCGATAGGTCCGCTGAAGTAACTTTCCTGTTTTACCCTGCCAAGGTTTTCCAGCAGCATCTTCTTCTTCTCCGGGAGCCTCTCCGATATTCATTATTCCCTTTTTGAAATTTCCAAAAGGTTTCATCCTGGGGGTGTTTACATTTTTGTAAAGCCCACAAGAAGCACAGGAACGAACTTTACCATCCGGACGGGAAACTGAAGCGGTTTCTTTTGCTGTAAAAAATCCTTGCATCATACTTTCAATAGTGATACATATTCCCAGCCCTCTCCTACAAATTTTATTTTGTTAGTTCCGATCAGGCATAAAGTAGTTCGCTTGAGAATATCCTTCAAGAAAGAGGGAGCTATTCTAATTGAAAATTCTCCACTTCCTTCATATTCTGCTTCCACCTCTTCCTCAAACCAGGCTACATCACATTCAGATACTACTCTGAATTTACCGCCTTCCAATTCAAATAATACTTCTTCGTCTGCGGCAGTCTTACGAGCGGATAAAATAACGGCTCTATTCAGTACCTCTTCTATGGTTTCAGGTAATACAAGCCTTTTACCGTCTAGTTTCAACCAAGAGGTTGCATTAGGATATGATTCCTCAAATATACGGCTGGAAAATTCCGTCCCTTCTTCCGTCTTGAAATGGATCCATCCTATCCCTTGAGCAATATGGGTAATGTTAGGCAGTCTGATTAGACTAGAGATGTTAGAAGCAGGGATTACAAAAGATTCCACTTCCAAATCTCCTTTTAGTGCATATCTAGCCATTCGGTATCCATCGGAAGCTTCTACAAATCCTTTAGAACTTACATGAATACCAGACAGTATAGGAGAGTCCAACCCCCTACCGGCTGAGAAAACAACAAAGGACAACGCCTCAATAAGATTTTCCGGTATTAGGGTCCAGGCATCCCTATCTTCAATCTCTTCTTCAATGGGTAGGTCTATCTCTTTTTGTAAAAGTAATCCTGAACGCATTTTACCTGCCTTGATTACGATCTCGGAATTTTTATTCCGGGTAAGTTCTATTGTTTCCTCTTTTATCCTCTCCAGTAAAGGGTATAAGATTTTAGCCTCAATAGCTCCTTCCAGTCCTTCCATCCCTTCAATAGGATGTGAAATACTGATTTCGTCGTTGTACGTTACTACTCGGTCTTTCAAAAAGGCAAACGTGGTTGCCTGTTCGATCGCCATTTCTTTATTAGATACTCCGGGACTTACAATACTCAAAGTGTCTAACAGTTCTTTTCGATTGATTTTCATGATGTTCTTATATATGAATAAATTTTAACTTTTGAAATAGGATTCATTTTATCTTTAAATCTTTCCAATCCTAAATTTCCTAGCGTACCTCCATCATTTACAAGTTTTTCTCGTTGTAGTATATCCTCATCTGTGAAGAAAAGATACCGCATAAATTCATCTAGAAAGTCCTCTCCAGGTTTTACTATACAAACCCGATAATTTATGTATTTCCAGTTTTCGTCCCAGGCGTTAATTCCTATTAACTGCCCTGTACTATTATACAAAAATTTCCTTTCTATACCGGAGAACTGTGCAAAAATGGCAAATCTGGCTAGGAACTCGGCATCCTCCACCGACTGTTTACGAATCTCTAACCATTCTCCAATTAGCTCTCCTGCTTCTTTCAATGTTGGACTTTTTTCACTATAAGTCCACCCGATATTTCGAGAAGGCCATTTACGCACGTTCTTGCGAAACGTTTCCCAATAACCTCCTGTCATCGCAGTGAAATTATGAGGACAGAAAATATACTGCCAATCCAAAAACTTGTAATCAGAACTGATACTTGAACCGGAATCCCCAAACAAAGCCCAGATACGACTCGCACTATAATCTATGTTTGAATCTCCTAAAGGTAAAGGAGGAAATACACACCAGTTCTTATCCTGTATCCATACCCACCCGTCTTTAACTCGCCCTCTTAAATTACTCAATCGAATGTAAGCAAGACTCATAAAGAAGTTTGGTTCTACTTTTAACTCACTCGCCCTCGTCAAGTAAAGTTCTGCGTTTGTTTTTGTCATCTGGAACTTGTTCTTTCTTCTTGTTTTTACTCTGAGGTAGCCGTCCGCTCTTAATGTGAGCTATCAGCTGCCTGCTTACGCCTCCTGACTTTCTGCTCTTGCCTCCCATTGTTTTGTACCTCCCTTATTTTAATTATTTCATCATATAAACACCCTGCTATTAGGGCTACCATATCTTTCTTTTCCCGATTGAAACTCCGGACAATTATGAAAGAGCCTTCTGTTTCACGACCTGAGAATTCAAACTTAAGATCGTCTTCAAATTGAAATAGACTCGCCAAGTCATTTGTTTTTATTCCCACTGGACCGAAGCCTTCTTCCAACTCCAAAGTTCCAAATCTTTCCAATTCCTGTGTGACTGTTATAACTCCTCCTGAATAGATATTGCGTTGGACGATGGTGTAAGAACCTCCTTTTTCTCCCGAAAACTCAACATGACTCAAATCTGCATCCAATAAGCTCATTATGGCTTGATTCAACATTATCCCCTTTACCATTTCAGGAGCGGTAGTAACAAGATTATTGAACATTTGACGGACCTCTTCAGGAGAGTATTCCGCCCTTCCACAACTTTTGTTCCGTACGTGCCCGGCCTTTTTAGTTTTAAAAATGATTTTACCATCTACTTCTTCAAATTCAGAGCCTTCATAGTCACTCGCTCTGAAGGAGATTGGTTGAGTAAATGTTGGCTCTTTAGGTTTTAATCTGAACCGTACTAGTACGGTATGGTCGTAATTGAGAATGTAAATCTCCTTTCCATCCGCATATACGGAATTTCGAAGACCTCCATTCTGATCCATAATTTGGGCAAGAGCAAATATTTCCTCTACCACTTTTCCATTAGGTTCTTTAGCTATGTTCATATAATTTCATTTAAAAGTTTCTCCCTATAATCTTCACCTTTTACGTATGTCCAAATAGTTCCATCTTCATCCAGTCCTACTGCGGTTAATCCTGCCGCCCAGCGATGACTGTAGGCAACATTACCTTCCAGATTCCAAAGTCTTTTTACTTCCTCCTTGAGGTCTTCAGTAAGGAATCCCCCATGTTCCTCCACCCACTGTACATAATCCTTCCAACTGGTTTTCAATCCAATCCGCTCCTTTACAAATCTAGCAGCCATTACAGTACATCCGTAACTGAAGCCTCCCTTAAACCAATCCCCGACTTCACAACAAACAGACTGATCATTAGTTGGAACGTTCCCCATATCGAACGTACTACAACTGAATCCTCTTTCCCGGAATAAGTCCATAAACTTGCCTAGTAGTAGAGAACCCAGTGGTTGACTATCACATCCTGCTAAGAAAATGCGGTCAAAGTCGTATCCTACATTTATAAAACTTTGACGTATTCCTTGATTTTGGGCAGTATAAGAGTAGGTATCAAAAGTAATATGTCGCACTCCGGCGTTCCATACATCTTCCATGTACTTTTCAACCTCATCAGGATCGTCCGTAAGTAAGAACAAATAAGGTTCAATACGAGCCACTACACGAACTCCTGCAGCAGATAATTCACTCATAGCTTGTATTCTTTCTGAATATGTAGGAGCACCTGGTTCCAGTTTCTTTAACACTTCATCACTACTAGATATAAGAGTAATGTGAATAGCCGTCCCAGCCTTATTGTCAGCTAAAGCTCTCAAGTATTCATCTTCAGCCGGAAGTGCCGCCTTACTGTTTATCATTACCGGATATGAAATATCTTTTAGGTATTGAAGCATCTCTAAACTGATATGCTCCCGTCCTTCCTTCTTGAGAAAATCTTCAAAGCGGATTCCCATACGAACTGGAATCTCTAAAGCAAAAGCTTTATTGATACCTGTTAAATTCCTCTTCTCATCAAAAGACATAGCCCGATACTTCGCCATTTTATCCATCTCTTCCTTGTAATACGTAGGATTGCAATGGCGGAATCCCATCGTTTTACTGTTATCAAAGAAGGCCGTGTATAATGAAGCCCTAAAGGCATTGGCGTAACAATACGAACAAGCAAACGGACAAACTAACCCATCCCAGATGTCCATATTGAAAGGCATGGGACAGGCAGATGCCCTAACGGAGATTTCAAGAAATGAATTTATTTCCTCCGTATTTAACAAACGTTCCTGTTTACGCCATTCGTTATGGACTAAATTGAATTGGCTGTAATTCCGTTTTCGTCCTTTCTCTCTAACCTGATCCTCCTTACGGAATGTGGCCTTCAACTGATGAGACATTCCTCCCACAGCTCTTGCTATGATTTTTCTCAATTCCCAATAGTTCATCCTCTTAATTTCTTACGTTTTTCATATAATTTGCTCTCCCAGTCTTTCGGTAATTCTTCTCCAATCATAGTAGGTAACATTAACAATAACGCTTTTACATAGTCTATGCACATATCTACTGCTATATCAGCTCTCAATCCAGTAGATTGAGTAGTTTCCTCTCCAAACAGACCTTTAATCTTCCAAGGTTGTCCAGGAATGTACCCTTCCATTAACGCTTTGAAAAGATCATAATTCTTATCAAATTCACGAATTATTTTTCCGGTTTTCCTGTCTAGAATAATACACCCCTTGCTATAAGGTAAATTTGGTTTTAGAATGTAGTTCTCCTCATAATTATTTATCTTCCAAATCTTTATGAGTTCTTCATAAGTAAAGTGTTTAACCGTGCCTGACATTTTCTATAAATTTAAACATTATTTTCCTATATTCCAAAACAAAATTCGCTCTGGAATATACTGTATTTTTACTAACCATTCCCAAGCCTTCAGATCGTAGTATGGATGACATGGGAAAGGACATTCCTGATAGCTCCGCTGAGTGTACTCCCAACCTTTGTCTATCAGTTTCATTTTTACAGGGCTGTCCGATAATCCGAATTCAAATATACCAGCCTTGTTTTGAATAGACATTCGCTTTCTTTTCAGATTGCTACTACGAGTTAAGATACCATATAAAGTTACGGGGACACCTAAATCATGTAATCCCCTGAAGATTCCAGCGTATATTGTACCACTGCCCACGCTTACTACTACTGATTTGATATTTTCAGAAGATAAAGCCTGCATAGTTTCAATAGTCTCTACACGAGTGGCCTCCATCGTTTCCTCAAAAGGTAAACCTAAAGGGAGCATAATAGAATTCTTGTAGGTCCTCCGTAAGATGTTAGCAGCAATATGCACGTTTACAGAAGCCATTCCAGCCTGAATCGGAACTATGATTGGATCAAACTGTTTCCATTGCTGGCGATGGTATTTTAAAACTTCAGGGGTTTGCTTGTACTGAGGATCAAACAGAACAGCTTTTAGTCCCAATTCCTTACAGGCCCATGCTACTCCCCAACCAGCCATGCTAATGGACGTTTCAGTATATCCTACATATTCTATTCCTTCCCGTTTCAACCTGCGTAGGTGTTCGATTATACCTCTACATTTGGAGAATGGAGGAGCAGGAGGAGGAAAACATAAATCATCCCGTTTTACTAAGACATTATAGTGTTCTTCAATAGGAGTCATTTGATATCTTTTAGAGTGTAGAAATCTTTCGTATTTCCTTCAATAATAGATTTCCCCATATTCTCATCTCCAGTTCCATCAAAGGAGAGTTTGAATATTTCTTCTGGAGATTTACCACTCTGGTACAATTTCTTAAAGTGGTGAGTGTTGAAAGTACAAGGATTAGGAACATCCACTCCACAACACGTGTTCGCCTTTTCTACCCATGATAATCCTGAATTAACAAAGTCCGGGCATCCAAGTATAATGTTGTATTCCTTTGCCAACTCTAACAATCGGGCTAGAATTTTCTTCCATTTATCATCCTGATTATAGTACCAAATCTTTTCAATATCTACTCCAATATCATTCAGTCGTCGGGCTACAAAGGCGTTGAAATGAAAATTATAGGTGTTGTATCGGTTTATCTCGTAAGCCTTCAGAAGTTTTAAAGCATTCTCAAAATCTTCCACCGTATGGAATCCTGGAATGAAGGGTTCTCCATTCACTCCCACTGGGATTCCTAAACTTTTCCACCTATGAATTGATTTCAATCTGTCTTCTGGAGGAGTAGTTCTTTCCCGTTCCAATAGTTCCCAATCCTTCTCCAATCCGGGAGAAATCACAGGCATGATTGTAATCAATCCTCTACCATGAGCTCTCAATATATACCGATCATACTGTTCAAGCACAGAGGTGAACCGGGTCTGTATCACGAATGACCATTCTAATTCTGTAAGAATGTTAAATATCGGACGAGCTACCCGATGTTCCAGCTCTGCCATTTGGAACGGATCAGACTTGTTTCCCCAACGAATGGTTTTTCGTTGAGATAAAGCCCATGCTAAAGGAGTTTTTGGATGCTTGTTAGAAAGTCCAGAAACTAGCTTTCTCTTCAGTAGAGAAACATCCGCTGGTTTTAAATCCTGCCCCCACGTATGATTCAATCTGCGTAAGTAACAGTGCCAACAGTCTGTAAGACAGTTCCCGTAACTATCAATGGACAATGCGAGAGGACAGTACAGGCTGTCCCCTCGAATCGTCACACTGTTTTTTAACAACGCCTCCGACATTATTCCGTAGGGAATTTTACATCAAAGTGAGTCATTACCTTGGAAGCATACTTGATCATCATCGAGCTTTCGCTGTCGTTGGCGGAACCTCCCTTTTCAATGTAGACTTCGTTGGTTGCTTTTACCCAGTCCTTAACAGTCTTAGGTTTCTTTGTTTTCAGGGCATCACAGACAGCATCAATACGAGTGTATGATCCGGTCTTCCTGGGAGGTGGAGTCCTTTTTTCCTTCGGAGCTGCCGGTTTTTCTTTTCCTCCCTTGTCTTCTTTGATGATAGGAGCTTTGCTAGCAATATTCTTCTGATGAATCTTTTCTGCTACTTTCTGCTTTTCTTCCTTTTCCTCTTCATCATCGTCATCTTCTTCCTGCTCTTCCTCCTCTTCCTCTTCCTCTTCCTCTTCGGTTTCTTCAACCTCTTCCTGCTCCTCTTCTTCCTCTTCCTCTTCCTCTTTATTCCAACCAAGTTCAATCAGAACTTTTTCGGTTTCCTTCGAAAATTCATCATCCTTTTCGAGTACATCCGCAATCGCCTCCTTCAGGCCAGCGGTAATTTTCTTTACACCTGCTTTCAGGTCAATTGGAGGATCAACTCCCAATTCATTTACTTCAGCTGCTGCAGCTTTCAATGCTTTTTCGCTAATCATAATTTTTAAAAGTTTTGGTTTAACATTAAAACGTTTTTATGAAGATATTATACAAATAAATTTTTTCACCCGAAAATTTGCATGTGCCATTTACTCTAGTTCAGTCTCTTCCCACTGGGTACTCTTACCATCATCTGTCTGCGTATATTTTAATGCAAACTTCTTGAAACTCTTCCCGGCTGATCTCAACTTATCTTTTGAGATTATAAACCAGGCTTCACCATCATCCACGTTTTTCTTCTTATGATTTGTTATTCTGAAAATATTCTCCGCCATAGCTCCAATAGCAGAGGCCCCACGGAATCCTTTACTACCATCCTTCCCGGCATGGTGTAGTAAAAGACACGCTACTCCCAACCCTCTCAGGTCCCGTAACAAAGGATTAATCTTGTTATTCCACTCCGAGTTATTATTTTCATCCTCCAAACCAAATAAGGTACTAGCACTATCCAGTACCACTAACCGATACTGTGGATGAGTCTTGAGCCAATTAACAATTTTTAACTGATTTTTCCTCTCCGACAAAATGAATGTGTCTCTTGTCTCTAACTGGTATTCGGGGATAGAGAGTACACGGATAGGGTAGTTCTGCCGTCCTAGCCATTCAAATTGGGCAATTCTTTTGAGCATTTCTACTTCCCCTAGCTCCCCGTCTATGTAGAGGCATCCGGTCGGGTGTTTCACCTGCCACTCCCCGATCTCTGCATCTTCACTATCATACGCTTCCAATCCCAGAATATAGGCTGCTGAAATAGTCAATAGGGACTTACCTGTACCAAAATTCCCGTATATCACAGTCATTTCTCCTTCCCTTAACCAAGGTGAAAGAAGGGGCTTGGGAGCTTTACGGCCTTTCTTCCGCATTCCCCGGATAGTGAGAATGTGATCATTGAGACGAACATCTTCTGAAATCAGTGGACGAAAGTCCCGGACCATATGTTCAGCCTCATTTATCTTCCCGGCTGATACAAGGTCCTGAATCTGTTGAGACAGTATTGTGAAGTGACGTTCATTAAAATACCTTTCAGTTTCGTCCAGAAGAGGTTTAACATCAAGACCCTCTTTTGCAAACTCATCTGAAAGGTTGGGAAGAATATCCTGTTCGATTTCTTCAGCTACTGATTTAGGAAGCCGGGACTCTTTCAACTTGGAGAAATAAAGTATCTCCATATCAGGTCCGGGAGCTTTCCCGTATTTATCATAGTATTCCCATATCCATACTGATAGACGCTTGGCCATATCAGATTCTAGCAATTCGATATTCCAAAGTCCACGCAGCCGTTGACAGAACTCAGTGGAGGTTATCAGCCCAATTAAAATCTTTCGTTCTATCATGGGATATAAACTTCACCGGTTACACAATGATGATATTTACCATCTGGACCTAAATCATACTGAATACCATCATCTATGATGTATGGTTTCATAAATTTTGTAAAGGGTTTACGTTTATCATCTTTTTTATCATTTCGTTCCCATGTACGAATGGCAGCATGCCAATCTACCATATGAGTGTTTCCTACTTTCCAACCTTTGGATGCATAGAAATCAAAGAAACTTTTTGCATCAACATTATTCTTTCTTTGGAGACAAAATTCTTCTATCCATTCCAGTTTTGGAGGGATAATATTTTTCTGATGTTTCTCGCGGGCGTACCCGCCCGCGTTAAGTATCCTAGTATTTTTATACGTTGGATTTGCCAGAGCTGGCTTTTCCAGTTCTGGTGCGAGTCCCATACTTTCAAGGATATGCATATGTTCGGACATGTTGAAATGAGTAGGTTCATCAGTATATGCCCAAAATACTCCTGCATACTTTTTTGTAACTTTGTGATGATATCGAACTCTTTTTAAATAACCAAAAGACTCCAATTCGACCAAACCTGTCCTTATGGAGTCTTTTCCTTCTTTCATCATTGTTGCAATAAGTTCTACATGTGATTTCCATCCGATTCTGTTGGACAAAAGTATTGCAATAATTACTTTAGCTTTTGCAGAAATTTTCGGATTTCTTAAGAGTTCATTTGGAACCTGAGTAAACTGATGATTGTAACTGCAATTAATTGCATCTGGGATGTTAAATTTTACAGATATTCTCTTCATAATCTTAAGGATTAAAAAAGAACTTGAAGATTTCGGTGACGGTCACACCTACTCTCTTCAAGCTCTCCAACTAAAAACCTTAAAAAAATGCCGGGTAAAATTTCTGACACGATGAGTCTCAAACAAGTTCCCGGTATATCATAGCTGACCGTCACTTTTAATTTCCTCCGCTAAATTAATTACTTATTTCCGAATAAAAAAATTTATTTATTACTTTGTTATACGTCAGTTAGTTAAGAATTATACTCTGTATCTCCCCAACGTATACATTGTTATGAAATTCGTGTATGGTTATTACGAATTCAGGGCATTGACTCCTGCGTAAATAGAACCAGCGTTGATCTTCTGCGTCGTCAATATCGGGAGTAACAAATTCGTTTCCGTCCTCTTCTACTAGGTATGTATCATACCGCTTGTCAAATAGTTTGTATGTCTTCATTTGTCCTCTATTATTTTTAAGTTTGTCATGACAATATCTAAATAAGCCCCACAATCGAATCGTACAGCTCCGAAACGATCATAACATCTCCCATACGTACCTACTGCTACATCAGGTATTAGTGTACCTTCTTGACCTATCGTCAGTTTTGGATGATATTTAGTTAAATCTACTAACAATTTAACTCTTTTTCGCTTTCCGTAATACATTTTACTTTATGATTTGTTTTATTAAATAGTTTGCATCTTCCTGTTTCATTCCTCCAGGGTCCCCAACGATGGGAACGTGAAAGGCATCTACTCCTCTGAATCGGAGATCAGCTATTAATTTCTTTGCTTGAACAATAGCTTGTGGATCATCATCATACGCTACAGCTACTCTTTTAAAAGCTTTTGCTATAACCCTAACCTGTTGGGGAGTGTACTTGATTCCGAAAGTTGCAAAGCTATACACTCCCATTCTCCATACGTCAGTAGGACCTTCTACGCATATCCCAATATCTTTCCAATGTTCCTGTTTTCCATATAAAATCTCTTTATGATGTATTAATTCCCTATCCTTTGGACACGTAATATATCGCAGGGGGTGTTTATCCGTAATATCTCTTGATGTAAAAGAAACTTCCCTCTGGTTCCAAACAATTGGAATTATGATACGATGTTTAAAGTCCAGATGATCTAGTCTGCTTAAAGGTCCAGTACCAACTAGGTTCCATATCCTTTCTAATTCGTCAGGATCAAACCCTCTCCTGATTAAGTATTGTTTATGGTTTGATCCCATTGGTACTGTACCTGAAGGCATACGATGAGCCTTCACCCTGACTACCGCTTCGGAAGATGGTTTGGACGTGGGGACCGTAAGGCCGTACTGTTTTATGAACTTGCGGACCTCCGGTTCGGAAACGTTTGTTAGCTTGGATATGGTTTGTATAATAGGATGCCAGCCACATCTCCAACAATAAAAGTAATTACTATCCAAATCAAATCCCAAGTGATAGCCGGGATTCCCCGTACAAAAGGGACATGGGGTGTTGATCCACCCCGGTCGAGCATGACGATGCCCTTCAGAGGCGTAATCAACACCAAAGTCCCTATACAGTCGCTCGATATCCATTAAAACCTATACAGAGAATCTGATTGCTGAAGGTTTCTCAAGCGACATACGGAAGCCGT
>Ga0208458_1001232_pt1 | contig 22063 bp, 25 predicted proteins | sample AD_UKC085_MetaG_FD_184432 | JGI IMG/M metagenome (GOLD analysis project Ga0208458, IMG submission 184432) | Active sludge microbial communities of municipal wastewater-treating anaerobic digesters from USA - AD_UKC085_MetaG (SPAdes) (version 2) | ecosystem: Engineered > Bioreactor > Anaerobic >... | reverse complement strand
GCCCACCCGGCTGGGGCTGCCAACCACGCGGCGCATCAGTTCCACGTCTTCCACTGTAGCACCGCCCGTGCTGAAACCGGTGGATGTCTTGACAAAATCCGCACCTGCTTGCACCGCAAGCAAGCTCGCCAGGATTTTCTCTCCCCGCGTCAGTAGACAGGTCTCCAGAATCACTTTCAGCAAGCCACCGCCAGCATGAACTGCCCTCGCCAATGCAGAAATATCTTCCATCACTTCAGCAGCCATGCCTGCCTTTAGCAAGCCAATGGATAAAACCATGTCAATCTCAATTGCGCCTTCCCCAATGGCACGCTCTGCTTCAAACACCTTGGTTGCCGTTGGCACCGCGCCCAGCGGAAATCCCACCACCGTACAAACAGCAACCGGGCTGCCCTTCAGAAAATTTGCTGCCCTGGACACGTGAATGGGATTGATGCACACCGCACCAAATGAATATTCCAGTGCTTCGGCACAAAGCCTTTCAATTGCTTCGGGGGTGGCTTCAGGCTTTAGCAGCGTGTGATCAATCATTTTTGCCAGGGATTCAAGACCCTGGGCTCCATCCTCCGGGAAGGGTGGCAGTTCGTTCTCAAACATTTTTTTGCGGACAAGGATATCACTGATGGAATTCATTGTGTACTCGCTGCATTGACAATATTGGGGTGCCGGAGAATTTTTGCTTCAGAAAGCGGCCAGTAAATCACCAAAGCCCGTCCAACCACGTTCTCCACCGGCACCATCCCCCATGTATGGGAATCCGAAGATTGATTGCGGTTATCTCCCAGCACAAAGATGGAGCCTTCCGGTACAGTCCAGGTACCCTGATAGTTGGGGGGAGCAGATATGTAGTCCTCGGTAAGCGGATATCCATTGACTGACACCACCCCGTCCTCCACGGTAATTTCATCACCGGGAATGCCCATCACCCGCTTGATGTAATCCTCATTCGGATTCAGCGGGTAATGGAAGATGACAATATCACCATGATCAAAATCTCCCAATTTATACGCCAGCTTGTTCACCAAAAGAAATTCACCGGGTTTCAGCGTGGGCAGCATGGATATATTTTCCACCCGAACCCGCCCAATAAATGCATCAATCACGAAATACAACACCACTGCCAGCAGCAGGGTTTGAATGATTTCAAGAAACAGGGATTTAAATCCCCGACTCTTGGGTTCTTCAACGGGTTTCTCTTCCAATTCCACTGAACGATATTGCTCCAAACCATCCTCCCGGGATTAAGACCTTGTGTGGGATTATAGTCCTCACAAATGGGAAAGACAAGCCCCAGTTACTTGTCAACCCTGCGTAAAAGCGCTCCGCAAACCCGGCAGAAGTGATCACCCACTTCAGCGCGCTTCCCGCATTCATGGCAATAGACAATCTCTTTATTTTCCGATTTGCGGGATGGCTTATGACGCCGGTAAATTTCCTTTTGTTCTGCCCGGGCATTTCGCCACCATACCCACCAGCCAACCCCAAGTACCAGGGCAATTAAACCCAAAATCCCAAACGCCCAGGGGAGAAAGGAACGGATATCAAACTGACCAGGAATATTTTCCAATGGGGCTGCAGGTTCCACGGGCTGGGATTGAAAGCTGAGTTCCTGATCCGGTTTTTCATACTGGATGGTCATCCGGTATTCAGAACCTGCCTTGATGGAGCCGACCTGTCTTTCATAGTAAGTCAATCCATCTTCACCCAACAGGCTGTTGCCAAGGGGAGGTTGGATGGCAACCCGGCTGGAATGGATGGGCGCCTGGACGGAGAAGGACAGGCTGCGCACTTCCATATCCCCGGGCCAGATGTAAGTGATTTCCCGCTTTGGCTGATCCTGGTTAATTACAGGATCATAGTATTCCACCTGGAGAAGGTTGGAGGGGGTGGTCAATGTGATCCATGCCCAGTCACCCTCCGGGCGGTACTGGTAGTCCAACAGGTACGGCATCTCATCTTCCAGGTAATACGCCACATTGTATGGTCTTCCAGCGCTTCGCGGGATGCGCAGGGCAACCTGGGCAGGAATGACGGTATTGGTATCCAGCACAATGCGGTAAATCACCAGCACTTCCGGCTGATCATATTCCGGCCAAATGTTGACCAGCAGGCTGTCAATCACCGGCTGATTCTCCACCTGGGCAAACCCAACCAGCCCCGGAACAATCGCCAGCAAGATTAAAATGAAAACCAAGCGAGCTAAATGGTTAATTTTCATACATCGATTATATTACCATAGAAGTCCCGCCATAATTTAACAAGCAGATTGCGATGCATTGTTGCTGACGTATTATAATTAGAAAAGTGCAGACGCATTGTGGGATCCAGGCTTGGCACAAATAATCTAAGGAACAATCCTTCCTGAATCCCCCGGATTATCTGATTGAAAGGAATTCCTCATGGCATCTTCCAACTTCTACATTGGGCGGCTGTTTGATCTTGCTTCCGGCAAGCTGCAGGAACAAAATGTTGAACTGGACCCTTCCAACCTGACCACTCACGCCATCATCACCGGTATGACCGGTTCGGGTAAAACCGGTCTGGGTGTCATCCTTCTCGAGGAGGCAGCCCTCCATAATATCCCGGCAATTATCCTGGACCCCAAGGGTGATCTGACCAACCTGGTGCTGCACTTCCCGGATTTTCTTCCAACCGATTTTGAACCCTGGCTGGACCCCGAATCTGCCCGGCGGCTGGGGAAGCCATTGGAGGAAGTTGCGGCAGAAACCGCCACCCGCTGGAAGGATGGACTGGCTTCCTGGGGATTGGGATCGGAAAACGTGCGCGAGCTGGCAAAAAGTGCCCAATACACGATCTTCACGCCCGGTTCATCCTCCGGAAAATCAGTCAACATCCTTTCCTCATTTGCCAAGCCGGATCAGTTGTGGGATCCCAACCGGGAAACCCTGCGGGAAAAAATCGCCACCATTGTCACTGCCCTGCTCAACCTGGTAGGCGTGAAGGATATTGACCCCCTCCGTTCCCGGGAGCATATCCTGCTCTGCAACCTGTTGGAAAATGCCTGGAGCCAGGGTCGTTCGCTGGACCTGACGGAATTAATCCTGGAAGTCCAAAACCCGCCATTTGACCGGCTGGGAGCCTTCCCGCTGGATAATTTCTTCCCTCCAAAGGACCGGTTTGACCTGGCGATGCTGCTTAACAGCTTCCTTGCCTCCCCCTCCTTTCAGTCATGGCTGGAAGGGCAGCCGCTGGACATCGGCAGCCTTCTTTATACGGAAGACAATCGCCCGCGCCACTCCATTTTTTATACAGCGCACCTCAGTGAAAACGAGCGGATGTTCTTTACCACCCTGCTGTTTGCCTCCATCGAATCTTGGATGCGCGCCCAGCGCGGCACCAGCGGGTTGCGCCTGTTGATTTATTTTGACGAAATCATGGGATACCTGCCGCCGGTTGCCAATCCCCCCTCACGGGTGGTAATGCTGCGCATGTTGAAGCAGGCGCGTGCCTTCGGCGTGGGAATTGTCCTGTCCACCCAGAACCCGGTGGATGTGGACTATAAAGCCCTCTCCAATGCCGGTATCTGGATGATCGGTCGCCTGCAAACCCAACAGGATAAGGACCGCCTGCTGGATGGTCTGCGGGTTGCCAGTGGAACGGTGGACCCGGCTGAGTATGACCGCCTGATTTCATCGCTCGGCAAACGAACATTTGTATTTCACAATGTGCACAAGCCCCAGCCGGTGATATTCCAAACGCGCTACACAATGAATTATCTTGCCGGTCCATTGATGCGAACCGAAATTCCCCAATTGAATCAACTGGCAGGAGTTACCGATTTGCCAGCCTTATCCCAGGCTGCCGCTCCTGTTGCCGAACCGGGTGCGTCATCTGCGCCCCAGACCCTCACCCCCAGGGTGGATGCGGCACCCGGTTTAAGCGGCAAGCCATCCGTACCCGCCGGAGTCAGTGAAATCATACTCCCCGCGGATTTGACTGTTGGGCAGGCTGTCGAAGCCGCCCGGGTTCAGCTTGCCGGAGCCGTTGAGCCGGAAGGAATTCTCTACCGACCCACCCTGCTTGCCCAGGCGGAAATCCGCTACCTGGCACGCAAGTACAACCTGGAACACATCCGCCAGCTGGCTGTTTTGTTAACCGACCCCGGTACAGGTTTGGTTCGCTGGGAGGATTTTACCTGCAAACCCATCCCACCAACTGCCTTTGCCTCGCAACCCCTCCCCGGCAGCCGGTTTGAGACCCTTCCCAACTGGCTTTCGGATGCAAAACGGGTAAAAACCTACGAAAGTGACTTCACCGATTGGGTTTACCGCACCGGGACAATCCGCCTGCGGGCAAACGAAGCACTGGGCGTCTATGCATCCCCCGAAACCAGCCCCGAGGAATTCCGTAAAATGTGCCATGATGCAGTTGGGAAAGCCATGCAAGCCGACCTGGATAAGATTGAGACCACCCACAAACAAAAGCTGGCAGCTTTGCAATCCAAGATTAAGAGACAATCGATGGAAGTGGAGAGCCAGGAAAAAGAGTTAAACCAGCGCCGTCTTGAGGAGGCTGGTGCAGGTGGCGAATTTCTGCTCAGCGTGTTTGGCGGACGAAAGCGCAGCCTTTCCACCAACCTGACCAAGCGCCGCCTGACCGCCCAGGCAAAACAGGACCTGGAACAGGAACTGGCGGAACTGGAAGAACTGGAAGCCCAGCTTAAAAAGATAGAGGAAGAAAACGCCCTTGCTGTGGAAGAAGCCCAAAAGCGCTGGCAGGAAATTGCCGATCAGGAATCTGAAATTCCTGTCACTCCATATAAAAAGGATATTTACCTGCAAGTGTTCAGCATTGCCTGGCTGCCCCATTACCTGGTTCGAGTGGGAGGCGCGCTGCGGGAAATTCCCGCCACTTCGCAGGCAGTTTAATCAGGTCATTTCCTGCCTGCCGGAAAGCGCCCTGAGCAGGGTGTTCTGATCGGCATATTCCAGGTCACCGCCAACGGGTAATCCCCGTGCCAGGCGCGTGATTCGCACACCCAGCGGGGTTAATTGCTGCCGCAAATACAACGCCGTGGCATCCCCCTCCATACTCGGGTTGGTCGCGATAATCACTTCGGTCACCCTGCCGGATTTGACACGCTCAACCAGTGGAGCAATTTTCAGATCTTCGGGTCCCACCCCTTCGATGGGGGAAAGAACACCGTGCAAAACATGGTACTTCCCATAAAAACCCGATGTGCGTTCCAGCGCCAGGACATCCAACGGTTCCTCCACCACGCAGATTACCCCCTCATCGCGGCGGTCATTGGCGCAGATTTCACATACCGGCTGATTTGCCAGGGTAATATTGAAGCAGACTTGGCACTGCCCGGTGGCGGATTTTAAGTGCAGCAATGCCTCTGCCAGCAGTTGAGAAGCTTCATCTGGTGCACGCAGCAGGTAAAAAGTCAACCGTGAGGCAGACTTGGGACCAATCCCCGGCAGCCGCTCAAAAGCCGTGATCAGATTCTGGACCGGTTCCGGCAATAGAGCCATGGGAACCGTTTCTGTTAAAACAAGCCCGGCAAACCGCTTGTCAGCGGACCCAGGCGCTCTTCTGATAAGCGGCGGGACTGTTCCAACGCCAGGTTGACTGCCGAGAGAACCAGATCCTGCAGCATTTCCGCATCGGCATCCTTTAACACTTCCGGATCAATCTCAACCGATTTACAGACCTGGTCGCCGGTCATGGTCACCTTGATGACTCCGCCACCCACACTGGCGGTAACCGTCTCTTCCGCAAGCTTTGCCTGGGCTTCCGCCATTTGCTCCTGCAGGCGTTGAATTTGAGCCATCATGCCGCCGCCCCCGGCTGCACCCCGTCCTGCGGGTCGATTATATCCTTTTGCCATTCCTCTCTCCTTTAATCACGATGTACAATCTGACCGCCCAAATCCAGGGCAGTGCCAACCATCCCGTCCGGGTCATCCAGGTCTGCGTGCAATCCCCCGCCCCGGGTGGTGGCAACAACACATTGGATGGGCATGTCAACCTGTAAAATCTGCCGGATCGCCTGGCGGGTAATATCCAGGTTGTCCGCAGTATCCATTTTTGAACGGACCACCTCGCTGGCAAAGCTCAGCACCAGCACCTGATCCTTATAGGTTACCGTCTTCACCGAGTTCAACAATGCCTGGGTAGCCGGGCGGGTTTTCTTCACAATTGCCTTGATATCATCCCAGCGCTGCAGGATCACTTGGAGCGTGACAGCCCCTCCAGCAACAGCCGGGGCAGGGTCTGCCGGTATTGAAACAGCCGGTGCTGATTCCTCTGTTGGCGATTGTGCCTGCTCCACCAGTGCGGGTTCCGTTTCCGGGTCTGGCTCCTGCCTGGCGGTTCTGTGGTGTGATTTTACCGTGTGGGGCTGCGCAACAGCAACCTCCACCGGGACCGGGGTTTGGTCCGCCACTTCCCCGGCAGGAACTGAATGGTATTGAATCGCTTCTCCCAACGCCAGTTCCAGCAGCAGTGCCGGCTGCCAGCCGCTGTGTTTTTCGGTTGCCGCATTGTTAAAAAGACGCAGCGCTTCCAACAGGTGCCCCCGGTCAAACCGTTCCGCCTGATCGGAGAGGCGCGCCAGCATGTCCCGCGTGGCATCCACCTGGCGGGCATTCCCGGAAGCAATTAACAGGATATTGCGCAGGTGATCCACCACCTGGCGGGCAAATTGACGCGGGTCAGTGCCCATATCCAGGGCTTTGTGGATGCAGTCCAGTCCAAGCGCCATGTTCCGATCCATGATGGCATTCACCAACTCCACAGCCGATTCGCTGGGAGCAGTCCCAAGTACAGACTGGGCTACCTCAATGGTGATTCTATCCCCGGTGGATGCCAGCTGGTCCAACAATGAAACTGCATCCCGCATGCTCCCAGTTGCCTGGCGGGCAATCATTACCAGGGCATCATCATCCGCCAGAAGGTTTTCCTCCTTCACGATTTTTTGCAGATACCGGACAATCTCCATGACCGGAATCCGCCGGAATTCGTGCCGCTGGCAGCGGGAAAGCACCGTGGCTGGAATTTTGTGAACCTCGGTGGTGGCAAGAATGAAGATGGCGTGTTCCGGCGGTTCTTCCAGGGTTTTTAACAGGGCATTAAATGCCGCCGTGGACAGCATGTGGACTTCGTCAATAATATAAACCTTGTAGGTTCCTTGCGTGGGTCGGAAATTAATCTTTTCTCGCAAATCCCGCACATCATCCACGCTGGTATTGGAAGCGGCATCAATTTCAATGAGGTCTAAAAACCTGCCCTCATTGACAGCAATGCAAAACGCACAATGATCACAGGGTCTGCTCTGCAAATCCTCCGCCTGGCAATTGACAGCCTTGGCAAGCAGCCGGGCAGTGGTTGTCTTCCCCGTCCCGCGAGGACCTGCAAATAAGTAAGCATGCCCCACCCGCCCACTGCGGATGGCATTCTGCAGGGTGTGAACCACATGTTCCTGTCCAACCACTTCCTCCCAAAGATGGGGACGCCACTTTCGGTAAAATGCCTGTGTCATGATCTCCCGTATGTTTCCAGAACGTTCAGGGTAACTGCGCTCTTGTACGCACATTCCCAGCTGAATCAATAACCGTCACCGTCTCACCGGATTCCCAGACCGGTGCGGTCAGCCCCCAATATAAATCAGGCAGTGTATTCCGTCCAGCCCCGCTGTGCAGGCGGATGGTTCCCCCCTGCAACAGCAGTTCGGGAAATTGATATAGATTGCCATCCTCATCAGTCACCTGCCAGCCTGCCAGCCAGACATCCCCTTCCCCCACCCTTTCCAGAACCAGGGTCTCCAAGGATAATTCTCCCATGCCTGTCACGCTTTTCACCTCCAGCACCACCTGGTCCAACGGGGGAAGGGTTGGGGTGGGAATGGATTCCGCTGAAGATGGGTTGAGTCCAGGATTCACGCCAACCGGCAGCCCGAGTTCCTTCAACAAGGCTTCCTGCTGCGGTTTAATCCATGCCAGCCAGAGAATTGCCACCGTGGCAATGGTCACCAGGATATTCAATAACAGAAAGAGGACGGATCTTGGAAACTGCTTCATGGGTTACCTCCTTGAATCATAGCACGGAATGAGGAAAATGGGTAAAATTTTAAAATCACCATGCACCTGATACTTGATGGACATAATCTGATCCCAAAAATACCCGGCATGCGGCTCAGCAACCTGGATGATGAAATGGAGTTAATCCGGATGTTGCAAGTTTACTGCCGTCTTCACCACGACACGGCGACTGTATTTTTTGATGGAGCTCCGGCAAACCAGGCGGGAACGCGCCGGTATCACCCGGTTACAGCCGTTTTTGTCCGGCTTGGTCAAACCGCCGATGACGCGATTGCATCCCACCTGCACACCCTGGGAAAGCGGGCAAAAAACATCACCGTAATTTCCTCCGACCGCAGGGTGCAGAATGATGCCCGGGCGATGCATGCTGCTGTTATCTCCTCGGACGTATTTGCGGGGAAACTGATCGAGGGAATCCGAACGGAGCCACCCACCCATGCGGGCAAGGATGAGAGCAATCCAGATATTGATGAGTGGCTCCGTCTCTTCAACGAGGGCAGGAAAAATGATCCGCCGGATTGAGATTGAATTCTAAAGTCAATTTAATGTTAATTTGATAATTTTGATGTATATTATCCACATGACACCTACTTTACTGGTTGACTCAGGTGTCTCATCCGGTGACGGTTCATCTGTCAGACGGGTGGAGTTCCCTCCCTGATGATCGCCATGCATGTCCCCCCCATGCCTGGCGATCTTTATTTCCCAAAATTAGAAATTTAATTCGTTTGTAATTCACCTGAAATAATGCTATAGTGTAATTGCATGAGCATCCTTCACAATTGAGTGTGGATTTTCCACCCAATGTCCAGGTGATTTTCCCCGCCATGGACAGACCCGGAACCCAACAGAGGTCCGATCAATACTTTTGGTGCGCCGCGAAGACGGCTCCTGCCCTGGGTAGGACTGACACCGGATTGAAAATGGTCAAATCAATAAAGGATGCTCATGCTCCTTTTTAATTGAAGGGCATGGACAATTCCGGGATTCCTGCACTATAATTAGTGCGCCCGCCCCAGTAGCTCAAATGGACAGAGCAAGGCACTCCTAACGCCTAGGTTGGGGGTTCAATTCCCTCCTGGGGCACTCACCTGTGGACACAACCGGGGGATCGTAGTACGTGATGATTCCGGCGAGGATTTGGTGGAGGGTTTGTGTGTCGCCAGTTTCGATTTGAAAAAAGATGAACCGTAATTATAGATTCACCAAATTGATATTTAGGAATAGTCATCCGTGGATGGGATTCGAACCCATGACCTAGCGTTTATGATACTTTCCAGGGCTCACCTACATTCTTTGGGTCCTCCTTCTCCTTATGGGCACGGATAAACTTCCCACTGTTGCTGGGAAATTGCCGGATCCTCACGAAGAACGTAAAGCGATGGATTTGATGTCATTGCACCACGATCTTTCCACTCGATAGTCCCATCTGGGTACTGCACCAGTAACCCGCGCCCAAAGGGACATTGATCGTTCCCGCCCAAAATCTTAAACTGTAGTGCCTTATCGTTGCCCATAAAAACGCTGACATTGGCGTAAACATTCCCGGAAAGCGGCAGCCAGGTGGATTGTTTTTCTTCCATAACATCCCGATTGCTAACCGCATTCCACACGATAAAGACAAGGATCGCAAGAATGATCAGCAGCACAAACGAATATTTCCCTGTGAGAAAATCCCTGGCATTCAACCGGGATTTTTTTGTTTCGATGACTGGTGCTTGAAACCGGTAATCGCAGTATTTACACTTGCTCGCATACTCCGGGATTTCAGCATTGCATTGAGGGCAGGTTTTCATGTTTCCACCCTCACCCAACCACAACCATTACAATCGCCAGTCCCAAAACCATCCACAACAGCAAAATTCCAACACAGCTGCGGGAGGTGCGGTTGTACACTCGGTTATACGCAGCTTTTCTGGGATTGGTCACCCATCCCCACCCCCTGGGCGCTTTCAGCCCCCAACTATTCCGGATATACCGCTTGACAGATGTTCGCGCCGCAACCCGTTTCCGCAGTGATGGTATTCGAAGTCCAAACCTCATGATCCACCTCTTTTTTTGTTGTCAATATAGAACAATTGCTCTATTATTAGAATAAGGGCTTCATGGAATAATGACAAAACGAATTTTTAAAATACGTTTGTACAGAAAACCAGCCCTGTGGGGGCTATCATTGACCATCCTCGGCAAGCGAATCGAGATTCTCATCTGGCGTTGAGATTACCACTCCAAGATTACCAATGCCACGACTCATCCCAAGTATCATCCTCCCGAGCAATCTCAGCCGCATCTTCCAGGAATTCAGGATTACAATTACAAATAATGCGAATCCAGTCTGGAGTATCGCCATGACACTGTTCATTGTACAAACAGCAAGCCCTATACAACATTTCCAAAACTTCGTCATTAGTCATATTTCACACTCTTTTTGGGGATTCTGTACCATTTCTTATTCAAACAGTTGATTTGCCGTTATCACCCGCCATTAATTAGCCAGAACGAAATTAGGCTTACGTTTATCGAACTATCTGACCATCAATAATATAGATACGCAATCCAACAAATTCAGATATACTTTTGATTCTTCCTGTAAACTGAATGGTTTGACCTTTGGTAAGCGACATGCCATCCTTTTTGCTTATTCCCTCAAGGTAGATAGTACTGAAATAAGTATCCGGTACAGAAATATAGATTGTCCCATCTTCTGTGACCTCCCCAACCTCGCCGTACCACTCCACCCACTTCCCAATCGATTGTCCAACAAATTCTTCTTGTTGTATGTCTGTCATGCTGTCATATTTCGATATAAACTGACCCAGATCCAACCCCAGCATGGGAAGTGGCGTTGCAGACGGCAATGGGATATTGGCATCCGTTGAGTTAGACGCACTTAATGTGGGAGCACTTTCATATTCAACTACATTCCCAATGACTTCCGCAACAATACACATCACAACACACAACGAAATTACACCAAGAATAATCCAAAATACCGGTTTCTTTTTTGGCGCTGTTGGAACCTGTTGGTATTGAATTAGATTTGCAGGTTTCGTAAGGTCCTTACCGCAGAACCGACAAAAAACAGCTTGATCTTGGATTTCTTCAGCACAATACGGACATTTTTTCATTTTTTATATTCCTTTGGTGAAAAACGCTGAAATGATAGGGTTATGAAAGAATATCTATCAACTTTTGAATTTGTGCAATCACATCTTTTGTAATAAACACCAAGTCCCCCTCTATGAATAATTCATAATCGCAGGAATTCCGAAGTAATCTCGTGGAATTTAAAATAGTCGAAGCAGCATACCGGTTATACTGCTTAAGCCGTCGTATTTGAGCTGAATGCTTTGAGTGACCGAGTGGCAAGTCTGGTGGTTTGTGTCCCTTTTTCTTTTCATTTTCAAACCACTCTTCAACATGGTGATACCCTGCATAATACGCCCTGCTGACTGCTGTCCGTAAAGCAGATTCGCGCATTTCATCAGGATGGTTATCCTGCAAGAATATTGCAAATTCTAAAAAGTTTCCCCACTCAAAATTCATCATTGTGATCTATGGTTTTCTGTAGTCTGTAGCTATGTTCAGCCAAATTTGTTGGTATTTCTGGGCAAGATCAGCCAAGATATCCAACAAATCGTGTGAATAATGTTCCTGCCGAACAATAAAATCAAGTTCAGGAAAGCCCGGATCAAAGTCTTCAGGTACTTGTAGCGTAATGAACGCATCTCCATTCATTGCCACTTTAATTTCACCTGCAATTTTCGCAAGTAAAATCGCTCGCTCTGTGGTGAGTAACGTGTCAAACACAAAGTTCAACGACTCATTAGGAACAAATAGAAAAGCCGCATCGCTCAGAATTCTATCAATCACTTTTTTTGAAATCATCTCAGGGCTTTCACCCAAACTAATGCTTACAGGCTGCCCAAACAACTGACTGGATAAGTTGATTGGTTCTGCCGACTGGATGCTATTTTCTCCAGAAGACTGCCATTTGAGGATCGTTACCTGATCCTCTTGACTGGATGAGCTTGGTTGACAACAGTGTATCAGTTTTTCGTTAAGAGAACGTGAATCAATCATCGACTTCCCCGAATTTCTACTTACTGCTTTTCGCCTTGTAAATTTCGTCCATAGAGCTAATCATTTTTAAAAAACCCGGGATGATCCTTTCTGGAAGAACAATCCGCTGCCGGTGGATCGCCTTCGGTTGCCCAGTATCTTCTCTGGATGGTTCAACTTGATAAAAGTCCATAACAAGCTCATTTTCAAATATGGTTGCAACAACATGGTTGCAGTACAGATCCGGACCTTCCTGGGTTGATTGAGCAGCCTTGACTAGATCGGCAATCAAAAAGGTTTTTGTTTCAGGATTCTGGTTATCGTACATTGATCTTCTCCGCATTTTTATTAACAGTCAAATCAACGAACAGGTTCAACCTTCCCCCCTATCGCTTCCCCCGTTTCACTTCCGCCTCCACCTGTGCCACCAGGAACCGGGCATACTCCAACAGCTGATTTTGCAGTTCCTCCGGCAGCAATCGGTACAGGTGCAACAGTTGCTCGCTCTGCTCCGTCTCATCAGAAACTTCTGGTAACACACCTGCAATCCGAAATACCGTCTCGGGCGGTAATTTCAATGCATAAGCAATCCCAATCAAGAAATCCTTTCCGGGATCCCTTTCCTGCCGAAGGACGTTTCCAACCGCCCCGCGGCTTAAGCCAGATTCACGCGCAAGATCAGCTTGATTCCAACCTCGCTTGTCCATCTCCGCTTGCAACCAACAAACGAACTCCCTTTTGTTCACAGTTGAATACATTTTCGCATATACTCCGTATTCTATGGTGGCTGTAATTAATTCATCTGTTGTTATTTTCCATACCTTGTGTAATGAATTTAAGTGAAACCTCTTTCTTTCCGCTCCGAGCATATAAAAATCTTGACACCTTAGTAGGAAACAAGCCATCTGCCCTGGCTGCCAATGCGCTCGATGGTGATGCACCGGATGGATCCGTTGATTGTTCAATAAACATATTTGTTATACATAACAAGATCCACCTGGGGGCGGGAGGAGGGGGCAGGTGTAGGTGATGAGGTTGTGACCAAGGTGAACTTCCCTCCTGGGGCACTCACCTCAAGATTGCCGATATCGTGAATCAATGATCATGTTCTCCTTGTCCGTGAGGATGAGGAGGTTTTTGTTCTATACTTCAACAAGCCGGTGCTGCTGAAAATCAAATCCAAACCATCCGAAGGCAATTAACCCCGGGATTTCCGCCGGTAAATTTGCAAATCCACCTGCGCCAGCAAGCCCGGCCATTCCCGGATCATCTGGCGGGTTTTCTGGCGGGCTTCCTCCTTCAGCCGCTCGTCGTGCCAGTCATACAGCAGATCGTGCACCATCCCCTCCCTGTTCCGCACCGGTCCTGGTTTCCAACCCTGCCGGATGCGTTCTGCCATCCAATCCTCGTGTTCCAGCCGGGCAAGCCTTTCCAGTTCTGATTCACTCCAACCATTGGCGGAATCCAAAATCAATAATTCATCATTAAAAGCAAAACAGGAATTCTCCACACAGTCCAGCGGCTCAATCCCGTACCCCTCGCTCCATAAACGCCTGCCAATCGATCGTGCCTGCCGGCGGTTATCCTCTTTGTACTTTTCCGCCAGCCCTGCCCGTCCCGGCTGTGGGTACCAGGGCGCCATTTCGGCATCCTCCAGGCTGCGACCATTTTGAGCTTCGCTTTTCTGGAATGCCTGGTGGATGGCAATTGCCAGGTCTTCATAAATACCTTCGCCAAGGATGTGCATACGGCAGGTCTGGTCCAGTAAACCGAAAACCAGCAGGCTGGAATCTTCCATTTCCCCCCTGTCCAATTCTTCATCCCGCCGCCAGCCAATGCTTTTTGCCAGCCCATTATACTGGTTCAGCATGACCACAATGGGGATGCCATATCGCCGGGAACGCTGCTGGAGAAGGAACGCCACCGTCAAAGCTGTTGTATCATCATCCAGGCAGATATAAAATTTTCCAATTTCATCCATCTCAGACTGTCCAAATGGCGGCCATTGCTGCAAAAAACCGGGAGATTGGATATCCAGGTCATAGGTCATGATCTCACAGGTCTGCTCCAGGAATGGATACTCCATCTTAAGCATCTCCAGCCGTTGACTTGCCTGGGTATCCAGCAGTGAAATCCGCAGTTTTGGAGCGTTCCGGGCTGCCCTGGCACGCCACAGACGCTCCGCCCGCACCACCAGGCTTTCACCCAGCTGTCCCAGCCCAAGGATGACCACATGCGGGGGACGGTCTTCCGGGAGGAATTTCCCAAATGCATCCCGGCTCAGCAGCAGACGGGCACCACTGTCGTAAATATTAAAAAATTCCAGTTGAAAGTATTCACTTGTCTGCGTGGTAATTGCCTGCCCCATCAGGTAATGGCAGAGGTAGCGGTTCATGACATGGGCAAAGCACTTCAACGTCCGCCCGGGCGTTGCCAACCTGCCAGCCTGGAAGGCAATATCCGAATTGATTCCATCCGATTCACAGGCGGCAATTACTGTATCTGCCAGTTGCACCCTTGCCCGGCGCAAGACTGCCGGGTCTGTGGGGTTGCCAACAAGGACAACCGCCCCCAAGTCCCTGGCGGGGGCAATATTTTTGTGATCCCCATCAGGCTCAATGATGATCACCCGCCTGCCAGCTTCCATCAACCGGATGGCAAGCAGGTAGCCAATCGCATCCAACCCACAGATCACATCATGATCCCGATAGGTCAGCATTGCCCAAAACTGCCGGTATCGCTCATAGAATACCAGTACCAACGCGCCAACAGCAGCATAGCCTGCAACCAGGGGAGCCAGGAAGCGCGCCACCTCCAGTTCCCACGGGATGGGAGTTGCCAGATATCCGGATTGACCAATAAATAACTGCAAGGTCAGGTAGATGCGGTCCCATCCCGAAAGATCATAACCGCCCACTGCGCCCAATTTGGAAAATCCAAGGTACCCAAACACCAGGCTGATGATTGTTCCGGTGATCAACAGCACCACTCCAAACCGCCGGACGATCCACTTTTCCATCTGCCGCAATCCCTGGCTCATCAGGTGCACTCCTTGTTAAAAGAATGGTTCAGGATCATTCCACATCCGCCCGCACCAACCGGAACCCCAACGCCACAATGGTCTTGATGGTTTGCATGGCAATGACCCTGTCAAAATCCTTCTCCACCTCGGGTAATTCCTCGTAAGGAACCAGGCAGGGATGTTCCTTGCGGTCATCGTTCCTTTCCGGTCCCCAGCGCCAACCTTCAGCAAGGCGGGTTTGCGCCCACACCTCGTGGGCATTCCGCGCCAACAACTCAGTCAGTTCATTCACCGCATCCGGTAACACCACGTGGGATGTGTCAATTGGAGCCGGATTATACTCGTCTTCGTTGTGCATCCTGTTGCCTTCTTTCCGGGATTGTAATTCTGTGTAGAAAATTATACACTTCCCGCCTGCAACAGACCACATGTTTTCAATCCCATTGTTTGCCGTATAATACAGTCATCCGCCAGACAGGAAACCACCTTGAAAACACGACCATCCACACAAACCATTCTTGCCTTGCTTGGCTTGACATCAGCAGCAGCCCTGTCGGTTGGCATCATCTGGCAATTCCTGGTTCAACCCGCATTGTTGAGTGAATATATATCCAAGCCTCTCCTCAGCCTCTGGCATATTCAAAAATCCGTCCCGGATATTCAAACCCGGATGATCTTTGGTTTCATTGCCCTGGGTTTATTGAACGGCGCTGGTTGGTGGTTAATTCGAAAAGTACCCAAAGCCTGGGGCTGGATCCTGCTTGTCCTGGGCGGACTGGGTTCCGCAGCAGCACTACTCTGGATGTATCCGTATGGGGCATCCGACATTTTTGATTACATCGTCCGCGGCAGAATTTCTGGTGTCTATTCGGGCAACCCTTTCATCAACCTTCCGGCGGAATATCCCAATGACCCCTTCTATAACTATATGTGGTGGCATGATGCCCCCACTGCATACGGTCCTCTATGGGAACTGCTGGCTGGCTTGTCTGCCCGGCTGGCTGGAGATGGCATCATTGCCAATGTGATTGCTTTTAAATGCCTCTCCGGCGTTTTTTGGATTGGCAGCACCGCTGTGGTTGCACGCATTCTGCATCGGTCCAATCCAAGCCAGGTGCTGCCCCGCACCCTGCTGTTTGCCTGGAATCCCATTCTGCTTTATGAGACTTTCGGCAATGGTCACAATGACATTGTGATGGTGTTCTTTATTCTGCTGGCATGCTGGGCATTCCTGGAAAACAAGCTCCTGCCGGGCTTTCTTGCACTGACGGGCGGAGTGCTGGTTAAGTTTGTGCCGGGACTATTGCTCCCCGCTGCACTGGCTTTCTCCTGGCGAAGCCTCACCGGTACCCGGTCCCGGGTGCGGTTCACCTTGCTGGCAGGAATGGCATGCGCTGCATTGGTTGCCGCCACCTATGCGCCTTTTTTCAGCGGTTTTCAAAATTTTTACCTTGCCCACCAGCAGACATTATTCACAACATCCCTCCCAGCTGTTACATATCAATTGCTAAAAGGCTGGCTCGGTGGATATGCCTCCCCATACGTTTCATTGGGGGCATGGATACTGACTGCCATATGGGTCTTCTGGCAGGCATTCCGGCTTTGGAAACAACCCGAAATTGGTTTCCCGCAAACCGCCTTTCACTCATTGTACTTTTTCCTGCTGGTCACCATCACATGGTTCCAGCCGTGGTACACCCCCTGGGTCCTGGCGCTGGCAGTCCTCCTGCCTTCACCCTGGTTATGGATGGCTGAAGTGCTGGTATTCTTTACCCGCAGCAAACCCCTGATTTTTGTGCCGATCACCTACTGGGAATCCCCATATCCGCCCCAACCCTGGCTGGAAATTCAATTGACACTGGGGGTGATGGGAATTCCTTGGCTTTTCACGCTGGCTGCTCTCCTGCGGGAGCGGGTATACCTGCACAAGGCTGCACAGGTACCCCCCACCCGGGACTGAAAAAATAGGGTTCTAAAACCTACTTGGCTTTTCTGCCCAGTACGCTGCCAACTGATGTTTGGGAGCGCGAAGGGAACACGCCTGATTCCGAGGAACGAATGTCTTCCACAGAGTAAAATGCACGAGGATTAATCTGGTGAATAATATCCACCACTTTGCGCAAATCCTTTCGGGGAATGACACTGTATACCAGCTTGACTGGTCCGCTGGAACCGGAGCCATCGACCGCAGTAAAGCCATATCCATGATCGTGCAGCGCCTGCCCCAGTTCCACACCGCCATTTTGTATAATTACCCGGATGATGACAGTCCCCAGCGCCAGCCGGTCTTCCAGCAGCATCCCAACATAGTTGCCCGCAGCAAATCCGGCAGCATACCCAAAATATGTTGGGATGCTGTGAATATTTTGGACAATCTGGCTGATGGCAATGATCCAGATCAAAACTTCGCAGAACCCAAGCAGGGGAGCAAGGTTCCGCTTTCCGCGCGAAACAAAAATAATCCGGATGGTTCCCAGGGTTACATCTGCAACCCGGGCAGCAAAGATGATCAGAGGTAGAATTACCCATCCATACCAGTCAAATTGCCCAGCCTGCAAGTTCACAGCATCCCAAATATGCATGGCATCTCTCCCGGTCTAATTCATCGGGGCTCCTTTTGTTCGCCCCATCCAATGCAAGTCACCAGCATCACCAAACCACTCGCTGAATATCCGATAATAGAGCAATTCCTCTTTTGAATTTAAAATCCATCCGTTGGGTAGATACCGTTTTTTGGCAAAGTCACTGGTAGTAACTTCCTTTTCAGCAGCCTCTGCCAATAAGTCAGTTACGCCTGCACCTTCCCAGAATTTTGCCTTCTTACGGAATGTTATTTCCGGTGGCAATAAATCTTCCACAGCTTTCCTCAGGATCCACTTCTCAACGCCTTTATATATTTTATATTGTGGTGGAATTTGCAAGGCATAATTCACCACCGCAGGTGCCAAAAAGGGTGTAAATGCTGCCATGCCATGTGCCATGGAACAGCGGTCCACTCGCTGCAAGGCAGTGGAATGCAGGCGTTTGGTGATATCAACCAACTCGGCAGGCAAATCTGTTATTTCCATGTCATGGAGATATTCATAACCCGCGAATAGTTCATCGCCCCCCTCACCGGAAAATACTGCCGGGACGTAATCCGCCGCAAGTTTGCCCACCAAATAATTCGTCATACTGGACCGAACCAGCAGGGCATCAAAAGATTCAAGGTGATGAATCATTTCCGGCAAGACCTTCAACAAGTCATCCGTATCGACAAGCAACTCGTGATGAATTGTCCCCAAATAATCAGCCGCAATCCCAGCATAATGTAAATCTGGCGCGCCCGCAAGTCCGACGGCAAAGGTGTGGAATTGATTGAAGTGTGGACGAGCCAGTGCTGCAATGGCACTGGAATCCAATCCGCCAGACAGCCAGGAACCAATCTCTCCGCAGTGAAGGCAGGCGGCAATTGATTCCTCCAACCGGCGACGCAACTCACGGGCAATACTCACTGGTTTTTCGTCCAAGGGATTCATTAATTCAAGCACATGTGCTGTTTGGATCTCTCCATCTCTCCAGACGACACCGGGGGGCATTTCGTGCACATCTTCCGTACTGACAAGCAAGCCTTTTACCTCGGAGGAAAAGCTGATTGTCCCTTGATCATCCATCCCATAATATAAGGGGGCTTTTCCCAAAGAATCACGTTCCAGGAGCAGATTCGTATCTTGAAGGCAGGCTCGTGCCAGACGACCAACTCCGGTCGAATCTTCAACAAGAATGGACTCGCTTTGCCGAATCCGCTTTTTTCGATCTGCCCGGCTCCAGAGAATGCCCAGTGTTGCCAGGCTGGTTTCAATAACCTCTCTTCCAGCTCCCCCTCGATATGCCATTTCATCCAACATTTGATTCACAAGATTGACTTCTCCCCCTCTTGCAATCCCAGCAATTGCAGTCATAACTTTTCCTTTCAGGTTTAATTTTTGTCTCCCCATTATACCAAAAACGTTTTAGTAAACCCGAAGAAGTCAAATCAAACAAAAAAAGGAGATCACGGCAATTGGGTTGCGGTCTTTGTCGGCGTCAGTGTGACCTGGTGAAGATAAACAGCCAGAACCCATCCATGCCGCCCCTCCCCATCCAACACTTCCTGCCATTGCATTCCATTGACAACTTCGCTGCCATAGAGAATGGTCAGCATCTGCCCGGGAACCAGCGTGCCAATCACCGGACCTCCAGGGGTTTGATGGATCGACATGGCAGGCAGACGGGTTGCAATGATCCTTGCCAATGCGGGCGTGGGAGTGACTGTCAGCGTTGAGGTTGGCAACGGGGTGAGTGTTGCAGTTGCAGTCGCCGTAGCAGTTGAAGTAAATGTTGGTGTGGGAGAAGGGCTGGGACCTGGTGTTGAAGTCCGGGTTGGTGTGAGGGTTGGTGTTGGTGTGGGAGGTACCAATGGATCCAATCGTTCAGCCAGGATTTGATTGACTTTCAGCGAGACAGACCGGTTGAGTTCTCCAACAATGGCTTCCTGCAATAACACCACATCCTGGTAACGAATGGGGGCGTTACTCTGCAGGGTCAACTCCATGTTCAAAGCATCACCATTTCGGGTTACTTCCATATCCACCAGGTCTACAGTCTCAAGCCCTTCTACATGACGGGTGACCACTTCCTGGATCTTTCGGTTCTCCGATGCATCGCGGAAGAATGTCAGGCTGTAATACGTCAGTGGTACCAATAATAACAGTGTAAAAACAGCCGAATAAAGCAGGCTGCGCGGCAGCCTGCCATTCTGCAAGGCAGAATAATTGGAAAATCCCCGGGCAAAGAACACCAGCACTGCAGCAAAAGCAATGGTAACGGCATTTGTCAAAAACAATAATGCTGCTCCACCCGCAACGTCCCACCGACCAACAGCCATACCAATCCCAACCGTGCACAGTGGGGGCATGAGAGCTGTGGCAATTGCCACACCCGGCAGAGCTGCAGAGAGATTGGGTTGAGTCAGGGCATATGCGGCAGCAATCCCACCCGCCAGGGCAATTCCCAGGTCCAACGGAGTTGGGCGGGTGCGAGACAAGACTTCCTGCGGGAGTTCCTGCAAGGAAATGATGGGCATGTAAGAATTAACCAACGTCACCAAAAACGATAATGCGATCGCCAGGGCAGCGCCACGCAATAAAGCAGAAACCGATTTTTTGAGCTTGTTACTGTCCCCTGTGATGGATGCCATCCCAATGCCAATAATTGGAGACATCAGGGGAGCCAGGAGCATGGCACCAATAATGACTGCAGCCGAGTTGGTAATCAAACCCATGGTGGCAATCGTGCCAGATAAAATAACAAGCAGGAAGAAGTCAAAACCCGGTGATGCAGCTTCGGTCAATTCAGCAATGACCGCCTGCTTTTCCGCCAGCGTCATCGGTTTGACCCATTGCCTGATCCAGTTGATAAATTTCATAGAGCTGCTCCCATCACCGATTCCCCGCGGGTCTTGGCTTTGCCGGAAATTGTGGACATGCAGTTTGCTGACCCAAAAAAGACAGCAAATATTATGCCTGATTATAATGCAGGTTCCGGGCAGCTTGTTTAAGATGGCGTTTTGAGAGCATCACCCAGCCAGATCTGGGTTTCCCGTGAGGATGGACAGCCGGTTTATGGGTATGGAATCGATGGTAATGATCCAGCAAAATCCGTGTCCAGATCTGCTGCCGTTCGGGAGCGGCAGGGACCTGCAACGCAGGCAGCCCATAGACAGCACGAGCCTGGTTGCACCTTGCCAAATCCTGGGGCGATGCAACGGGCACTCCGGCATGCATATGAATTCCAAATTCCCGGCATGATGTGGATCGCATCTCATAGATCCCGCAATGAACAGCCTTCCCAACTTCCCCCACCAAGGCAACACAGCGTGGATGGGTGCGGTTTGTCCCCTTCATACAGGAGAAAAATTCATTAACAGGTTCCACAAGCTCCGGCGGCACCAATCCACCCTGCTCCGGATCCGCCTCCCCCCAATAAAATGAAACCCGGTAATGGGCGCAACATGCGCCACAGGTTATGCATGGTGAAGTCAAATCAGCCGGTTTGGTCATACAAGCCGGTGATTATACAACCAACTCCTTAAAATGAGGAGAGGGTGAATTTTCAATCACCCTCTCTCGCAAGTTCTCACTCATCCCAATCTGGCTGTTGACGGGATCGATCCTTCATGCACAATTGCAATTCCAGAAGTTTACGCTGCTCGGTTACCAGCCGAAGTTCTGTTTCTCTCATTCCCCGCCGAATGAGCAGCAATAAAAGAACAAACACAAGGAACCCCCCCACTATCAATATGACAAGGAATGTGTACCAGATCTCACCCAAATCCGCAAATTGCTGCTGATCATCCATGGAAGCAGGAGTATTGTACATCTCAGGATCCACCATGGAATTTGCCCCCGGTTTGGAGGTTACCCTGGTGTTGCCACCATCCACTTGCGGTATCGCGGGGCTTGGGAACTGGTCATCTTCCGGAAGTTGCGGCATGATGCTGTGATGGTAAAAGTACATGCCAAAGCAAAAGAAGATGACAAGCAGGATGAAAACAAACCGGACGATTGGTGCTGGATTGAAGCCGCAGTTCATGATTACCTCCTTCTGGCATCGTTCCGCATTCAGACATCCATATGCTTTGATCCATGCATATATTACAGCCCTCGGGAATCAAACACTATATTTAATTTCCCCCAGTGCCCTGAATATTCCTGACATTTCATGACAGGATTCAATACCTGGCTCGTGCTGGCTGTTATCCCTGTCTCCGGTTATTTATTGGTGTTGTCCCTCATCAAATCGGGATGTGGATTGACTGCCAGGGTTATGTTTTTCCAATTCCAACTTAAACAAATCCCATTGTCCAAGCCATTGATGAAGAAAATGTGCGCGCA
>Ga0208458_1001219_pt1 | contig 22274 bp, 14 predicted proteins | sample AD_UKC085_MetaG_FD_184432 | JGI IMG/M metagenome (GOLD analysis project Ga0208458, IMG submission 184432) | Active sludge microbial communities of municipal wastewater-treating anaerobic digesters from USA - AD_UKC085_MetaG (SPAdes) (version 2) | ecosystem: Engineered > Bioreactor > Anaerobic >... | reverse complement strand
ATTGGTCAGGGTGGATTTACCCGCTCCCGTAGCACCCAGGATCACCACAGTCTCACCCGCAGCGATCTTTAGATTGATATCTTGAAGGATCGGGTGCGCAGGATCGTAGGCAAAGCTGAGCCTATCAAATTCTATCTCCCCTTTCAAACGGATCTCTGAGGGGATGTTGATCCCGGACTCCAGATCTTCCACAGGGGTATTCATCACATCTTGCAGACGGCCGATGGACACCAGAGCACGTCCCATATCAGTGAGGATTCTGCCCATCTCACGGATCGGCCAGAGCAACATTCCTACGTAGGTACTGAAGGCCAGGAGCGTGCCCAGACTGATCTCGCCGGAGATCGTCCAGCCTACACCAAAGATGAAGACCGCGGCAATCTGGCTAAGGCATAGAGCGTCCGATGAAGACCAGTAGTAAGCCAGGATGGTGATCAGCTTTCGGCATTTCTCCCGGTAATCATTGGCAGCGGCCTCAAAGCGGGATATCTCGTAATCCTCTCTGGCAAATGCTCTTACCACTCTGATCCCGCTGATTGATTCTTCCAGCACTGTGGTAAGATAGCCTTCGGCCTCATCGGCAGCTTGAAAGCGGCGCCGTACCTGGCGGAAGAACACGTAGGCATAAACAAAGATGATTGGTACCACCACCATGGAGACCAGGGTCATGCGCAGGTCCATGGACAGCATGATCGGCACCAATAGCAGTATCATAAATACGCCCCGACCAAGCTGTACAAACTGCAGGGCCAGGAATCTGCGGATGGTCTCCACATCCGAGGTACAGCGCTGGATAATATCACCCGTCTGCACCTTGCTGTGCCAACTATATGGCAGCTTTTGGATGTGATCATAGAGTGTATTCTTTAGTCGGCGGGCAAATTCCTCTGATACTTCCGCGCTCAGCTTTCCCCTCAGGAAAGTGAGGCCATGGGCGATCAGACTTACCAGTACAATCCCCAATCCAGCCAGCCAGATATTGGCCTTCATAAAGGGTATAAATATGCTCTGCGCGGGTATTGTGGCGATCCCAAAGGGGAGTTCCGCCGAAGCAGAACCGATAACAGAATCCACTGTGAAGCGGATAATCAACGGACTTAGGAAGCTGAAAGATGCAGCCAGAATCACGCAAAATATGGTGAATAGGTACTTCAGCTTCAAGTGCTTCATGTAACAAAGAACGAATCGGATAGCAGTCATTATGCTCTTCTCCCAAGCTCTGCTTTGATGTTACAACGGGTCTCTTGCCATAATCTTGAAGGTTGATTCGTTTGCGAGCCAGCACTGCAGGGGTGAATCCTGAACGCACCGAGCCCCGGATATACTTCTATAGATGCCGCGTAGGGATATCCTGATGGAAACTATGAAGTAAGGAGTGGAAGTCCTGACTCAATAGAAGCGGAAACCAGGATACAGAGGCACCATTCTTACACTGTTAGCTGCGGTTGCGAGTGTATTAATACGCTGTCTCATCGGTAGTTACCTCCTGTACCTGATATTTCATGGCGCAATTCTAACGCTATATGATCCGTGTCAAGTGATAATTGCTTTGAGGATTACTGCAGCATCAGCATTTTACCGGTGAAGCTGCCGCTGGAACTGCTGAGGCGATAGAAGTATAGCCCGGAGCTCTGCCTTTGGCCCCGCTCATCATTCCCGTCCCATACTACCTCTTTATGACCAGGGCCAAAGCTTTGCCAATGGCGGATCAATTGACCCTTTACGTTAAAGATCTCCAGCCGTGCGCTATCCGCTTTCATCATGTCGAAAGATATGGTGGTAAATGGTTTGAAGGGATTGGGATGGTTCCGCAGCTTCACGGGACTGACGGAGAGGTCTTCGTTTGAGACTACCGAGATCGTCAAGTTTGCAGGAATAGATTCTCCAGCAATGTATTCCGCCTGGATCTCCAACTGGTATTCTCCCTCGGGCAGCAAGCTCATCAGCCATGAAGTATCCACTGAGCTGCCAAGTAGCTGACCATTCATATACACATTGTACTTTACGAATGGCGAAGTACTGCCCTCGGCGGGGGCTTCCCAATAAATCAGGATGTCATTCGAGACCTCATAACCGGGATTTTGCGGCGGATTCAAGGTCTCTGCGGAGTACTGCAAATTGCGGAAATACTTCAGGGTACCGTCATAATCGCCCAGTACCAGGTCCAGATCGCCATCGTGATCCAGATCCGCCAATGCTGGAGCAGCGTTTTGTCCGGTGGAGATGCCAGCAAAGATGCTGTTATTTGCCATCCAGTACCCATCCTCATTCAGATAGCAATGCAGGTCACCCCAGGAATCACCCGCCAAAACGTCGATATCGCCATCTTCATCAAAATCGCCAAAGGTGGGCGAGGCATCCGAATTGGCATCAATGCCGGCAAAAAATCCCGTCTGTTCCTGCCAGTTTGGCACAGCCGAAGTTCCGACATTCTGCAAATAAACTAGATATCCATCTTCATTGCCTACAGCCAGATCCAGATCACCGTCAAAATCCATATCAATAAGGCGGGGGCAGGACCATCCGCCCACATTTACTCCCATGAAAGTAAAGGAATTATACACCAGCGCAGTGCCGGTGTTGCGATAATAGTACAGATTTCCGCTCAGATCCCCCACGATCACATCGGTGAAGCCATCGTTGTTTACATCCCCAGCGGTCACCGAGGCATAGATGGAATGATCGATTCCGGAAAAGAATTCGCTGTTTTCAGTCCAGGCAGGGCTATACATCGTTCCGGTGTTTTCATAGCATTTGATGTAACCCATTTGTGTGCCGAGGAGCATGTCCTCATCCCCATCGGAATCAAAATCGATGAAGAAGGGACTGCTGGCGCCGCCGACGTCGATGGTGCCGCCAAAGAGAGTGGTATTTTCCTGCCACACCGGAGCAGCAGCGCTGCCGGTATTGATGTAACATCTCAGGGGACCATCCGCGGTACCATAGAGCAAATCAGGCACTCCATCACCATCGATATCAGCCAGATCTCCAGAATTCCAATATGTATCGGCGCCCAAGCCGGCAAAGAGAGTGCTATTATCCTGCCAGTCAGCAGCTTGGGCACTACCATCATTTTGTAGGTAGACGAAGCCATGAATGTCTCTGCCAATCAGGATGTCAAAATCCTCATCGGCGTCAAAATCGCAGAAAACGGGGTAGGCGTAAAGCCCCACATCCGTCAATTGACTGGAGTTACTCTCGCTGAATGCAGGTGCGGTAGGGGTTCCGGTATTCTGATACAGCTTTACTGCGCCACTCTCGCTGAAGCCAACGACCAAGTCCAGATCCCCATCGCCATCGATATCCGCCAGATCCGGGATAGGATAACTGCCGTCATTGACGCTGGAAAAAACGCCGGGTACTTCACTAAAGCTGTGTTCTGCAGTCCCTGCGAAGAGATGAAGACCACTGAATCCCCCGGTGACTAGATCCAACGCCCCATCGCCGTTTAGATCGGCATTTATCGCCACTTCGGAATCCAGGGAGCTGATGTTTGGCAGATAGTCCGTGCCTACCTGATATTCTGGTGAGGAGGTTCCTCCGATGTTTTCTATATAGAGTGGTGCGCGATTGGTATTACCCAGCCAGAAATCCCAATCACCGTCTCCATCAAGATCAGTGAACCTGGGCTGTGAAAAGGTCATGCTGGGGATGCCGGAGGGATTGAATATCGCGTTGTCCATCTCCCAAGGCTGGGCGTATATGGAACTGAGAGCGATACATAAGAGAACAAACAAACTTAGGACGCGCATGGAGTACTCCTTTTATGCAGGTTTCGCCTCTGGCTGCCAGAATCGCACAGGTTCTTTACCGACACATCCATCATGCAGATGGCACGAGAGGCTACCAAGCAACGGATGCGCGAGTGCACATTATCGTCAAGAACTTTCTCTGAGCATAGCATGAATCCTGGAAAGACCCATGGCTCCCCGACCTTTACAAGGTCCGAGACTGTTCACTACGACATGTCCTGTTTCCAATAGGTTATCGTATTAGTCAGTCGAAAAAGTGGGCGAAACACCCAAATATAAGTTTTGATAGCTGAATTGACAAGAGTGTCTGTATTCCATCAAATCTTCAAAATCACACTTTGTATCTCAGCAGCATATTTGCGGCCAATACGAGCGTTTCAGAGGGCTTGGATTAGGGCAAAAAGTATATTTAATTAATTGCAAGAAAATGCTTTACAAGAATCACTTGTCTGCCATTTTGGCACCTCAAAGTATGACTTTTTGAGGTGGAAAAATGACGCAAAAGAAAAGCCGGAAACCAGCGGTTGAAGTAAACATGAATGAGGAAAAAATTGAAGTCTCTCTGAACATTCCTGTCAGATTCAGTATTCCAAGGACCAAACCCAATATCAAGTTCATCATCGTATTTTTGAGGTTGCTTTTTGCCGGAGATGGTTCCAGACTATGCACATTCAACGATATTGCCAAGATGTTTGGCTATGCGGACCGCAGGAACGTAAATAACTACTGGCGGGAGTTTGAGCAGCAAAACTATGATATCCTGGGTTTTCTGAGCCGCAAAGTGGACTTTGCTGAGAGCATACCCCTGATTGAGGACTTTGTGGCCAAGAATATGATCCTGCCAATAGTGGAGATGCACCGTAAGTTCACTCAAACCACTACCTACGACATGACTATTGAAACATTCAAGAAATATCTATCTCAAACCAACAGCCTTAACCTTCTTAAAAATGCTCAGAAGCAGCTGCTCCAAAAGGTTACCGGAAGTGGAGCAGTAGATATCTTGCGTTTATTTGCAGACCAGCACAACGTTCCGGTTTTATGCGACAGGATTTTGGAGAAGGCAGAGACAAAGAAAGAGAGTCCTAAACCTGTATCCGAAATGAAAAGCACTCTGAGTCGCAGGAACTTGTGTATGCTGGTTCACTACATGGTTGCCAGTGGCTTGAACCTGAAGACCATTGCTCTGCTTCTGGACGTCAGCAAGGCAACTGTATCCAACCTCTGGCATGAGATAAAAGATATGCCCAGTATGATCCTGAACTCGATTGCCAAGTGGAGCGGAAAGATCAGTATTGATGAGAAGTACATCAAAATCAAAGGTATCCCTCACTATGTAATTACCATCGTGGACTTTGTGACCGGCATACCCTTGTATCTGAACGTATATCCCAATACAAGCAAAGAGTCTTACGAGGAGTGCTTTCGGACATTCAAACAGATCTACAAGGCGAATCCCCGATTGATCGTCAGCGATGGCAGTCAGGCCCTGAAAGCCGGAAGGATGGCAGTTTTCCCTTCGGTGCCGCATCAATTGTGTAAGTTCCACAAAATCAAGAACCTCTTTGCCAAAATATCAAGGTGCTATCTGCCCAAACATCAGGAGCTGTGGCTGAAAAGCAAAGTAGTAAAGGTCTTCAGAAGAAACACGGTCAGCGGGAGGAAGAAAGGCTTGATGGAACTCACGACTATTCTTCCGAAACCCGCTGCCGAGTACGTCATTAGCAATGTCATCAAACAATGGCAAAACCTCTCTAAAAGTCTTACGTCCAATGTTTCCGAAAGATTCAACCGTAAGATCAAGAAGGTCATGTCCGGTAGATACGGCCTCAAGTCATACGATACCGCAGTTAATCTGGCCAACTCCCTCTGGTTGAAAGAATTGATCGACCACGGAAAGTTCATCCTTCACGATGAATCGCTGATCGCCAGTCTAAATATCTCCCAAATCTGTCAAGAAAAGCTCGCGTGGAACCATCTCGACCTGCTTTTCTCAAAGAACACCAGGAAAGCAGCGTAATGACGTTAGGGATTTTGAACAGTCTCCAAGGTCCAAACACCCGAGTATCCCAAGAAAAAGCTTGACTCCCCGCTCTTGACCAAATCTGATGGGCGAACATGAAAATGATCTCGAAAAGGATTAGCAAATGGTAGGAATTGCACTCACATACACTACCTTGGGGATAGACGCGCTACAGGTGACGGTAGAATGTGACCGCGATGGCAACATGAATCACAATGTGAATATCGTGGGGATGCCCTCAAACTCGGTGAAAGAGAGCAAAGACCGGGTGTTTGCCGCGGTGCGCAATAGCGGTATCTCTTATCATTCCGGGCGTTATACCATCAACCTCGCGCCTGCGGACATCAAGAAGGATTCCTCGTCGCTGGATCTGCCAATCGCCATATCCATTCTGATGCACAACGGCATGATTCCTGCCATCGCTCTAAAGAAGATTGCCCTCATTGGCGAGCTTTCTCTGGATGGCAATGTCCGCCCGGTGGATGGCGTCTTGCCCATCGCAATTGCTGCCAAACGGGATGGCATCGATACCCTCATCGTGCCTTGGGAAAATGCTGAAGAAGCCGCCATTATCAGCGACATAACCGTTATCCCGGTTACGTCCTTATCGGAGACCATGCAATATCTGCGCGGGGAAAACACCATCATCCCTGCTACAGTGGATCAGGACAAAATCTTTCAAGTGCTAAACGACTTTCCTCTGGATATGCACGACGTCAAAGGCCAGTATCAGGTGAAGCGTGCGCTGGAAGTAGCTGCTGCCGGAGGACATAATCTGCTGATGATCGGCCCTCCCGGAAGTGGTAAAACCATGCTTGCGCGCCGGGTACCCACCATCTTGCCGGAGCTAACTCTGGACGAAGCACTGGAAGCCACCAAGATCCATTCTGTGGCGGGATTTTCCAAGGACTTCAAGAACGGAATCCTTACTACGAGAGCCTTTCGCGCCCCTCACCACACCATTTCTGATGTTGCCTTGATCGGCGGCGGCGCATTCCCAAAACCGGGGGAGGTCAGCCTCTCACACCGGGGAGTCCTATTTCTGGACGAATTGCCCGAGTTCAAGCGTGGAGTGCTGGAAGTGCTACGTCAGCCCTTGGAAGATGGGATTGTTACCATTTCCCGGGCCAGCACCAGCCTCACTTTCCCCGCGGAGTTCATGCTGATCGCCAGTATGAATCCATGTCCCTGCGGTTACTTTGGGGCTAATATCCCCAATCATGTCTGCGGCTGTGACAGTGGCTCGATTACCCGGTATCGCAACCGCATTTCCGGTCCGCTATTGGATCGTATCGACATCCACGTGGAAGTCCCAACAGTACAATATAGAGACCTTTCTGCCCTACCCACGGGCGATACCTCCGCCACCATCCGCGCCAGGGTAAATAAAGCCCGCGAGATCCAACACCGGCGCTTTGAACAGGCGGGAATCTTCAATAACAGCCAAATGAATAGTAAAATGCTCCGAAAGTATTGCGGGCTGGACGATGCCAGCCATGCCCTCCTCCAAAATGCCATCGACAAGATGGGCTATTCTGCCCGGGTCTTTGACCGCATTCTGAAGGTTGCGCGCACCATTGCCGATATCGAGGGCGTGGAACGGATCAATAGCGATCACATTTCCGAAGCCATTCAATACCGCAGTCTGGACCGTAAATACTGGAGCTAATGGGAGATAATATGTACCGCTACTTGATTTTAAGCGTTACCATCAGCCTGATGCTGATGACCGGCGCCTGCTGCACCAATAAACAGCCTAAACAGCCCGAAAAAATGCCGCTGACCAGCCTGGATCACACGATCACTGCCACCGAACTGGCAGATCAGAACAATGGCTTTGCCTTCGATCTTTTTGGCAAGCTGCACACTCCCGGCAAAAACCTCTTTCTCTCGCCATACAGCATCTCCAGTGCCATGGGCATGGCCTACACCGGCGCCAGAGGCAATACTGCCGCTGAGATGGGAAAGGCCATGAACTTCGATTATGCCCCCACGCAGCAGCATGCCCTGTTCGCCGCATCTGGCAAGATGACCAATTCAGTAAATGACCGCAAGATTGCTCAGCTTTACATCGCCAACGCTCTTTTCAACGACAAGAGCAACGAAGAATATCTGGTTCCGGACTACGCCAATACGCTGCAAAGTTCCTTTGGCAGTGAAGTGCATCATCTGGATTTTGCCAAGGTAAAACCCACCACGGATTACATCAATTCCTGGGTGGAAAAACGCACCAATGAACGCATCAAAGACATTGTTTCCGAGGATCAGATATCGGGCAACAAAGATGGTCTGGTGCTGGTAAACAGCATCTACTTCAATTCACCCTGGATGTCTCAATTCAAAACCTCAAACACGGTAATCGACAAGTTCTTTACCTCTTCCCAAAAAGAGGCTGACAAGTTTATCAGCTTGCCGTTGATGAAGCAAACTGGAGATTTCGCCTATGCCGATGTGTCTGGGGGACAGATCATTGAGCTGCCCTTTGAGGATAGCGATCTGGCCATGATCTTCATGCTGCCCCAGGATATTGACACCATCACTGCGAAGCTGGACGACAAGACCTGGCAAAGCTGGATGAAAGCATTGGACAATAGCCAAAAAGTGGAAGTAATTCTGCCCAAGTTTCGTCTGGAACAAACTCTGGACGCCCTCCCCGAAACTTTCCAGTCCATGGGCGTAAAGGACGCTTTCGATCCCTACAAAGCAGACTTCAGTGGTATCTTATCCAATACTGTCCCGGGACGCGTCTACATCTCAGAAATCGTTCACAAGGCATTCCTCGAAGTTACCGAAACCGGCACCGAAGCCGCCGCCGCCACGCAGGTCGGCTTTTCCAGATTGTCCTATTCCCCTCCGGATCCTAATGTAAAGGTATTTCGCGCCGATAAACCCTTCCTCTGCATGATCGTGCACAAAGAGGCCAACGAGATCCTCTTCATGGGCAAGATACAGGAGCCCCAAGCCATCCCTGAAAAGTAGATATTTCCAGTGTGCTTCCGGGCTGCTCTTTCGGCCTCCCCTCGCCAGATCTTTGCTAGCTCATCTCGGGGCTCACTCTGATGGCCTGAACTCCACTCATACTCCACCTGAACCCCACCTGAACTGGATTCGGGAGGAGTTCAGGAAGGGTTCGGGTGGAGTTCGTGCCAATAGTGGGCACAAGTGAGCCTGGATGTAGTGACACGATTCATAGCTTTCACCTGTATGGGCTTTCCTGCGGTTCGCCCTCTAAAAGCCCATCAGGGGTGACACATGAGCTTGATTCCTCTCTACCTTCGAAACCATACCGACCCTATCAGCTCGGAATGCTCTATCGGAATCAGACTCCGCATTAGAACTTAGCTTTCAAGAGATTGGCATTGCTGACCACGGTGATGGAACTGATCGCCATGGCAATTTCCGCGATCACCGGATGCAGTACACCAAAAGCTGCCAGGGGGATGGCGATCAGATTATAGAAAAAGGCCCAGAATAGATTCTGGCGGATTTTTCTAAAGGTTTCCACTGAGAGTTTGAGCGCGAGTGGAATCAGCTTCAGATCTCCACGTAGCAGAGTAATATCGGCTGCTTCGATGGCAATATCGGTGCCCATGCCCATAGCGATGCCGATATCAGCTTGTTTGAGGGCTGGGGCGTCATTGATCCCATCACCGATCATAGCCACGACCTTTCCCTGCCGCTGCAATTCTGCCACCTTGCCGGCTTTGTCTGCGGGTAATACATTTGCCAGCACATCCTTGATGCCACATAGCTCTGCGATGGCTTGGGCAGTTTCCGGATTGTCCCCGCTCATCATGTAAGGGCGAATGCCCTTGCGCAGCAAGTCCTGCACCATGTCTTTTGCATCTTCCTTGATCGTATCAGCCACGTAGAAGACGGCGATAATCTCTTTTTCATCAGCCAGATAGATCTTACCAGCGTAACTGAGAGAGGGATCGGATGCAATCCCGGAACTGGCCAAGCCAAGCTCCGTCATCCAATGCGCGCTGCCCAGGCGGTAAGACTGGCCGTCGATCGTGGCGGCAATGCCCCGTCCGGGACTGGAGATGAAGTCTTCCCGCGCGGGGGCGTGGAGATTGCGCTGTTGCGCCGCGCTATTGATTGCATTTGCCAGGGGGTGTTCCGAAGCCAGTTCCAGCGCGTGAGCTATCGTGAGGGCGCTGTCCTGATCCCCTTTCAGAGTCTGGATCTGCAGCAATTCGGGTTTACCGTGAGTGAGAGTGCCAGTCTTGTCAAAAACAACCGTATCCACATCCTTCATGCGCTGCAAAGCTTCGCCGCTGCGGATCAGAATGCCTTTATTGGCACCGATCCCTGAGCCCACCATCAGAGCGGTGGGAGTTGCCAGGCCCAGGGCACAGGGACAAGCTATTACCAAAGTGGCGATTGCAGCCATCAATGCTGCCGCAATTCCTGATGTGGGAAGGCTTTGGGGGATGATCGTAGTGATTGCCAGCGCCACAGATTGCATGAAATCGGGGAAGATTAGCCATAAGGCGAAAACGGCTGCCGCGAGGACCATGATGATGGGTACGAAGATCGAAGTGATCTTATCCGCCAAAAGCTGGATGGGAACTTTGGAGTGTTGGGCTTCGCTGACCAGTTTGATCACCTGGGCCAGGAAGGTTTCGCTGCCCACCTTTAGCGCTTTGGCCTGAAAATAGCCGTCCAGATTGATCGTAGCGCCCAGCACAGGATCACCCACGGAGCGTGTGATGGGCATGGACTCGCCGGTGGCGATCGATTCGTCCAAAGATGAAGTACCGCTAACGATTACGCCATCAGTAGGGACTTTAGTGCCAGGCTTCACGATAAAGACATCCCCGGCCTTGATCTTGTGTATGGAGATTTCCTTTTCGCTGCCATCTTCGGCCAGGATCAGAGCGGTTTTCGCACCTAGCGAAATAAGTTTGCGGATGGCCTGTGAGGCCTTGCCACGAGCGCGGTTTTCCAGATAGCGGCCAGTGAGATGGAAGGATAGGATCATCGCGGCTATGCCGGCAAAATCGTGGGGGGAAATGCTCTTGACCACCAAGGATACAGGGCTTACCAACAGCGAGGCGATGGTACCAAGCGCGATCAGTACGTCCATATTGGCAATCCCCGAGGCCAACGATTTGAAAGCTGATATGTAAACATGACGGGCAGGGATCAGCATGGCAATCAGCGAAAGGGCAAACATCACCCAAGCGTCTGCAGAATGTTCCAGAATGCTGGTCTTCAGGAGCATGTGAGGAATCATAAAGACGATCACCATAGCGGTAATCACCCAGCTAATCAGCATGCGGCGAAAGGCTTCGTGCATCTTGCGGATGTGTTCATCCTCACCCAAATGCAGAGTTTCCCTCACGCTGAAGCCGAGCGAGGTGATGCTGGCGAAAATCCTGTCCTGCTTCAGCTTCCGCTCATCGTACTCTACCATCGCCTCTTCCAAGGCGAGGTTTACGTGCGCTTTATTTACTCCGGGAAGCGCGCTGAGCGCTTTCTCAACATTTGCACTGCAGGACGCGCAGTGCATTCCATCTATTCCGATCTGTAACTGCATAACAATCCCCTATGTATATCTGAAAGATATGATATGCCGATATCGGGATCAGACAAGCTATACTTAGGGACGCACAAAGAGTGTGCTTAGAAGCTGATCCCAAGCATGATGCCGATGTTGTAGATGCGTCGCAAACCCTGATCCCCCGCATCCACAAAGCTGATACCGTTCTCCAGCAACATCGTAAGACTACTAGCGTTGGCTTCGAGGCTATAATCAAGCTGTCCCCGCAAAACTCCCACGGGATCATGTTTATACTTTTTGATGATCCATTGGTGCGAATCACTATTATAGAAACGTTCAGCACCACTGATGGTCACCCAATCGTAGTTTATAGCGGCTCCGACATTCATCAGCACGTTATACTTAGTGTCCAAGCTATACAAAATCGGCACCATAATTCCATTTACCACACATCTATCTCTTTCATAATTTACACCATTAGCAGTGTCTTTCTTCACACCCTCTGAATTGTATGCACCCAGACCAATGCTGAAGTGATAATCATCGGCACTTCGCAGCAGATACTTGCCGTGCAATTCAAAGCATGTATCACTATTATTATGTGAGATCCAGACAGATGCCTCCGTACGGGGACTTAGCAGCAGACTGGCGGTTCCGCCACCAATACCGATACTGGTTTTAAGGTTATTGTTATCAGAGTTATCCTTCACCGAACGGCTTTGGAAACCGTTTGAATAAAAGAATCTTACTCCGTTTTTGGGAATGGCCGTGGTCATTATGCCGGTCCGAACATCTCCAAGTGCCGATAATCCCGTGGCCCCAGCCAGCAGGATGGCTGCGCACAACATCTTACTAAAAAAATGATTCATGATATCTCCTTCTTCGTTATCTCTTGGTATCCTGGGCGTGTCCGCTAATTCTGCGTTGCATATCTGGCAACAAAATTGAGATAGTTCTTGCGTGAAAACTCAGCAAACTTGCCGGGCTGGCGAATCTCTGTAATGGAAGCGATATCGGGATCGCCTTTAGCTTTTCTGATCACCTTATAATGCCCGCGGCTGTGTAAGATTACGGTACGTTCGCTATCGTCACGAGCTGCCGGTACCGGATAGCTGAGCACAGCGCTGTCGCCCACTTTAGGCTGCACAAAATACTTCTTGTCTCGCTTGGTCAGCAGTTTTGTAACGTCCTCTCCCTCAGTGGTAACAGCCTTTTGTAATCCGACATTCTGGCGATATATTCGTCCCGGCGCTGAGCTGTCCAGAGCTACATAGTCGATCTCCCAGAATTTGGCACCGCATTGCAGCTTTAGTTCGATCTCGTCGCCATCAAATCCGCTCAAATCCAGATGCATCAGCATCTCACGATCTGCCATGGGACCCACCACGGGGAAATGATCCAGGTATTTCCAGGCGCCATCCTGCTTCAGATAAACCGATAGCGGGATACCCTGGTTGAGTGACCATTCATAGTCCACGCCGTTCTTTTGCCTCGATTTCATGGAGTACCAGCGGTCGTACTTGCTGCCAAACATGTTCAAAAACTGTCCCAGAGTGTAATCCAGCCAGATGGAATTGCGCGCTTTGAGGATCAGCCTGGCATTGGCTTTGTCTTTTGGCGCGGGAAACTTCAGGTGCAGGGCATCCATGCTCTCACTGGCATCCTGAGAGTCATCGCCCCGGTAGCTGTGTTCGTCTTTGGCTGAAACCAGCGGCATGGCGTCCTCACCGGTTCCCGAGATGGCGGATAATGGCGCTTTGGGATCCTTTACCGTGTGGAATATCCCCAGGCGATCCACCAGCAGGGAAGTTCCCTTGGGGTGGTCAACCACCTGCAGCTCCGCCAGATTGGTATATTGAATCTCTTCGGCGAGGTTATCCATCCTCAATTGGTACTCATTGCCCTTGGGCTGTAGGTTTGGCAGGGGCATATAGTCGTCCCGTTCCAGAGTGGGGAAAATGGCTCCGCCGTATATCTCGCCCGTAAACTCAAACTCACTGCCATTGTAGGCAAATACGAAAGGACATGACTCCTTGGTGAGGATGATGAACGCTAAAAATATACTGCAAGATACTAGGAACGTAGTCCCAATGGCTAAGGTGGACAGGACTATTGATTTTCCCAGATCTAAATCGTAAACCTCAATTCTATCAATGCTTTCCATGGGAAGCTGATACTCAGTAGACAGGGAATCCGGTATGGGCGTCTGGGGGAGCAGATACACGTTGTAAATATACTTGCTGTTTTGCGGAAAGAAATTCGATCCTTGGGGTACAGAGCCGCTTATCAGCCCATCAGCAAAAGTGAGGTTGCTAAGATAATAGGGGTGGTCTGGCTGCTCCGGAAAGATCATTTTTAGCATCCGGCCCTGAAAGTCAGGAGGAGTGCTTTTGGGTGTTTCAAAATAGCTATACCTGGCACAGGAGTGTAAAATACAACCGATCAACAATAGACAAATCAATCGCATAGAGTACTTGGCATTACGCATTGGTTATCCTTCATTCTTCCATATTTGTAATTATCTATATCATGATGTATATCATGGTGTCATGCATATATTATTCCATGTCTGCAAATATTACATCTTCTACTCTGCCAATAGGGGTGACGCGATCAATCACATTGGTGCAGGAACAGGGCTACGTATCCCTTCAACTCCATCGCTGTGTGACTTGCTGGCTGTGGTGTGAGGTTTACGATCCCTGAAGATGGCTTTCGATGTACTGCAGGATGGGGGTATTATCAAAGCTCTTTTCAAAGGCGCGCAGCACTCCCAGGCTCTCAAAACGATCGAAAACGCCTTCCTGTAGCATGCCGGATAGTAGGATTACAGGAGCTTTACAGCCCAGTTCCCGGATTTCAGCGATGGCGTCCAGCCCGTTTACTCCACCCAGGTTCAGATCCACCAGCAGCATATCGTATTGATTGCGGGATAGCAGGGCCAACGCTTCCGCGGGGCTGCCAGCCTTGTCGCATTCGTGGCCGCGCTTGTGACAACTGCGTTGGAAGAGCTTGCAGACACCTTCTTCATCATCCAGAATCAGCAGCTTGAGTTTGGCATTACTCTCTGCCAGCAGACCGCTGATCAGCGGACCTATCAGTTTGGCAGAGAAAGGCTTTTGGATGAAGGGCAGATCGGGGTCGATGATCCCATGCTGTGCGATCACATCGTCCGCGAAGCCGGACATATAGATCATCTTCTGCTCCGGGTTTATTCTTCGGATGGCGTCCGCGAGATCCTTGCCGTTCATGGATGGCATCACCACATCGGTGATCACGACATCGAACTTCTCTCCCTTTTCAAAGCGTTTCAGGGCAAGCAGGGAGGAGTTGTTGCACTCCACCTTATAGCCCAGATTGGTGAGCATCTTTTGCAGGATTTTGCATAGCGCGTCCTCATCCTCCACGATGAGGATTTTCTGGCCTTTTCCCCGCCCGGAGGCAGCAGCCCGATCCGCATCGGAAGCCCCAGATCTGATCTGTAAAGCGGGTAACAGCACTTTCATGATGGTGCCCTTTCCCGGTTCGCTGTATGGCATGATCACACCGCCAGCCTGTTCTATGATGCCATAGGCGGAGGCTAGGCCAAGCCCGGAGCTCTTTCCCTTTTCCTTGGTGCTAAAGAAAGGCTCAAAGATGTGAGTAAGGGTCTCTTGTTCCATCCCGATACCGGTGTCTGAGATGCTTAGCATCACGTACTTACCGATTTTGAGGCTGGTGTGAAAATGGGCGTAAGTGGCGTCCACTTCCTGGTTTGAGGTGCGGATTCGCAGTTTTCCGCCTTTGGGCATGGCGTCTTTGGCATTGATCACCATATTGATCAGCACTTGTTCGATCTGGCCTGGATCAGCTTTTACGTAGGCAAGATCGTCGTTTAGCTGAAATTGCACTTCGATCTCTTCGCCGATGAGCCGGGAGATGATGCCACGCAGGTTGTTGATCAGGTTGTTAATGCTGATCTCCTGGTTCATAATTACCTGATTGCAGCTGAAGGCCAGCAATTGACGGGTCAAATTGGCGGCTTTCAGGCCAGCCTTCATGATCTCTTCCACCGGTTCATTAAGCGGAGAACCTAGAGTGATATCATCCAGCATGTCTTCGGTATAGCCCAGTATAACGGTTAAAAGGTTGTTAAAATCGTGTGCCACGCCCCCGGCGAGTTTACCGATCGCATCCATCTTTTGACTGGCCAGGAGCTGTTCTTTGAGTGATTTACTTTCTGTGATATCCACGCATGTGCCTTCGATAATCATCATGCCGTCGTCCTGTTTGCTGAGCCGGCCATACAAAGATACCCAAAAGGGAGTACCATCAACGCGTTTGAGCTCCAGCTCATAATCTTCTACCACACCGTCGCTTAGCAGATCCTGCTTCAGCACTTCTCGTTCTTCGGGACGGGCATAGAGCTCTTTGATGTTGGTAACCGAGCTGACCATTTCTTCAGGATTGGCATAGCCAAACATGCGGGCGAAGGCCTTGTTTACATTGAGATACTTATCTTCAAATGAGGATTGAAACACGCCTGCCACGGAATCTTCGAAGAGCCGGCGATACTTCTCCTCACTGGCAATCAGGGCATTTGTAATCTTGTGTTTGGCAGTGATATCAGTCATGATACCTACCGAACCGATCACCCTGCCATCTTCGTCAATCAGGGGAGCGTCACTGATGCGTAGCCAGATCAGCTCGTTGTTCTTCTTTCTGCCCCTGATTTCATATTCGTCGGCGAGGCCACACTCCCGAGCTTCTATCTTCTCAGTGATCGTTTTCTGGTCTTCAGGAATGATCAGTATTTGGTGGCTATATTTTCCCAGCAGTTCTTCTGCCGTGTAACCAAAGGTCTTACACAGGCTTTTATTTACATACTGAATGCGGTCTTGAATATCTACCATGACCACACCTTCACGCATAGTATTCAGCAACACGCGCATGCGCGCTTCGCTTTCTCTCATTTGCAGCTCTGCCATTTTTTGATCGTGGATACTGCGTGCGATGGCAACCACGGATTCCACTTCGCCCGATTTGTTGAGAATGGGTGAAAGGCTCACCATGTGCCAGCGCCAGCTACCATCAGTGTGTCGAATACGATATTGGAAACCGGATTTCCCTTCTTTGGAGGAGATTACGCTATCAAGAAAGGCCTGACATTGGGGCGCATCATCTGGATGCATATAGTTCTCGAAGACGCGTTGATTGAGCACATCTTTTTTCTGATAGCCAAGTTGGCGATCCCAATTGTCGGTGGTATAGATGACCCTGCCCTCAAGATCGAAGACAGCGATGGTGTCGTTGGCATTTTGGATATAGCTGTAAAGCCGGTCCCGTTCAAATTGTAGCTGTTGGTGATACTCATCCAGTTTCTGCAGGTCGCTCAGGAAATCCGGGTACTGCTGCATCAGTTCCGGTTTGGACATAAAAACACTCTTCAGGCTTTGTAAGGTTGCCGCAAAATCCATCGCTTCACTCCCAAAAAAACTAAAAAAAATACCTGAATCCCGATTCCAGGATCCCGCATACCATTCCATATGATCAGGAGATTATTGTCAAATGCTTTCTTACCCCTTTTTACATGTTTAACAGGATCAAGCTGATAATTAGCAACACCCAGAGGATGAGATCGGAGCGTTCGATGCGCTTTTTCCAGATCACAATATCGCTGATAATGCTCAGCAGCACAATGAGTACCGCCACTAGAGGATAGGCTATTGCCGCTGGCACGGTATCCAATCCCCGCAGGAAGAAAACCGTGGAAAACCTATTGGGAACACCCAGGGCAAAACCGGATAGCAACGCTGAAAGGCCAAAGCGCACCCTGCCCACCAGCAGGGACAATAGAGTATAGACAAACGCGGAAGTAAAGATGAAGTACACAAAGTATGCCTCGTGGCCGCTGCCCAGTTCCTTGTAAATCTTGGTGGCGGCATCGGTGAAACCAGATACTGCAAAGAGCAATATAATCCAAAACAGATTGTGCAACGCCTTGGGATCACTCTTCCCGGCAAAGGCCAGCAGTCCCAGCACGATTCCGAGTATATTCACCCAGCTCAGCTTTTCCCCAAAGACTACGAGTGCCATTAGCACCGGGATGATCATGGCGATGCGCATCGATCCCACGGATAGTGATAGTCCATTTACTACGATGCACTTTTGATATACCCAGAAATTGGCCAGGAACAGCGCGCCGGTGAAGATGCCGAAACCAAGGTCAAAAGCGCTGAGTGGTGCGGCAAGATTGGGCAGGGTAAAGACACTGAACAGCGAGGCCACAAAGTAATTCCCCAAAAAGACGGGCAGCATGCTGATTTTGCCCTTCCTGCCCAGAACCATCAGGAAATTGGCAATCAGCACCGAACACAGAACGCTAAGGCCGAGCCAGATCATTGTAAAAGAGCTTTGTCCTGCAGATAAACTTCTGTGATGTCTTCTTCGTACATAGCGCCCGGCTTCATATAGCGCAGGGCTGAGATCTGCATCTCATAGAGGATAAAATCCGGATCAGCGGCATCCTGCCAATAGTCATACAGGAACTTCGCGTGATCGGCAATGGCTTTTCTCACCGCATGATCCCGTTCTTCGCGCATCTTCCCTTCACCTTTGAGATAGCCAGTACAGCCTTCACCGGGGATTATCAAACTCCAGATCGCATGGGGATTGTCCTTCAGTTGCGCGGTCTTGGCATCCTTTGATCCGGTGGCAAACCAGAATCCCCCGGCGTAGCAAATCATCGTCATCGGTCTCAGCTTTGGGTATGCGCCCTCCACAGTGCCCACATGCACCATCTGCAAAGGCTTCAGGATCTCACTCAGCTTCATTTAACCTCCTGGATGGGCAGAAAATACCGGTCAAAACGACGGGTAAGATAGAGCCTGATGGCCACGAAATCCGCCAGGGTTACCGCTGAAAAGATCGCTGCCATCACCATCATCTGATACTTGATGGCTACAATGGCCGATGAACCCCCCAGAATCTGACCGGTCATCATGCCGGGCAAGCTGACCACGCCCATGGACGCGATGGTTAAGATCTGCGGCAGGAGCGATGCCTGTATGGCTTTACGAAAAGGCGGCAGCGCTGCTTCCCACAAGGTGGCTCCTAGGCTGAGCCTGGTGTAATATGCCTTCCAGTTGTCGCTGAGACCGCTTTCAAAGCGTTCCAGCGCCAGCGCGCAGCTATTCATGCTATTGCCCAATACCATGCCATAGATGGGGATCACAAACTTTGCCGAGAACAAGGGATCGGGGCGCACCACCATGAAAAGGATCCATGGCATCACCACCAGGGATGCTGTTCCCAGGGCAGCAAACAGGACGGGAACCAGGATGCGACGTGGAAGCTTCAGTCTCCCCCTCAGGGTCATGATGGCATTGAGCAGCATGATCACTACCCAGAGCAGGGTGAGCCTGTAGTCTTCCTGATCCAGGAGGAACTGCAACCACAGGCCAATCAACGCTAATTGCCCGATCATTCTGCCAAAGGAGATCATCAGTTGCTTGCTTAGTTTCAGCTTCAGCTGATTGAATATCATCAGAGGAAAGACCAGGAGCAGCATCGCCAATAGCAGGCCAAGATAGCTGATATCCATTATGAAACCTCCCTGTTGTCGATCAGGACTCCACCCGATATTGTCCAACTGCGTTGCCAGCGATCCTGCCACAGAGGATCATGTGAGATGGCGATCACTGTGCCGGGGAAGTTGTTGAATATACAATCTGAAATGATGCTGGAGGTCTTTTGATCCAAAGCGGAACTGATCTCGTCCAATAGAAGGATTTCTGGGTTCAGCTGCAGGGCGCGGATCAAGGCCACGCGTTGTTTCTCTCCGCCGGAAAGCTGTTCCGTATTTTGTCCCAAGTAACTTTCAGACAGATCAAATGTCCTCAAAAGCTCGCTAATCTTCTGCTCCCGTCCCTTCAGATCTCGCCTTTTGATGGCATGATAGCCGAGGGCTTCGTCCAAAACATCCTGCACTGTGCCTTCGCCCAGCCAGGGTTCCTGCATCACCATCACAATGCGGCTGCGCAACAAGTGTGGCGGGTAATCGGTGAGGGCCTTGCCTTCAAACCGGATTTCGCCATGATAACTGAGATTCATCAGATTCAGGGCATTTAGCAGCGAGCTCTTCCCGCTTCCTGTAGCGCCAACTATCAGGATGCGCTCACCACTGTGAACCCTGAGATCGATGTCCGATATCAGATGTTTCTTCTCGTAGAAGAGCCGGGATATCTTGATGCTGAGTAGATCAGTCATACATGCTCCATTGTGAGTTTATTCAGCGTGAGGGGTGAACGAATTCTTGTAACCGGTGATAAAGGGCAGCTACCTGGGCGGAGCGCTCATAATCCTGCAAAACCGGGGAAATCTTCAGCTTCGCACTGCGCGGCAGAAAGAGCTCACTGAGGCAGGCTTTGATGGCACTCACCGATTCCATGGGGCAGATATGGTTTTGCCCGCAGGATCTCAACAGATCAGCGGCTTCTCCGTGATGGGGAACCAGGGACAGGATTGGTCTGCCGATCCTGAGGTACTCAAAGACTTTTGAAGTCAGCGTCCCTTTGGGACTGCTGGAATTGATCAGCAGGATCAGGGCATCGGCCCTTTGCATCTCCAGCAAGGCCTCATGGTGGCTGAGCATGGGTAACACGCTGATCATCTCCCCAATTCCGCTATGCTCGATTTCTTCGTAAACTTCGCGGTTGAAGCTGCCATAGAGCTTGATCTTCAGGTTTGCTGGAGTAAGCACTTCGCGTTCCAGTTCCAGTACCGCCTGGTAGAGGTACTTCAGGGAGCGGCGGGCGTAGATATTGCCAAAATAGCAGAGGCTAAACTCATCGCTGGAGGGAGCACTCTCCACCAAATCGCCAAAATCGGCTTCATCGTGCCCGTTGTACAGCACGAAGCTGCGCTCTTTGATGCCAAAGGGGAAGTGTCTGTCCAAATCATCAGCGATGCCTTTGGTGGCGCAAACCACCAGGCTGGCATGCTTCAGGATGCGTGTCTCCCAGGCTACGGAGTAGGCACGTTTCAGGCGGGAACCCATCAGATCGTAATCGCTGAGCAGGGTCCAGTAATCCCTGTAATCCACCACGAGTGGCAGCCCGGATTCTTTGGAGAGTCTATAAGCCGCCAGTGCAGAGGAGAAAGGGCCGCAAGAGACATAGATCAAATCAGGTTTTTGCTCATGGATGATCTTCCTAGCTGCCTGGATCAGATAGGGCAGCCAGCCGATCTTCTCGTCGATGGGGTAGAGGCGCCGGATCAGCAGTTTGAGGCGTTCAGGGCTTTGTTTATAGATGGCTTGAGAGCGAGTCTTATTCCCCTTCAAGGCCTTTTTTAACAGCGCCATAGGATCCAGCGAAGGCGTTCGGGTGATACTTGCCTCAGTCTGCAGTGCCAATAGTGAATTGTCGTAGTAAGCGTATTCGATGTCATCCACCGTCACTAGATGAATCTGTGCGCCAGAGTGCTGCAGATAGTTCACCGTTTTCAGGTTTCTGAGGGCTGCAGGACCGCCCAGGGGAGGGTAAAAGTATGAAATATACAGGATCTTCATGTGATTTTGCGGATCAGATCAAATAGTTTTGGCTCCAGCGATTCCCAATTGAACCGGGTTTCAGCGATTTCTTCGCAGCGTTTGCTCATGGTCTCATATTCATTTGGCGGCAGATCCAGCATCCTGGAGATGGCATTGGCAATGTCCAGAGTGTGATAGGAGGATAATGTGCCAAGCTGATTGTGTTCGATCAGGCTTTTCATCAGCGGAGTTTTGATGCTGATCACCGGAAGGCCGGCTGCCAGGTATTCTAAAACCTTCAGCGGAGTGGCGAGGCTGATCCGCTTTACTTTGGGATTGAAAAGCCAGAGTCCGAAGCGGGAACGCTTTAGTAAGAGGCCGATCTTTTCGGCAGGGATCCATTCCTGGTAGAAGATAATTGCATTGAGGTTGTAGCTATTGATGCTGCGATGAAACTCCGCCTCCACCGTGGGATCGTGAAACTTGCCCAGGATTAGGATAGTCAGCCGGGGGTATCTACTTTTCAGGATACTGGCAACTTTTAAGATTTTGAAGATGCCGCGGTCGCGGGTCAAGCCACCGGCATAGATCAGGTCAAAACTCATTTCGCAAAGCTGCGCCAGGGCTCCAGGCACGTCACATTGATAATCCCATACGTTTCTCACCGGATAATTTGGCAGCACGAGGTAGCGCTCATCATGCGCCCGGGAGCCAAGGAGTTGATTGAGGACTTCTTGATTTACCGAGGTTACCGCATGTGCTCTACCTGCCAGAAAACGCTCAAGACCGAGATAGAGTGCCTTCACCACAGGACGCCAGAGCCAGAAGGAACGCTCGGCATGAGCATCGGCAAAAAACTCGTGGATGTCCATAATCAACCGCAGTTTTAGCTGTATTTTCAAGATGATTCCCACGATCATGGTAAGGGGCTCCACACAGATCAGCAAATCAGGCTTGATAGCTTTGACCTCATGGTAAAGCTGAGGCAGAGCTTTGATCGGGGAATTGGCATCCACCACTACCTGATAGGGATTCGTACTGGAATTCACCATCCCGTTGGTCGAAATGACATACACCTCACCCAATTGCTTCAGGCTGATGCCAAGCTTGTAAAACAAACGCACATCGTTTGTGGGATGGGAGTTTGAGATTATGCAAATCTTCATCACTATCCTATTCCTTTCCAACTTTGCAAAGAGGCTTTGGATCGCTTTTGTGTCAAGCAAAACCTTTGTTTATCCCTGAAGTAATCGGGTTATCGAGGCTTCTGGTAATGCGGCGGCGATGAAGTGTCTGGTAACCCGGCGTCCAGCAATCATGCATTGTGCATCGTAAAATTGTTCATTTCTACCTACCTTGCTATAAAGAGTCACTGAAATCTGCAAATAGCGATCACTTGGACAAAATAGGTAAGTCTAAGAGAGAATAGGATATCCGAAAAGCATTTGCAGAAAACCACTTGGACATAGTTTTAGTAAA